>Ga0129333_10001628_pt1 | contig 20466 bp, 17 predicted proteins | sample CPB6_08_DNA_FD_94474 | JGI IMG/M metagenome (GOLD analysis project Ga0129333, IMG submission 94474) | Freshwater to marine salinity gradient microbial communities from Chesapeake Bay, USA - CPBay_Sum_0.6_0.8_DNA | ecosystem: Environmental > Aquatic > Marine > Coastal | place: USA: Chesapeake... | reverse complement strand
GCCCATGCGACTGTCATCGTCGGTTTCTCTCACAAACCCCACATACATTTTTGTCAATAAGGGACTGCGACCTGCTGGCTCTAGACTGTATTCAGCAGGGGTTGTGCTTGTGCGACTTAGTAGAGTCATTCTTGTGCCTCGGATCTATTTGCATTAAGTGCATCTTGAGTACGACGAGCTTGTATTTGTTGTTGTGCCAAGGGACTTACGCTCGTACAGCCGGAGTTGCAGCCGACCCAATAGCTCGCAACTGTTGATTTGTGTCTGCTTCTTTCAGGTATTTGTCCATTATTGTGTTACCAGTAAAGCTGAATGTATCTTTGAAACTTTTCAAAACTTGTGTAAACTTGCCATTGCTAAAAGTGTTTTTTACTTCAATAACACTGTAAAATCCATCTACAAACTGATTGTTGGAGGTGAACTCCATGAAGCCTGTTTTTTCGTTTGGAGCTTGTCCACTGCGAAAGGACAGATAGAATAGATTGTCACCACTTGTATATTCCGCATAATCATTGGAAAGTTTGGATAAGTTGTTGGGAACACTGGCATTAACATCAATATTGCTATGCCCTAACCAAAATGGATCTCCTCGAATTTCCAATTCAATGTTTATCATTTCTTTATTAACACTGTCTAAGTTGCCTATGACAGATCCAAACAAAGTATTGCTACGAGCATAGTTAATTTTGTTAGTGGCATTTCCTGGAGTTTGACGGCTGGCTGCTCCTTGATTGAAATCTGCAGTACACGCATCTTGATCGGGTCTTACTGTGTTTATATAGGGTGGCTGATCGGGTATGTCTTTTACATCCTGATCTTCAGCAAATAAGTCCCGCTGTCCTTGTTTTACAGCCTGCCTATATCTGCTCTCAAAATCTGCTTCTTGTGCCAGTCGCTGTTGTGCTAGCGGATTGTTACTGACTATTCCCGCAGAACCTTGTTGATAAAAATCGACAAAATCTCTGCGACTTGCAACTACCTCTGATCTTGCCTGTTCCAGTTGCAGCCGACGACTTGCCAATCTTTCCTCTGCGGCGGTATCTGTTTGCGCTCGTAAATCTTGTATTTCAAAATACAACGCTTGCTGCTTTAATCGCAGTTGAGGATCTTCTCCACGCCTATTTGCTGACATATTTTCTAACTCCTGACTGGCGTTGTCAATGGCGGAGTTTATTCGGGTTCTATCTCTTTTGGCTTTTTCCAGATCCTGTTCTGCTTGCAAGACATCTTTTTGTAAATCTTCATATTTCTTTTTGGCAGTGCGATATCTACCTTGTCGCTGTTGCCATGCACTGCTGGCCTCGTTGCTAACAGGCCCTTGTGTTTGATTGCTGATTATGTTTGTGCCACTGAAAGGCACAGTGGCGATAACATAGAAGTTGTTGACTTTGAACTCAAATTTGATAATATCTAGATTCTGGCCTGTGTAGATCCACTCGTATTTCTTGCGAATTCTATTTGCAGTAAACAAAAATCTCAACTTGTCTTGCTGCACATTTTTCTTTTCCACTGTGCGAATAGTGGATATGTCTTCTCCACGAACTCTAACTTCATAATAGGGTACTAGTGAATATGTAATACGCTTGACATAATCTTTTGCAAGAGTGTCATAACCAACATGTTCGACTTTGGCGTGTATTTTCACATTTCTCACAAGACCGTGACTCAGGGTGCCTATGCTGTTGTTTTGTCCTTCACTTCCCTGACTCCAGCGTTGAAATTCCTCAGTTAAACTTAATATTCTATATACCATGTTACTGAAATCTACCCCGGGATTCGCATAGACGGTAACTGTGGATCCCTCGGCTTTAATATTCATGTTCAAGCTACGAGCATCATCGGACAAGCGGTTTGTGTTTATGGCCCAGTTTTTCATTTCTGGAGGGAAGTTAATTCTATACTCTTCCAAAGGTGCCGTGCCCATAGCCGTATCGATAGCATTGTTGTTAAGTGCTTGTTCAAAATTCTTTAACATATCTCCTACGTTTTTGGCGCTGACACTGATATTTTTTTGAGCCAAAGTAAGCTGATTTGTAAAGGCAGTCATGCCATCAAACAAACCTTTGATGTCGTAGTTTCCTCCACCTTCATTTCCGTTGAAATCAATATTGGTAATGCTTACACGAAACACCTGATGGAACAAGGCCTGTGCCACAGGGCTACCATCTGCATTGTATCCAGTGAACCACAATTGTATGAAATACTTGCCACGCTGCCAGTTAATCACGCCAATTTCTCTGCTGGCTGTAGATAAGCGATCAGGCAAGCTGAAACCATAGGGTTCGGTTATCTTCATGGTCCAACTAACGCTGGGCATGTTGCGGGTTTCTTTTGTTGTGCCTGTGAGATTTCTGTATGTAAACTCACTGATATTAAAACCCACTGTGACGCCACTTTCGGCAGTTACAACTTTTGGAATCTTATCAATACGACTTTTGTCAGTTGTTTCCAGGATCTCTTCTGCAAGACTGTCACTGGTCATCCAAAACTTAATGTGATAAGTGTAGTTTGCATATTGATCTAGAGGATTGGTTGTGACTTTTTGTTTTATCAAAGCTTGGAAATCAAAAGTCTGGGGGCCTATCCCTACTGCCCTTAAGGGCCCTTCCTGAAAGGCATCTGCATTGTTTATTATGGACTGTTGCTCAAACCGTCTGCCAGATCCCATGTCTATACCAGCTGCACGCATGGCTTGCATGCCGGGTAAATCAGCATCTTGCAGAGCTTGCAAAGCACGTTTGCGAGCCAGTTCCTGTTCCAAAGCCACGGCATTGATTGCTCCGGATTCAGCATCTCCTGCAGGATCTCCTGCTAGAACACCTTCTCGCCCAATACGGGTTATAGCGTTGGTTAAAGCGTCGGGATTAGTGGGATTTTCCACCATCCTGCCAGTGTTTACAGGTGTACCAGATGCCTCGGCTCTACTTTGTGCACGTTGTTGTTGAGCCTGAATGGGTTTTTGTTTACCTATAAGCCAATCAGTTAACAACCCCATTATAGCAATCCTGAAATACTGTTGTTACTGGGCACAACCAGCTGTATGCCAGGAACCATGTCATATATGGGATCTTGAAGCACATCACTATTGTAAACAGCAAATATCCACCACAACTTGGCCGTACCATATGCGTCAAAACTTAAAAGATCTGGTCTATGCCGATATTTTGCAGGCAATATGATCAGGCTATCATCACTACTGGACCCCAACAGAGGCGGTTGCCAGTAATCCAAGTATGTAACATACTGATTTTGTTGTGCAGTATTATAATAGGGACTGCGCTTGTTATAAAGACTCTTTTGTATCATATCCAACCTGCTTGAGCTGTGCCACGTATGTAATCACCAGAACGAAATTCATCTATACTCCAGGTGCGTAGGCGCTTGGGTGTGTGCTGCACCGTAAGTGATACTGTGATATCAAAAAGTGCAGGAACTCGGGTAGTCCATTCTTTTGGCAAAGTGCCCTGACTTACAGCAGCAGGAACAGTGACATAATCGGGTTCGTTGGGTAATGTGATACTGAAATTGGTGACAACAACTGGCAGACTTTTAAACATACCACCACCATGAGCATCAAAGTAAAGCACAGGCGGCGGTGTGCCGGGCTGAGGATTTTGGCTGGAACCAAAACTCATTTTAGTTACCAAACGTAGAAAATGTATGCAAGCCAAATTATACAGTGCTTCGCGTTGTGTTTGACTGCTAAAAGCACCAGCCACTGTTAGTTTGGTTGCTGGCGTCCTTGTATAAGCCATCATTTCCTGATTGGTATGTACTGACCCCATGCTCTCATATGTAACATCTTGGCTGTATGTAATAGTGGGAGTATAGGGCCAAATCATGCCTCCATAGTTTTGCAAGTTCATCCAGGGATTATCTGCATATAAAAGGTTATATGCATACACATTGGGTTTAGCACGCAATCTTGCCCTCAAATCTATTTCACTAGGAGCTTGCCCAAGTGCTGCGTTGTTTTGGTTTCCGCTCATTTCTTTGTCAGGGTTTAAACCTGCCAAAGCAGCTTGTTGCGCCAACAAAGCAGCTGAAGTTGCTGCGGCAGCCTCGGCGCCCGCACCACGATCACTAAACTGACGTGCGACCCGTCGGTCATCCAGCTGGCTATCAAAACGCTCACGCAGGGCTCCAGAAAAATCCAAACGATCACGAAGTCTTTCGTATGCACTGGGGGCAGCAGGTGCTATGTCCGGGACTACCGAAGGTCCTACAATGTCAACCATAAATAAAAACTCCAGGTTTTATTATATTTATTGCAGAAAAATCAGGATTTTGACCACAACCCCGACCGGTTGTATAATCTAGTTGATTTTGGAGACTTATATTGACTATAACCGCTGCAATTAAAATCAAATACTTAACCAATCGTGAACTGTTAGAACAAATACACGCGAGCAAAAATACCTATTGCAGCTACTTGGAAAATATTTACAGTAACTTTGATATTATCACACACGATCTAAATCTCATAAGCCCGGAAACTCTTCAACAAGCAAAAATCAAAAAAGCCGAGATACAAACTCAGCGGTTGCGAAAAGAAGCACAAAGTCGTGGTGAAAAAAATCCCATTTGTAAAATTGATCCTGAAAGTCTGGATATAGAACAAGTTGTGGTTAGGTTGATGACATATGATCACATTCCGCCACATCCTGTAAAACACACCACAGGCAAAACCACAGCGGAACGCCATGTTAAAATCAACTTTCCTGCTTTCCAGCATTATGTTTACATAAATGACACTTGGTTGTGCGTGGGAAAAAGTCACTGGCGAGGTGGTTTACAAAATGGTGAGTTTTGTAACAACCACGGATTCATTACTCCCAAGCTTGCCATGATGTTTATGAAACTAGTGGAAAAATATAGCAAAAAAGGCAACTGGAGAGGGTATTGTGTTGATGATCAAACTCAGGCTCTAACACAACGTGGTTGGCTAAAACACAATGAACTAACTAATCAAGATTTGGTTCTGAGTTATTCAGATAACTGTTGTGTTTGGACGCCGGTTATTGATGTTGTCAAAAAAGATTACACAGGACCGGTATTCAAACTAAATCATGCTTTAATCGACAGTGTAATCACACCAGGTCACAAGCTGGTTACTGATAGAGGATTGATAGCTGTGGAAAATTTAAAACCTCATGATGAAATATTTGTACAAGCTCCAGCACTGGACGTTGATTGTTTGGAACAAGACATTATGTCTGTAAAAGCTCAAGACATAGATTTCCAGGGGGATTGGAAAAAACCCAATCTGCTCTATTCTGGGTTAGTGTGGTGTCCTAAAACATTACTGGGATCATGGGTGGCTCGCCGCAACGGCAAAATCTTCCTTACTGGCAATACATATAATGAAGAAATGCAGGGACAAGCCCTGTTGCAGCTAAGCCAGATTGGACTTCAGTTTGATGAAAGTCGCAGTGAAAACCCCTTTGCATATTATACCAGTGCTGTCCAGAACTCTTTTACTCGCATACTAAACACAGAAAAAAGAAACCAAAACATTCGTGATGACTTGTTAATCATGCATGGATCTACTCCCAGCTACACAAGACAAACAGAAAACGAAATATCCCAAAAAACTGCTGAATAACTCTAGTAGTAGTTTGATTATCCCTGCTGTCTAAGCTACTATCAGTAGCTATGACAAATCGCACCCCTAATCTTGACACCATTGCAGCTTTTACAGATCTGCATTTTGGAATGAAAAACAACAGTCGCGAGCATAACATGCAATGCGAACAGTTTCTGTTGTGGTTTATAGAACAAGCTCAAAAACAAGGTTGTAAAACATGTGTTTTTCTAGGAGACTGGCATCATGTTCGCAGTGCCATTAATATTTCCACGCTGAACTACAGTGTGGCTGGTTTGCGCTTGCTTAGTGCTGCCTTTGATGATGTATTTTTTATAATTGGCAATCATGATTTGTATTTTCGAGACAAATTGGAAATACACAGCATCCCTTATATTCAAGAGTTTGACAATATTCACTTGATTGATAAAATCACCACAGTGGGAGACCATACGTTCGTGCCCTGGTTAGTTGGTGATGAGTGGAAAAAAGTCACTGAGATTTCCACTCCTTATATTTGGGGACATTTTGAGCTTCCCAGATTTAAAATGAATGCCATGGTGGAAATGCCTGACCACGGACAACTAAATGGTGGTCATTTCCGCAAACAGAAATATGTCTTTAGTGGACATTTTCACAAACGGCAAATACAAGGCAATGTGCATTATATTGGCAATGCTTTTCCTCACAATTACAGTGACGTTTGGGACGATGATCGCGGCATGATGTTTTGGCAAAAAAATCAAGAGCCCAGATATCAAACTTGGCCGCAGGCTCCTAGATATCGAGTGTTGTCACTAGAGGATCTCCTGTATGATCCTGCCAAGTATTTAAAACCTGAAAATCATGTCAGGGTACAAATACCCCGAGACTTTGATTATCTGGACATGACGTTTTTAAGAGATGTATTGCAAGCATCATGGCCCACCAGTGAACTGGCATTTCAAACTGCTGCAAGTGATGAAGTTTCTCAGCTACAAGATGAAGAAATAGACTTTCAAAGCGTTGACACTATTGTGATAAGTCACTTAAACAGTATTGAAAGCAAGACCATTGACTGTAAAAAACTAGTGGAAATTTATCAGAGTCTGTAATGCTGAAATATCACAATGTGGAAATCAAAAACTTTCTCAGTGTGGGGTCAGTGCCCCAAACTGTGGATTTAACTCGCAGTGGCTTTACTCTGGTGCTTGGTGAGAATTTGGACATGGGAGGACAGGGCAATCGCAACGGCGTTGGTAAAACCACCCTGTTAAATGCCATTAGCTATGCACTGTATGGTCAAGCTCTAAGCAATATTAAAAAAGACAACTTGGTAAATCGCATCAACAGCAAAAACATGAGTGTGAGTCTGGAGTTCAGTCGCGATGGTCAAACATATCGCATTGAACGTGGACGCCGGCCTGCCTTCTTTAGGTTTATTGTAAATGACAACGTGGTAAACGCTCCTGATACTGATGAGGCACAGGGTGAAAACCGCGAAACACAAAAACAAGTGGAAGCCGTGCTGGGCATGAGTCATACCATGTTCTGTAATGTAGTAGCCTTGAATACTTACACACTGCCATTTTTAAGCCAGGGTGCTGGAAAACAACGGGAAATAATCGAAGAACTCCTGATGATTACCATGCTCAGCACCAAAGCTGAAACACTGAAAGAACGGATTAGAGAAACCCGAATACAACAAGATCAAGAAGATCTACGTATTAAAACTCTGGAAGCCAGCAACGAAAAAATACTTCGCACACTGGCTGATCTCAATACTCGCAGTGAAAAATGGCAAACTCAACATCAGGAAAAGATTCAAGACATACAAGCTGCCCTGGCCAGCATGAGTCAGTTGGACATTGAACTGGAGATTCAAGCACACAGAGATCTTCAAGATCTTGCCAAACTTCAATCAGCTAGATCTGAACAACAGCGATTGCTAACTGGCAAAAATCGTTTGCTCAGCAACCTGCAATCTCAACTTGACAGGGCTCTGGCCAGTTATCAACAAGCACAACAGGCTCAATGCCCCATGTGCCAACAGGGGTTAAGCGATCACAATCACCAAAACATTTTAAATAATCTTGAACAGCAACTTCTGCAACTGGATGAACAACTACAGCCTGTAACACAGGAGATTGCACAACATCAAGCTTATATTTCAGAAATACAGCAGGCTGAACAGGCTTTTGTGATTCCAGAAACTTTATATAGCAATCTGGAACAAGCACTCAGTCACCTCAACAGCATGGAAAACCTCCAACAGGAACTCTGTCGTCTGCAACAGGAAACCAACCCCTATCTGGATCAACAAGACAGTTTAACAGCTACATTACAGCCGGTTAATCACAACATTCTCAATCAGCTCAACAGTCAGCGCGAGCATCAGGAGTTTTTGCTCAAGTTACTTGTTAGCAAAGACAGTTTTATCAGAAAAAAGATTATTGATCAAAATCTTGCCTATTTGAACACACGACTGGATGACTATCTCAGTCGAGTGGGGTTGCCACATCAAGTGAAGTTTCAAAACGATCTTGGTGTGGAAATCACTCACCTTGGCACCGAGATGGATTTTGACCAACTTAGTAGAGGTGAACGCACTCGTTTAATACTCAGCCTTAGCTGGAGCTTTCGTGATATCTGGGAAAACAACAACCAAGCTATCAACTTGATTTTTGTTGATGAACTGCTGGATCAGGGTCTAGATCAACAAGGCTTGGAAAAAAGCGTGGAAATACTCAAAACTCACAGCCGTGACAGAAATAAAAATGTTTTCCTGGTAAGTCACAGAGAAGAACTTGTTACACGAGTGTCCAATGTTTTAACAGTTATCAAAGAGGACAACTTCAGCCGATTTGACTGGGGTTATGAGCCCTGAGTTTTTGCTATTTCCGCAATAACATCTCGGTTGTTCTCAAACAATGACTGAAATTCTGTTATTACATAACGGTTGTAACAGGCGTGATTTTCCACATGCAGGCGCGGCAGCCATTTTTTATCAAACACTGCAAAGCTGCCCTGCCTGTTGATTCTGAAAACAACCACACTGAAATCTGTTGCTGTTATATTTTCTTCCAGTTGTTTTATCCAGCCATCTAGGAGGGGTATCTTTTCATTTTTAACCAGTTTGTGAAAAGGAAACTCACTGTAAAACTTACTTTCAATAACCAATCCTCTCATGTGGCTGGGAGGAATAATATCAGCCCGGAAGCTGGCTATTTGGCCAGAATCCATGAGTTGTTGTCTGTGATTGTTGGCACCTCCCAAGAACGCACCGCTGTTGGGAACCCTTATAAATTTAGCCTGGTATAACTCAGTTAGAAAACTGGCAATCATACGTTCGCCTGTGTTACCTTTATTTTTACCTGCACTGGGCATTTTTTTCACCTAAACATTGTCATGTGTGTTGACAAACTATTCAGAACATACAATAATGACTACAGGAATAGCAATAATCATGAGTCATTCAGCATATAATCGCAGCAACACTTGGCAAAAAACTTTTGAACTTTCAGTTTCAGCGGGCCAAGCACGTACACTTACGCATTTTATCAAGAACGAGTTGGCTTACTATCAAGTGTTGAGCCAAATGCTGGGAACACGCATGCGTGCGTTTCCTGAAGATTTTGTGCATGTGTCTAATAATCAAAGACAACTTTGGTTGTTTGCCGCACAGTTCAGTGTGAACAGCCACAAGCTCAAAGCTCAGCCACGTGCAACTTGGCCCGAACAAATTGCCGGTTGTTGGCATGTGGCATTTGATAACAAAAACAACTGGATCATGAGTTCCGGGATGGAAAGTGTCATGAACATTTTGGCAACCACCTGCCATTTACATCCTGATGTTCGTCGCAACATGGCAGAAGAAATACTAAATCAAATCTGTCACCAGGCGGACATTCTTCATGCTGCGCAAAAAACCGAAGAACTCAGAACTCCTGTGCAAACGCTGCCGCAGCATGAATGGACCAGCAAGCGCCATGTGCAAATCCCACGCAGTTTGGTGAAAGTTACCTACAATGCCCTGGAAAATAGATCGGAAATAACCATTCCCTATTGCCGCGAACCCCTGCTTTTGACAGAACAAAACATTCAAGAGTCACGTTGGGACATTTTGGTTGTCAGTCAAATAGATCCTGATCTCACACAAAATGAAAATCTACAAATCTCTTTGAGAACCACTCGAGACAGATATCTAATCAAATACCGAGACGTAAATAAAAAAATTCCCTGGGAGCAATCCAGAAAGATTGCTCCTGGTAGACAATAACCTTACAGGCACCCACCAGGCACATTATTAGATAAACAAGTCCACATACTGGCAATATCAGTGACGAAGTAAGTTCGTTAGTGCCCAAGGATAGAAATATCATACTGCACTCCAAGGATAATAGCTTAGATACACCTTGGCCAGGAAAAGTAAAGTAAAAAGGATCACAGCTCTGAGGGACACCTCATCTGTGATGTTGTTGTTGGTGGCTGAATATCAACAACAACAGCTTGGACAACCATAACCGCGTGGATTGGCAACAATCAAAATCCGCATCTTCAAGCAGGGAATTAGGCACGCCGCCCGCTGCTCTGGGACAGAGCAAAGATGTATTCAGCATGGCTGAGCAACTCACATGATGCTCTGCGACCCATGATTTTTCCGGGTCGGGAAAATCATGGCATCACAATCTACATGAGTGCTTGTTAAACTCATCATTATTGATTATAAAAAACAAGAATAATAACATGCGTCAGCATGTTATTATTCAGTGGTTGTGCTTGTCACAACCACTTAAATCCTTAAACCTGGTTGTAAAGCCCATTACATGCTTCCTGAGTTCTTATTGGGATTCATGGCTTTATAATGATCTTCAATTACTTTAATCATAGTTCGCCGTTGATTGGCAGTCAACAACCAAGCATCGTTGTAATTCAATCCGCCGTTCATGTAATAAACCAAACTGGCAATGTCTCGTTCAATGGTAGTTACGTTTTTGTTCATGCCCCCAAGCATTTCCTGGATCAGCTCTGGATCACAGCTTAGGAGCGTTTGACGAAAAAACTTATGGGATCATAACTCACAGTTTCCTGCCACATGTGATTGCATTTGTTACATTCCACGTCGAGATTTTTATTGGGACCGCATTTGTTAAGTTGATCCACTGCGGAAATGATTGCTTCTGCTTGTGCTCGTGACGCTGACTGCAACCATTCTGTGATATATTCAGGATTATCAACTGTCTCACCCGAATCCAGGATTTTAATATGCGATATGCTGGCACTAACCAAAGCCACAGTTAGTTGTGCAATATTATCCACTGCTTGTGCCATGACTTGTGCTTTTTGTAAATCGTTGCTTTCGGGATTTAAAGTTTCCCACTGACGTATGGCACGTTCTTCATGATATTCGCGCTGTATAAAAATGCCGCGTTGCCGGAAATCATAGGGTTTCACATGCACTTCCAGTGTTTGATCTAATATTACACAACCGTCTTGATGGTCAATCATGGTTTGACCGTCTAAAATAGGCTGGCATTGCAAGTCCCAGCTACATTCATTGCCACATTGTGGGCAAACTCTGTTGATTTCCATGGTGCCATCGCCACTTGCTACTTTCATGCCCAGAAAAATAGCTTCCAAGTCGGGGGTCACCAGGGCATTGATGTTATGTACGTCAGGAACACAGTTGGCAATGACTTTTTTCAGTGCTTCACCGTTCAGCATGGCGTCCGGGGTATTAAGCAAAACATCGTCTCGGGCAGTCATGCCATATATGGCAAGTTCATTGTCTGCTGTTAAAGTAATGTCCTGTGGTTTATACCACCGCCCTTGACTGGGCAATGTTATATACACTTGTGGTTTTCTAAAGTAAGGTTGCAGGGGATTCATAAGGGAAAAGCATCCATAAATATTAAAAATATTTATCATGCTGAAACTAGGTAGATCTATAAAATGTCAGGAACTTTAGGTGGGCAAGATAAGCCACTATATGTAAAAATGGGGGATGACTCCTGGGCCAAGGATTCTACCTTAAACAAAATCTTTAATGCCCTGCCGAAAAGATGGCGTGAGGCAACTGAGGAACAAACTCAAGCCACTAAAGTTCAGACCAAAGCCACAGAGGAAGGCAATAAAGGTCAAAAAACGCTCTCTGAAAAATTTGAGAAAATGCCCTGGCAACTCAAAGGGGCTATAAGTCAAGTTTTGACTACAGGACTAGGACCCGGAGGATCAGTTTTTGGACAACTAAGTCAAGCTAGTAAAGGACTAAGTCAGCAGTTGAGTTCAACTGCTCCTGAATGGCAAAAAACAATTACATATTTGAATAAATTTTCCCTAGGTTTGAGCCTTGCCAAAATGGCTGTGGACAAAATGTTTGAAGTGGACAAAATTTTCACAGATATATATGGCAGTGGGGTGAGACTGGAAGGAGGCCTACAGGGTTTAATCACCAGCAGCAGTCTAGCTGGTATGACTTTGCAAGATTTTGGCAGTTTGATGACCAAAAACAGCACAACTATAGCAGCTCTTAGTGGTCGTGGTGTTCCCCGATTAATAGAAAGTTTCCAAAAAGCCACATCTAGTGGTGGCGAATTTATCATGAGTTTGCAGGAAAATGCCGAAACATTCCTGCAAACAGCAGAAATCTATCAACAGTCGGGTATTACTGCAAGTTTGACTAATGATCAGTTAGTTGGAAGCAGCAGAAGGTTCATTGGCGAGATTACCAAAGCCAGTGAAGCAACAGGTATGTCAAGAAAATCTCTCTTGGATTTTGTTGGCAGTCTTACCAAGACTGGTGGATCGTTTTTGTTACTGAGTACAATGACTGACAAGGCCAGAGAAAACTTTGTTAATGCCAGCGCTCAACTTGCAAAGTTTGGACAAGCTGGCGGCAAGTTACTGTATGACAACATCCAAAAGTATATTGCCGGTGGTGGGACTTTTGGCCTGCTAGATGACAGCATGCTTAAACTTGTTGCAACAGTTCCTGGACTTGGTAACAGTTTCCAGAATCTGGCTGAATCGTTCCAAAAAGATGGCAAAATGACTGATGAAGCCTTGAATGATTTTGCCAAGACACTAGTGGGAGCGCCCAAGGCTCTTAGGCAGCAGCTTTTAGCTGCCATGCCAGAAGTTGCTGGTGTTTTAGGAGATTTAATACAAAATGCCGAAAGAGTAGCACAACAAGAAAAAGATCGTCACGAACGCATTCTTAAAGAAGAAAGGGAAACTGGTGTTAGTTATGCCATTATAAAGAAGCGTTACGAAGATCAAGATAGGATGGAAAAAGAGGAGCTTCAACGTCGCAAAGGCATCATGACTGAATATGAAAGCAGCATGAACCAGTTCAATAACGAATTAACACGAGTTTATACAAGCCTAGCTGAGGGACTTACTCCAGTTTTGAAAATAGTATCAACAGCGGTTGGTGGACTAGCAGATGTCATGCTGCGTGTTAACCAGTTTATTACTTCTTTTCTTCCTACAGCAGACAAAGACAAAACAGGTTTAATAGCTAGCTTACTACCTACCAAAAGTGGTCCTGATGCGACTAGTGGGGCGGGAGGTTTACTAGGCATGGCCGGTATGGCCACAGCAGGGTATCTCGCATATCGTGGAACACGCTCGCTTATTGGTGGTGTGCGGTCGCGTTTTGGTCGCAAAGGTATTCCCAGTGAGGCACCACTTATTCCCGGCATGGATAAAGGTATGACTGCAAGCGATCCTTTGTTTGTGTCTATTGTAGGACCAGCCGGTTTACCTAGTGCAGCACCGGGTATCCCGGGAATGGGGGGCGGTGGTGGACCAGCAGGAGCAGCTGGACGAGGAGGCAGATTGGGCAGCATGTTGGGCGGGGCAGGAAGATTGCTGGGTCGTGCGTTTGGCCCCTTGGCAATAGGCATGAGTTTATTTGATGCGTTTCAAGGTTTTACTGCCGATCCCAGTGCAGGTTTTGGTGGAAAACTCCTGAATGCTGGTAGCAGCGCCTTAAGCGGTTTGAGCTTTGGTCTATTAGGATCAAGTCCTGCAGATATTGCTGCACGAGCAGGTGCTGGAGGGCAACGAAATCCCGAACAAGCTGCTGGTCAAATGAGTGTTCTTGAGCAAATCGACAACATGTTGGCAAACCGTCAGGGCCTTAACGTGCAATACACAGAAACTGGCCAAGCTTTGAGAGATTTCAGCACAGGATATCGCGAGCTTATCAGTGCTGTGAGCTTGCCTGCTGCTGGCGATTTGTCCAGCGTACAGAGATTGTTGGCACTTGCCAGTCAACCCCGAGCCAGTGCTGTAACTCCAGCTGAATATGGAGCAGAAAACTGGCAAACCGACGTTAAAAGAACTTGGATATCCATCAAAGAGTTAAATGAGGTCATGGTGGGTTTGTTGTCGCGCATAGCTGGAAGTATGGATTCCATGGTATCTGCTAGTCCTGTACAAGGTGCTGGCATGCCTCCGGGATAAATTTCACATGCCTGGTTTCCTTGATAAATATCAGGTAACAATCAGGATATAGAATGTCTTCTTGGAAAAAATACTTCAGTGCTGCGCCTACTACTGTGCGAACTAGTCGTGAAACCACTGGTTCGGGAGCAGGACAAGGCGGAACAAGTGGAAAATACAGTAGCTTTCTGCCGGAAGTTTATAGCGGTGCGCCCAACCGAGTTGAGCGTTATATACAATATGAACAAATGGATTTAGATAGCGAGATCAGCAAAGCTCTTGATGTAATTAGTGATTTTTCCACACAGAACTTTGAAAACGACAGCGATCCCTTTGACATAGTTTATCATGATGAGTTAACAGACACAGAAATCAGCCTGTTAAAAGACAGCTTGCGACAATGGTGCAGTTTAAACAAATGGCAACAACGTCTGTGGCGTGCTTTTAGAAATGTCATCAAGTATGGTGATCAAATTTACATTCGTGATCCAGAAACTTTTGAGCTTATTTGGGTTGATCCCACCAAAGTGGAAAAAATCATAGTAAACGAAAACCGCGGCAAGGACATTGAGCAATATGTTATTCGTGATATAGATCTAAACTTGCAAAGTTTAGTTGCTACCAGCATGTTGGTTCATGATCAATATAGCTTTCCCGGCGGATATCCCCGCAGCAGCAATCCTGCTGCTGGTGCAGGCACAGTGAACTATGGTGTAGCTAGTAGTCCCGGCAGTAGAAACTCACGTTTCAACTTACCAGAAAACAACTATGCGATTGATGCCACACATGTGATACATCTTAGTTTGAGTGAAGGCATGGACAGCCAATGGCCTTTTGGCACTAGTATCCTGGAGAGCATCTACAAGGTTTACAAACAAAAAGACCTCTTGGAAGATAGCATTATTATCTATCGTATTGTTAGAGCACCCGAGCGCAGAATATTTTATATTGATGTTGGTAATCTCAGCGGACCTCGTGCCATGCAATACGTGGAGAGAATAAAAAATGAAATCTATCAGCGCAGAATACCCAATAGAACAGGTGGTGGACAAAGCATTTTAGATGCGGCTTATAGTCCCATTGCCATTAACGAAGATTTTTTCCTAGCACAAAATGCCGAGGGAAAAGGCAGCCGAATTGATACTTTGCCGGGCGGTGAAAATCTTGGTCAGATTGACGATTTAAAATATTTCAACAACAAAATGATACGCGGCTTGGGTATTCCCAGCAGCTACTTGCCCACAGGCCCCGAGGATGGCACCACTGTATTCAGTGATGGCAAAATTGGCACCGCATTTGTCCAGGAATATCGCTTTACCAAGTATTGCCAGCGATTGCAAAACCTAGTCGCCCCTGTTTTAGACAGAGAGTTCAAACTGTTTTTAAAACATCGTGGTATAGAAATATCCAGCAACTTGTTTGATTTGCAGTTTTGGGAACCTCAAAGCTTTAGTGATTATCGCCGCATGCAAAAAGAAAGCGAGCAAATCAACTTGTTTACCAGCATCATGGGAAGCGAAGCCAATCGTTATATCAGCAAAAGATACGCCTTGATGCGTTATCTGGGCTGGACTGAAGAAGATGTTATTGAAAATGAACGCAGATTCCGGGAAGAAAACGCTGACCGAGTAAAAGAAAAAACCGGACAAGCACCAAGTGATGAAACAAACATGGATTTGGCAAGTGTGGGTATTAGAGATACCTCGGGTCTAGAGGAACCTGCATTGCCGGGTGGTGAAGAGCTAGCACCTCCCGAAGCCGCCCCGCCTGCAGGTGAACCTGCCGCCGCCCCAGCCCCAACAGAAGCACCAGGAGTATAACCATGCAAGCACAGGAAATTGGTTACACAGACGTCAGTCAAGATCAATACAGTCAGAGACAGCTTGATGACAGCAGAAAGCCCAAAATTACATTGGCACATTTAAATCGCTTGAAGAAAATGCGTGCTGCAAGAGATTTGGAAACTCTAATGAAACAAGATCTCTTGCAGTTGATGTATGGCGCTCCGCAAGAGCAACAAGGAGGCCTGGGTATCTAACATGGTTTACAACATCTATATTGCTGGCACTGGTAATGTCAGTCTGCCAGACAGCAAGCTTAATACTACTTTTACCAGTTTGGCGTTGCCAGGAAGAAATACCAGTAACTACGGGCTAAGTTTAAATCAAAACCTTGTTAATCTCCTGCAAAACTTTGCCAGTATCAATGCACCAGCTCATGCTGTTCAAGGACAGCTTTGGTATGAAACCAGCACACAAGAACTCAAGATTTATTCTGGCAGCAGCTGGAGTTCTATTACACCCAGCAGTGACAGCAACGCTGGCAGTCACAGTGTTGCTATTCCTGTTGGTGCTACAAACTATTATATTACTGTGTTGTTAAGCAATGCTCAAGTGGTAGCGGCTTTTAGTGAGATTGTTTTTTCACCTGCTCTGTTACCAGCAGTAATAGAAATTGGCAGCCTGCAATATGCATTCAGCAGCAGATTTCCCACTGGTCTAATCCAGGGTTTGACCATGGCCACAGAAGCTGGCAACTTGTTTGCCATGCAAGGCCGTGCCAGTTCAGCAGACGTTTTATCCACACCTCGCGCTATTAGTATATCTGGTGATGCGCAGGGCACTGCTATATTTGATGGCAGTCAAAATATCAATATTGCTGTGACTTTTGGCAACATCAATGTAGCTGGAACTTACAACAAGGTAGTTGTAGACAACGGTGGGCGAGTTATTGCTGGCAATGTTAATTTAGGAAATGTAGACATTACAACAGCACTGGGATATACGCCACTGGCCAGCGTGAGTTTGTCAGGAGATGCCAGCGTGTCCACTGCGGTAACTGACGGCACAAATGTGGATCTCACAGTAAATCTTGCAAACAGCGGTGTTACAGCAGGTACCTACAATAGTGTTACTGTAAATGCCAAAGGCATAGTCACACAAGGACAGATTAGTTTGGACATGCCGCTTTACGGCATAATCATGTGGCCGCAAAGTTATCCTGTTCCCAGCAACTTTAGAGTTTGCAATGGGCAGTCAGCAACAGGTCCCGACGGGCAGACTATTACTACACCAGATTTAAGAACCTTTACCCTGGGTTCTACTACATTTATCATGAGAATTAGTTAAAAATCACTGTTTTACCGTGATTTTTGTCACCATAGTGTAAATATCGTTGAGTCTGTAAGCTTTTTAACAAGGAGCAAGAAATGAGTAAAACTAAGTTAGAGAAGGTATTAGAACACCTTCTCAATAATCAAGAAGGTCAAGCAAAAGCCCTTTTGCATCAAATCTTTATTGAAAAAGCTCGTGCTATTCATGAAGAACTAATGACGCAAGAAGATGAAGACATGATGGAAATTCATGGCAGCGGCGACCAAGGTGACGACTTCATGCATAATGTTGAAGAAATGTCTGATGATATTTCCGATGACGACGCGGAGATTGAGTTCGAAGAAGTCATGAGTGAAGAAGAAGACGAAGTCATGGACATGGACATGGAAACTGAAGTTGGTGATGAACCAAGTGATGACATGGAATCCATGGACGACATGGAAATGGATAGTGCTGAACCCCACAGTGCCAGCGGCGAACTAAGTGGCATGGAAAAGGGTATTGATGCATTAACAAAAGCTCTAGAAGAACTAGAAGCTGAATTCCAACGCCTGCAAGCTGAAGGTGGAGAAGAACAGGATGATCAAGGCGAAGATGACGATCTAGAAATGGATCAAGACATGGACGTCATGGATCAACCAGAAGGTGAAGAAGAGGAAGAGGAAGAAGAAGTTGAGGAAGTGGAAGAAGATTGGGATGCGCTAAGTGAGGCCGTGAGTCTAGACGTAGTGGATCAAAATCCCATGCAATCTCAAAAGACACCAGGAGAAGTTGGTAGCGGCAAGTTTGCTAGCGACGTGGGTGCTCGTGCCAAAAGTCCTGTTCCTGCCAGCCAAAGAGAACGCATGGGTGCAAAGCCAGTTGATCCCACAAAAGGTGGACATCACTCTGGATACAACCGTGAATCTGCTCCCAGCAGCGCCACACTAAAGCATACTCAAGGTGACAATCGTCGTAAAAAGGCAACTGATCACATGAGTCAAGTTAGCAAAGAAGGTGCAAGTGGTGCAATGCTAAACAAAAGCACAGAGGGCAACAAAAAAAGTCCGCTAACTCGCGCCCCTGCAAAATAAACTTTAAACAGTTTATTTTTACCAAACGGCTGCTGCAAAGCAGCCGTTTTTCTTTGTGAAAATCAAAATATAAAGAAATCACCCCAAAATACAGGAAAATCTGGCTATTTTATAAGGGTTTAGACCCTGCTTACTAAATATCTCTGACAAGAAAATGTCCGAGGATAAAAATGGCTAGTGCTCTGCTAATAGAACATCTTACTTATGAACGAGCTGCTGCGGAAGTCCTGACTGAAACAGACGGCAACGGTCAAACCAAAAACATGTATATGAAAGGAATCTTCATAGAAGGTTCCCGCAGAAACCAAAATGGCAGAGTGTATCCTGCCAATGAAATACGTCGAGCAGTAGAACAAATCAAAGAACAGATTCGCAAAAACAACAGTGTTTTAGGCGAATGTGATCATCCTCAAGAACTACAGATTCATTTAGATCGTGTCAGCCACAAAATAACAGACATGTGGATGGACGGAGATAACGGTATAGGCAAGTTGCAGATCCTACCAACACCAGTTGGTAATATCGTAAAAACTCTACTTGATTGTGGATGCAAACTTGGTGTTAGCAGCCGCGGCAGTGGCAACGTTGATGACAGTGGCACAGTAAGTGATTTCGACATGCTTACTGTGGACATTGTCGCCAACCCCAGTGCGCCCAATGCATACCCTACACCTGTTTATGAACAAATAATGAATCGCAGACATGGATATCGGACTCTGGATCTAGCAGAAAGCGTCAGGCACGACCCCAAGGCACAAAAGCACTTGAAAAAAGCCCTGCTCAGCTGGATTGATGATCTGAAACTTTAAAAGGAGCGACCGTCCAATGGAAACTACATTGAAAGATCTCCTAGAGAACACGGCATTGGGTGATGAACTCAAGGCCACTCTCCAAGAGGCTTTTGAAAACAAAATTCGCAGCATGGAGACTCGTCTCCATGAGGACTACGCTGCTCGTTATCAAAATGACAAAGCAGTGTTAGTTGAAGCCATGGACAAGATGTTGAATGACACAATTCGCAGCGAACTCAGTGAGTTTGCTGAAGATCGTGCAAAGTTCAAAACTGCAACAAAAACCGCCAACAAACGTTATCATGCTCGTTTGCGTGAGCACATGAAGTCCATAAATGGTTTTATTGCACGTCAACTCAATGAAGAGCTGACTGAATTTGTAAAAGATCGCCGTCAACTAAAAGTTCAACGTCAACAAATGGCAAAAGAACTTGAGAACATTCGGGAAAACACCAGCTTGGAATACAGTCAACGTGTTCGCAAACTGGAAGAATTCATTCTCAAACAACTAAGTGAGGAAATAGCTGAATTCCACGCTGACAAGAAAGCACTTGTAGAACAACGTGTTAAACTTGCACAGCAAGGACGTCAACGTATTGAAGAAACTCGTGCTCAGTTTATTAACCGAGCCAAAAATCTTGTGGAAAACACTCTAAATACTGTGATTCGTGATGAACTCAGTCAATGGCGTGATGATATCAAAGTTGCAAGAGAAAACAACTTTGGACGCAAGATCTTTGAAGCATATACTGCTGAGTATATGAACAGCTACCTAGCTGAACATAGTGAAGTGCGCAAGCTAAATCGTCAACTTACTGAAACCAACAGTCGTTTAGACGCTGCTCTACGTCAAGTAGACCGTCAAAAGCAATCACAGACTCGTTTGGTGGAAGACGCACAAGCTCGAATAAAGACTGCTGAAGACCGCGCCCAGCGTTTGGAAATCATGCAGGACATCATGGCACCTTTGGGTCGTGAAAAGCGAGAAGTGATGGAAGATTTGTTAAAAGGTATTCGCACACAAAACCTGCGCGAAGCATTTAACAGATATCTACCCACTGTCATGCAGGGTAATGTTGCTCCTGCTGGTCGTGGCAAACAAGCCCTTGCTGAAAGTCAAGAAAAGCGAGCAGTGGTAACAGGCAACAGAACCAACAAACTTGCAGAATCAGTATCAGAAGAAACTCAGGCTGACCTGGGCCAAATTCTGTATCTGGCAGGTATTCATAGAGAATAAGGAGAACTATTAAAATGAGTAAAAATCTCTTTGAGACACACTGGGCAGCTACAAAACAGGCCCTATGCGAAGGTCTCAGTGGCAACCGCAAGAAGGTCATGGACGTAGTCCTTGACAACACCAAGCGCGAGCTAAACAAAATGAGTGGCATTTTGTTCGAAACTGCCTCTCCTGGTAGCACCAGCGCCGGTAACATTGCAACCCTGAACAAGGTTATTTTGCCTGTTATCCGTCGTGTAAT
>Ga0129333_10001627_pt1 | contig 20468 bp, 14 predicted proteins | sample CPB6_08_DNA_FD_94474 | JGI IMG/M metagenome (GOLD analysis project Ga0129333, IMG submission 94474) | Freshwater to marine salinity gradient microbial communities from Chesapeake Bay, USA - CPBay_Sum_0.6_0.8_DNA | ecosystem: Environmental > Aquatic > Marine > Coastal | place: USA: Chesapeake... | reverse complement strand
TCCCCCAAAAAAATAAATTACTATAACTAAAATCCGCTTCAATATCTTGGCTGCTCTGGCAGAGCCTACCGGTCCTCAAAAAGGACCGGTAGGAAACAAGTTTCAATGAAACCAAGAAAACTAAACCCCGAAAGGAATTACAGTTTGTCTACGGTATCGAATTCGAACTTGATCTCTTTCCAAAGTTCACAAGCTGCTGCTAGCTCTGGAGACCACTTGCAAGCTGCACGAATAACGTCGCCGCCTTCACGAGCAAGGTCACGACCTTCGTTACGAGCTTGGGTACAAGCTTCTAGAGCTACACGGTTAGCACATGCACCAGGAGCGTTACCCCAAGGGTGACCAAGGGTACCACCACCGAATTGAAGACATGCGTCGTCACCGAAGATTTCCACAAGTGCTGGCCTGTGCCATACGTGGATACCACCGGAAGCTACTGGCCTTACACCTGGTAGACCTACGTAATCTTGATCGAAGTAGATACCACGAGCACGATCTTTAGCAACGAAATCATCACGCCTTAGGTCTACGAAACCAAGGGTAATTTCACGTTCACCTTCTAGTTTACCTACAACGGTACCGCTGTGAAGGTGGTCACCACCAGACCTACGAAGACCTTTCGCAAGTACACGGAAGTGAATACCGTGGTTACGTTGACGGTCGATCACAGCGTGCCTAGCACGGTGGATGTGAAGAAGAAGACCGTTGTCACGACAGTAGTGAGCAAGGCTGGTGTTAGCAGTGAAACCACCGGTTAGGAAGTCGTGCCTGATGATAGGTACACCAAGATCTTTAGCCAACGCAGCACGTTTCCTCCTTTCTTCGCAAGTACCAGCGGTAACGTTTAGGTAGTGACCTTTGATTTCGCCGGTTTCTTGTTGAGCTTTGAAGGTAGCTTCCGCTACGAAAAGGAAACGGTCGCGCCAGCGCCTGAATGGTTGAGAGGTTACGTTCTCGTCATCCTTGGTGAAGTCAAGACCACCACGAAGACACTCGTAAACTGCACGACCGTAGTTCTTAGCAGAAAGACCAAGTTTTGGTTTGATGGTACAACCTAGAAGACCACGACCATATTTGTTAAGACGGTCACGTTCTACTTGGATACCGTGTGGAGCACCAGAGAAAGTTTTTAGGTAAGCTGCTGGAAGACGAAGGTCTTCTAGACGAAGTGCACGTAGAGCTTTGAAACCGAATACGTTACCTACGATAGAGGTAAACCTGTTGGTTACAGAACCTTCTTCGAATAGGTCGATTGGGTATGCAACGTACGCGATGTATTGGTTGTCTTCACCTGCAACTGGCTCGATGTCGTAGCAACGACCTTTGTAACGGTCAAGGCTGGTTAGACCATCGGTCCATACGGTGGTCCAGGTACCGGTAGAAGATTCTGCCGCTACTGCTGCACCACATTCTTCAGCAGGTACACCTGGTTGAGGGGTCCTACGGAATGCTGCTAGTAGGTCGGTTTCCTTCGGTTGGTAGTCCGGAGTGTAGTAAGTAAGGCGGTAATCCTTTACACCAGCTTTAAAGCCAGTGCCAGTTTTGGTCTCGGTCTGTGGCGCCATGGGACGCAACGGCCGGACCGATAAGTCGATATTAGCAAGTAAAAAACCCGAAAAGTAGTTATATATAGCTTGCCCAGGAAAAAAATAAGTAAGTAGGTGTTATTTATGCGTTTTTTAGTAAAAAAAGGTAAATATTGAACTAAAGAGGCCTGCTAGCAGATTTTGGGTTGACAGGCTTGACAAAATCGACTACAATCCCCCATACAACACCATCTTCTCAGCGCAAATCACTTTTCGTTTGAAACAAATCATTTTGATTTCATCCATGACTTCTTCTGTAAAACTACAAGCAAACGGTCGTATCACCCAGATCATTGGTCCGGTGATTGACGCAACTTTCCCTAACGGAAAACTTCCTAACATTTACAACGCACTAGTAATCCGTGGCCAAAACAATGCGGGTCTTGAAGTAGCGGTAACTTGTGAAGTACAACAACTTCTTGGTGACAACGCAGTTCGTGCAGTAGCAAGGAGTGCAACCGATGGCCTTAGGCGTGGTAGGGAAGTAGTAGATACTGGTAAAGCTCTAACCGTACCAGTAGGTCGTCCAACTCTTGGTCGTATCTTTAACGTACTAGGTGAGCCAGTAGATAACCTAGGCCCAGTAAATGCGACCGAAGGCCTTCCAATCCACCGCTCTGCTCCAGCATTCGTGGAACTAGATACCAAACTTTCTATCTTCGAAACTGGTATCAAAGTAGTAGACCTTCTAGCGCCATACCGTCGTGGTGGTAAAATCGGTCTATTCGGTGGTGCAGGTGTAGGTAAAACTGTACTAATTAGGGAACTTATCAACAACATCGCAAAAGCACACGGTGGTGTGTCTGTATTCGGTGGTGTAGGTGAGCGTACTCGTGAAGGTAATGACCTTTACAGGGAAAGGAAAGAATCTGGCGTAATCGTAGAGAAAAACCTTAGCGAAAGCAAGGTAGCACTTTGCTACGGTCAAAGGAACGAACCACCAGGAGCTCGTAGGCGTGTAGGTCTTACTGCTCTAACTAGGGCTGAATACTTCCGTGATGTAAACAAACAAGATGTACTTCTATTCATTGATAACATCTTCCGTTTTGTACAAGCAGGTTCTGAAGTATCTGCACTTCTAGGTCGTAGGCCTTCTGCAGTAGGTTACCAGCCAACCCTAGCAACTGAAAGGGGTGGTCTTCAAGAGCGTATCACTTCTACCCGTGAAGGTTCCATTACCTCTATCCAAGCAGTATACGTACCTGCGGATGACCTTACTGACCCGGCTCCGGCAACTACTTTCGCTCACCTTGACGCTACTACCGTACTTTCTCGTAACCTAGCAGCTAAAGGTATTTACCCAGCAGTAGACCCACTAGACTCTACTTCTACCAGGCTACAGCCATGGATCGTAGGCGATGCACACTACAACACTGCGCAACGTGTGAAGCAAACCCTTCAACGTTACAAAGAGCTTCAAGATATCATCGCGATTCTAGGTCTAGATGAACTTTCTGAAGAAGACCGTCAAACCGTAGCACGTGCTCGTAAAATTGAGCGTTTCCTATCTCAACCGTTCTTCGTAGCGGAAGTATTCACCGGTTCTCCTGGTAAATACGTAAGCCTTGCTCAAACCATTCAAGGTTTCAACAGCATCCTTGCTGGTGAACTGGATGACCTTCCAGAGCAGTCTTTCTACCTAGTAGGTAACATTGAGGAAGCTGTAAACAAAGCTAAATCTCTAAAATAACCTGGGGGCGAGAATTTCACTCATGTCTCTACAAATCTCTGTTCTGACTCCGGATCGTATCTTTTGGAATGATACTGCGGAAGAAATTATTCTTCCAACCAGTACTGGCCAAAGGGGTGTCCTAACTAATCACGCGCCGTTGATTACGGCTCTTGATATTGGACCTAGGAGGGTACGTACGAACGCTGGTTGGACGGCTGTTGCTTTGAGGGGTGGTTTTGCACTTGTTCAAGGAAACGTCGTAACGATTCTTGTTAACGAAGCAATTGCAGCGTCTAGTGTAGACGCTCAACAAGCTGAACAACTTCTTCAAGAAGCTACTGCCCAGCTAAGTCAAGCAACGAACGACAAAGAGAAAGTAGAAGCAACGTTCGTGTACAAACGTGCACGTGCCTGCCTACAAATTCTTTCTGTTCGCTAAGCTAGCTTTATTTTTTCTCTGCCTTTTATTAAAAGGCAGAGAAAAATGCCGAAGATCTTTTTTGCTCCGGCTTTTGAAACCAATTAACTCTTTATATGGCAAAATATCGTGGCCCTCGTATTCGTATTGTTCGTCGTCTCGGTGAACTTCCAGCTCTAACGCGTAAAACCACTCGTCGTGATTCCCGCCCAGGTCAACACGGTGCAGCTCGAATCAAACCAAGTCCGTTTTCTATCCGTCTTGCAGAAAAACAAAAACTTCGTTACTACTACGGTGTAACCGAATCTCAACTTGTTCGCTATGTTCGTCAAGCACGTCGCGCGAAAGGTTCGACGGGTGAAATTCTTCTACAACAACTTGAAAGGCGTCTGGACAATATCATTTATCGTCTGGGTTTTGCACCAACGCTTCCTGCTTCTCGTCAGCTGGTAAGCCACGGGCATGTTCAAGTAAACGGGAAACAAGTAACCATTGCAAGCTACCCGTGTCGTCCAGGTGAAGTAGTAACCGTTCGAACGAAAGAACTATCTCGTAACAGGGTACGTCAAGCATTGGCACAAACTTCTCGCGAAATTCCTGCACATTTGTCTTTGAACCGTGAAAGCCTAACGGCAAGGGTTCAGCAACGTGCAAGCCGTCAAGAAGTACCTTTGGCAATCAATGAGCTTCTGGTTGTAGAGTTCTTCAGCAACCGTCTCTAAATTTATTTCACTCACCCCCAAGGGGGTGGGGTGATTCGTTACATAATTTTAATATAAAAATTTGATAGCGGGTAGGGGGAATCGAACCCCCGCATTCAGCTTGGAAGGCTGATGCACTACCATTATGCAACACCCGCTGGTTCGGAGAAGGAGGGATTCGAACCCTCGTTTGTATTACCAAAACAGACGTTCCAGATCTGCACCTTAAACCACTCGGACACCTCTCCTTTTTTAAAAAGTATTTTAAATTAAAACTTCGAATTTGTCAAATTATTTATACGGGCTTCTTCCTTTTCGAGTCTTTACCGAAAAGGAAGAAAGAATTAGACTTTTAGACGTGGCTTCAAAATCACTTTCCTTCCAGGTTTCCTATCTCCTAGACGGCAGCGATGAATTTGCAAACGTACATTCGTCTTTTGTGGTGTGCTAACTTCTACAGAAACTAGAGTTTCACCATAACAGACATGTTTTACTTCGACTGGCAAACCCTCACCTTCTTTTTCAAGAAGCCAACCATGAGGTCGTACAAGTCCCGCAGTTGGGCCGAAATCTCGACCAGGGGTAAGTGGACCAGTTTCAGGGCGTTGACTAGCATGCCCAACAAATCCCCTTACAAAACCATTTGCAGGCCAGTCATAAATTTCGGTTGGCTTATCCGCCTGTTCCCTTCGTCCATTACGAAAAATAACTAGTTGATCAGCAACTTCCCTAGCTTCTTGTTGATCGTGTGTTACAAGCAAAATTGTCACACAAACTTCTTCGTGTAGCCGACGAATCCACTCACGAAGATCACGACGCACTTTTGGATCAAGTGCTGCAAATGGTTCATCGAGGAGAAGAACATTTGGTTCAGGTGCGAGCGCTCGTGCCAAAGCAATTCGTTGGCGTTGACCACCGGACAGTTGATTTGGGTAACGATCAGCCAACTCGTGCCTTCCAACCAAATTAAGCCTTCGCTTTACTCGCTCAGAGCGTTCTGGTTCGGGGATTCCTCGTCGTTCCAAGCCAAACGAAACATTTTCATAAGCAGTACGATGCGGGAATAGCGCGTAGTTTTGAAATACGACACCAAATTCCCGTTCAGCTGGTGGCCTTCCGGTAATGTTTTGTCCATCTAGCCAGACCCGACCAGTATCTGGAACTTCAAACCCTGCCCTAATCCGAAGCAGGGTCGATTTTCCAGAACCAGATGGGCCCACCAAGGCTGTCAACGATCCAGTCGGAATTTCTAGGTTTACATTTCGAAGGGCACGAAGAGAACCGTAATTCTTGGAAAGATTTTCAAGAAGAATGGTCATGAAAAGGGATTAGTGGCGGTCACGAAGATTCGCACACGTTGCACGCCAAACAGTGCGTTCCCATTTTTCCAGTTCTGCACGAACTGTTTCCCTCGGTTCAGAAACAACATCCGAAGTAATCGGGTGTTGGAGACGACCATCAGGTAGAACAATTGGTTCGAGTTCTTGTTCAGTTGGCCATTCTGGCCATTCTTGTTTCGTATGCGCTTTCCTTTGAAGTTCGCTTTTCGCATCGTGCTCTTCAGTTGCAAACCAAGAAATCGCATCATCTGGGCTCCTTTCTGGAGCGAGGCCACCAGTTGTTACAAGACGACGAACATCCACCGGCTCACCTGGTTCACCAGTCCTGACTAGTAGTTTTTCAAGAGAAGCCAAAAGGTTCTCATAAGAAGCCTGTTCAAGCGCTAGAGAACGGCGAAGACGCTCTTCACGGAGCCTGGTTAGAGGACCACTGTATCCGTATGGAATGCGGCCGCGTTGACGACGTGGTGCATAGTGGTGGAACAAAACCAACTCTGCAAACGCCTCGCGGTGGTAACGGCGTTCAATAATTAGATCGAGAAGACCGTGTTCAAGTAGATATTCTGCGGTTTGGAAGTTATCTGGAAGAACTTCTCCAAGGGTCTCTTGGATTACCCGACGCCCTGCGAATGCGATCCTGGCACGTGGCTCCGCAATTACTAGATCACCAAGCCTTGCAAAGCTTGCCGTTACACCACCGGTAGTTGGGTGAGTAAGAAGCGACCAGTATGGGAGACGAGCACAAGTCTGGTGTACGTGTAGAGCAGCAGAAATTTTTGCCCTTTGCCTTAGACTCAACACACCCTCCTGCCTACGAGCACCGCCAGAGGCAGTTACCAGCAAAAGAGGAAGACCGGAACGGGTTGCATGTTCAATCAAGCGAGTAATTTTTTCACCCACAACGGAGCCCCTACTACCACCCCTAAAATTAAAATCCCTAACACCCCTAGCAAGGGGCCTTCCTTCCCTTAGACCAGTACCAGTTTGTACTGCATCTTGCCTTCCACTTTCTTCTTGGGCAGATTGAAGGCGTTCGGTGTAAAATCGCGAATCTTCAAAACGCCTTGGGTCAGCTGGGGAAAGTGCTTCATCCAGCGGTCGCCAGGAGCCTTCATCTAGAAGCCTTGCAATACGGTCACGGATAGACCTTTGGAGTGGAAATTCACATTTCGAACAAACCCTATGTTCGAGGCGAATATGTTTAATGTACAAAATTTCACCACATTGGTCACATCGAGTCCATTTACCACGACTTTGATCCAATGCTGGGTCGTATACTGCCTTTTGCTGTGCTTTGCGGGCACGTTCAGCTTCAATCCAATCGACCCTAGTCCTTGCGTCTTCTTGTGTCATAGTGTTTTTTCTTCCATTGTATCACATACTGACACCATAGTGTTTTTACGGGAAACCGGTTAAAATAACTATTAAGAACATTTACCATTCTACAAAAACAAATGGTAAGGTTTAAGGGTCGATGCCCGAGTGGCTAAAGGGGGCGGATTGTAAATCCGCTGGCTCTGCCTACGCTGGTTCGAATCCAGCTCGGCCCAGTTTCAGGATGTAGGTATTTTCTGCCTACGCACAGTTGTTTTAAATCACAACTGAGCTTTATTAAGTATAATAATAAATTAAATGTCTATTAAGGCCTAGCGAATTTGTAGGCCAATACATAGGCGAACGACGGGATTCGAACCCGCGTGTAACGGAGCCACAATCCATTGCCTTACCACTTGGCGACGCCCGCCCGACGTTGCGTTCATTTTGAAAATCCAAAATTACTTGCGAGAGCCCCTTGCCGGACTTGAACCGGCGACTTCCTCCTTACCATGGAGGTACTCTACCGACTGAGTTAAAGGGGCAGACCTAAAGAACACTTACCAAATATTTTAGCGAACTCCGTGTAATTTCGCTACTCAGCACATTTTAAGTAGGGGTTCGGCTTCTTCTGTTCTACCTTTTCACGAAATCATTGCTTGTTTTCTTTTCAGGCTTTATACTGAAGTTAACTCCTAACGACAATTCGTTCTGATAGGAAACCTCTTTCTCGAGGAGCGGATTTTTTCGACCCATTTTTTGCCTCGCCTCTATGTCTGGTTCTACTGGCGAACGCCCGTTTTCTGACATCTTGACCAGTATTCGTTACTGGGTCATTCACAGCATTACGGTGCCTTCTCTGTTTATCGCGGGCTGGCTCTTCGTGAGCACCGGTCTAGCGTATGATGTGTTTGGTAGCCCTCGTCCAAACGAATATTTCACCGAAGAGCGTCAAGAGGCTCCGCTAATCACGGACCGTTTCAACGCACTGGAACAAGTGAAACGCCTTTCTCAATAAGCACGTTCGGGCTCGGACGAAGTTTGATACGAATATGTCTGCCAAGAAAACGTATACTTACCCTATTTTCACTTTCCGCTGGCTAGCGGTACACGCACTAGCCGTGCCAACCATTTTCTTCCTTGGCTCTATCACCGCCAGGCAGTTCATTCAGCGCTAGCTTTTCCCATGGCGAAACCAAACCCAAACAAGCAAAGCGTAGAGCTAAACCGTACCAGTCTATACTGGGGTCTTCTACTGATCTTCGTTCTAGCGGTACTTTTCTCTAGCTACATTTTCAACTAGAGATCCCTTGGAAATGAAAGTCCTTCGGGATTTTCAACCAAGTGGTCGCTGGGTCTTGTTTTTTCACAAGTCAACCATGTCTAATTCTGGTACTACCGGTCGTATCCCACTTTGGCTTGTAGGCACGGTCGTAGGAACCCTTGCGATTGGCCTACTAGCCATTTTCTTCTACGGTTCTTACGTGGGTCTAGGTTCTTCTATCTAGAGCCCCGAAATCCTACGGTTGCGGCTTTCAATCTCTTGCTTCGCTTTCGGGAGGGTTTTCTTCTCGAAGCGAACGATCCCATCGATCCCTTGCCGGGAGGTTCTTATGCTTGTTGTTTTTCAACTTACCCTTTTCGCGCTGATTGCGCTTTCTTTCCTTCTAGTGGTAGGCGTTCCAGTAGCGTTTGCTTCTCCAGATGGATGGTCTCAAAACAAAGGTCTGGTTCTTTCTGGAACGGGTCTTTGGTTCCTTCTTGTGTTTGCAGTAGGTGTACTGAACTCTTTCGTAGTGTAACTACATTTGGGAAACTACCCTTGCCACCCGTGTTTTGAATATCCAACGGGTGGGGTACTGGCGTAAAACTTCTTTTTCATATAAACTTATATCAGGGGTACCAGTCATTTGTCCTTTTTTACGCTAGTCTAAGTTCAAAAGCAAACGGTAACTATTTTTCTTTTTTTAATGTTTAACTTAAAATAAAAATAATGGATGACGAATTGAAAAAACCTACTGTGCTTTATGACAACGCGGCTAATGGTTCGCAGCTTATTGCTACAAATCTACCCGCTTTTCAAGAAAAAACCTCTCTAACAAAAGAGGAATTGACGTTCTTCCTATTTAAGACTAAAACCAAAGAAATTTACACTTGTTGGCGACTTTTTACTCAACATAGGGTAACTGCCACCTTTACTGATTCGGTGATCTTCTTTTTTACCGTAAGTAGGCTCCCGATTGTTTGGTATTACTCGGCACTTTCCAAAGAGGAAAAACATGAGTTTTGGTCTGCAAATATTTGCGAAGATAGGAGCGATAAGACCCTTAAAAAAGTCCCAACTGTTAGGCGTAGTCTTACAACAATTGAGGACCGAGAGAAAGATCTTAAAGCTTATTTGAAAGAACTCAAAAAGAGGGACAAGGGTACTAAGGCTGTTTTGTCTCAACCAGCAATCTTTGCTGGTACAGGTGAAAATTTGGTACCGAATCTTCCTGAGGGGAAATATGTGAAACACGCTCTTCCGGTGCTAAATGAGCTCGTAGGAAGGGAACCCTCCCCTCAGAACGTATCGCCGGAACTAAATATCCCGAAAACAAACTATTCGAGGATCGAATATAACAGGCTAGAGGTTGGTGAGTCGCCAGCACGACCAGCTCGTTGGCCAAAAGTTCTCATTAAGCGCCGTCGAATTCGTAATCGTACTTTTATCCTTAAGAACGTACGCGCTAGTAAGTTTTTGCATGCACGGGCTCGTGCCGTCATTGAAAAAGCACAACCTCTTGAATCTAACGGCTTTCTTCCCGTAAAAACTAAAAGGATTCCACGTTGGCAAGAAAAACGCCCCGCTCTTCTTCACCACGCAGCTCGACAACGTGAAAAAATTAGGGAAAAAATCGTTCCAACAAAACTTGTCCATTCTGATTGGAAAAAAGCCTATAAGCGGGACGTTGAACTTCTTACTTCGTCGATTTCTTGGCGTGGTCTTGAATTTCAAGGTGATGCTATTCGACAGCTTGAGCTAAATCCCCCAAGGGTAGGTTTGCCATTCGATGTTGCTGGCTGGACCGCTGAGCCGCGTGAGTTGAGCGATGTAATTCGTGCTGAACGATTGAAAGCACCGCTAACTGGACCACGTATGATTCCAATCGGGTTCCATACTGCCCGTATTTTTCAACACATTCGTGCTGCTGAACACTGGGGTACTACTGCAGTTCCTCACCGTCTTGCAGGTGAGGCAGGCCGTGAACTAGCCCAAAGCTATTCTGCGATTGGTGAGGTGGCCGCTGAGGATGCTGAGGTACGTGTAGCGGAAGCGGACTATGAAGCTAAAAAACTTAGGTATCGACGTTCTCTAGCGCTAGAAAGCCGCCGCCCAGCTCGTACTGTTCGCATCGGTGATAGGAAATTGGGTCGTCGCCCACGCCCAAACCTATCCCCAACGACACGACCAAAACGCCGACGTACTCGTAGGGCTCATGCTGTTTTGCGTGAAGTAAACACTCTTGGTTTGGGTCCACTTCCACAAAAAGCAACACCAGCGCATGGAATTAGGGTTCGTCTTCCTCGCCGATATCAGCAGGTCGCAGCCCCGAAAGTCTGGGATGAAGTTTACGAAACCCCACACGAGGAGTTTGGCAAACGAGCGCGACTTTGGGGACGGTATAGGCTTGGAACGGATCCGAAGTTGGCTCAAGCACGTTACCGATGGTGGTGTAAATGGCATGCACTTGATCCTGATTGTTTTAGTGAACTTGCCCGTCAAGGTAAAGATATTAATGACTGGGTTGGCCGAGAAAATACCGGCTGGTGGCGTCTTAGGGCTCCAAGGCAAAGGGATAGTATCAACAAGCATAAAGGAAAAGCACGTCGTGAAGGTGCAAAGCCAGAGGCTCAGCATCTACTGACCTCGTTTAAACCACAACCAATCGAGGTTTTTGAGGCTGAAGCATGGAGTGACACTCGTCAAAATCCGTGGGGTTGGGGAACGCGTAAATACTTCGAACAAAACCCGTTCTATGACTATGGAATCACTATCCCAGGACTTGAATGTGAGCCGTATTATAACCAACTCGGTCGTTGGAATGATGAGGCAACTACTCTTTCTCCGTTTACATTGGCGTTTCTTCTTGGGAGCATTCAAATTAGGTATTTTTCCTTTAAACTGGTCCAAGAAGACTTTTTGTTTGCACTTGGCCTTTTGCTCAAGAGGGAAGGTGCTGTTGATAGGGAACCGGACTGGAGGTTCTGGTTGTTGGAGGCTTTTGGTCTAACGCGAAAAAGGGCCGCAATTCGCATCTATGAACCGGAGCCTGATCGCGATTTGATCCGTAATGTAGGCTGGGCGAAACGCGATTGGCCGTTTTTTCTTTACAGGCTTAGTTGGCTTCGTGAACTTCACCACGGTTATAAACCAAGCGTTTATGAAGGACCACGACCAACTCTACTGGTTGGTACGCCTGGTACGGGTAAAACTAGTAGGGTTCGTATTTTTGCTGATGAGAGTAAAACCCCGATTATTTACCAGTCCCTAAACGCTTTTGGAGAAGCAACAAAGATCTTTACGAGGCTTGGTATTGGTAAAAATACCTCTGCAAACTCGGTAAAACGTGGTTTTATTGAAGCACGTCGCAGGACGCCGGTTATTTATTTCTTGGATGAATTGGATGCTCTTGGTGCAAAACGACCAACTACATTTCGTGACATCCGAAATATTACTCTTCCAACCGGTCGTCTTGAAGACTGGGAAAAAGAACGTGATGAAACCATCGATGAAAGGGAAGAACGCAAATTCTTGAAACAGCGCGATGAGGAAGATCAGGACAAAGAGGGAGATCGGCTATTCGGTTTGACGCAGCTTCTTAAAGAAATTGATTCCCCATTGCAAAATAAAGGAATTCTTTTCATCGGTGCGACAAACCGACCACAAGTCCTTGATCCAGCGCTAATCCGCCCAGGTCGTTTTGCAAATATCAGGGTTATTCCACCACCCAATCGAGTTAAACGTCTGTCGATTCTAAAATTGTACAGGGGTCGACTTCGTGCTCCGTTGTCTGTTGATTGGCAATTCCTTGCTGCGCGTACGGCGACCTACAATGGTGCACACCTAGCTTGTTTGGCAAACCAAGCCGCCATCCAAGCAATTTTGTATCATCAAGGTCCGGGTACCCCAATTATTCAAGACCGCCATTTTGATAAAGCATTGCGTATTCTTCGCGATAATACGTCTATTAAACATAAGACAACTCCGGAGCGTAAACGTGATACCGCTGAGTTGATTCCATGGGAACGTGTTGCAAAAGCTTATTATCGTGCCGCTGCCGCTGTTGTCTCGTGGTCTCTAAAAGGGGACGAAGGTTTGGCCGGTGTTATTCTTGAACATGATAAGTTGCCAATTGATCCAAACCAATACGAAACGAAACCCCAGGGGGTTGAAACTCGCTTGGATCAAAGGAATAACCTAGCAGTTTATAGGGCTGGTCGTGCGAGTCTAACCGCACTTCAACGTACTTGGGCACCAGATATCTCGAAGGCAACTGAAAAATCGGTATATACTCTTCTTGATAGTCGCGCAGCAGTTCGTCATGCTCGTTCTTTGGTAAATACAAAATACCAGAAGAGGACGTTGTGGTATTGGAAAGAAATCGAATTTATTAAAGATCGTTATCTTGGTGAATATACCGTACAGCATGAAAATACGGGTCGATTGGAACCACGGAGTAAAAACACCCCACTCCCTGAAACTGCACTAGAAACGGTATATAGCGCTTGGGAGTATGAAGAGTGGGCTTGCGAGTGGTTTGATTTCGAAGGGCCGGAATATAACACGTGGCGTTCTATTTTGTGGATTCCACCTGAGGTTCATATTATTGACCCACATCAATTTGGTCCAAAACTGAAGCTAGGCCGTGCAGGTAATATCATTCCAAAATATTACGAACAGTACGTATTTGATTATATTGGTAATGCGTATCGTAGGGCCCTAAAAGCGTTGGATAATAACCGTGCTGCACTCGATCTTTATGCAGCGTTTCTACTAAAACATGGAACGCTTTCGAGGACAAACGGTAAAAAACTAGCGCCCGGTATTTGGGAGAAGGGTGACTCCCCGCAACTTCAAAAATAAATTGGGTTGGGAGGGGGTCGAACCCTCGGCCAACCGGTTAAAAGCCGGTTGCTCTACCACTGAGCTACCAACCCGGATTTGTGAGCATTTGTGTTGACTCGATAAAAAGAGTTGATACAAATGCTTTTCCGGATCTTTTCACGGAAACAACCTCACACTTTTAAAAGTCGAGGGTGGAGCGTTAGTCCTAGGCGCTATTACGCTTTTTTCCACTGTCAAGAACCAGACTTGAACTGGTGACCTACGGATTTTCAATCCGTTGCTCTACCGGCTGAGCTACCCTGACCTTTTGTTAATCCTATTGTAGCTTCTTTGCGACCTCGCTTCAAGCAGAATTTTCCAATAAGAAGTTCACAAATCTTTTCTTTACACTCATGCGTCTATTTCTAGCTATTATTTTGAGGATTTTGATTATTCCTCAGACGAGTTTTGACAATCTTGTAGTCCGTCAATTTAATGAGAGTGGCCTGTTTGCTAACTATGCTGAAGCAAAACGAGTTGTATCTGTAGCAACCTGGGGCTGTTTGTTTGCTTTTCTAGCACTAAATATTTGGCTCGGTCTGTTATAGCCGAACTTGCCTTTCGTTCCGTATAGAAAGAAGTAAAATATCTAGTAAAAATTTTGAGTTGACTGTTGCAATAAAACAAAAGTTGGAGGGGGGATGTGAATCCACACCTCCCCAACATGTTATTTATAAAGCTCTACACCTAGACGAACGGCAAATACACCGGTCACTAGCGCAACAAATAGAGCTACAAAAACTTGGCTATCAGAGATCGGCATCAGGCAATAGGGTGGCGAATAAAAAAGCGGCCGTAGGAATTTTTAAAGAAAACCTCCGGATCCGCTTGTTATTAAAACTCACAAGGTAAGTGCTCCAGGCATGAAGAAATCTAGACACCTACACTGTTCGGTTTTAAACCGACATCTATAGGTTGCCCTTGCGTACAGCAAGCAGGATAATTACCGCTGGGCCGGCGGTAAGAACCAAAGCCAAAGCAGCCAGTTGGAAGAAGACTTCAGAAATCATACGAGGAAGCTAGGTTAAGTAATGGGCAAGGCTGGTTGGTTAACATAAAAATTAACAAACGCTGACGCCAAGCCCGATAGCACCCAAGATCGAAGGGAACCCGGCAATACTGTCGGAGAAACCACGGCTTGCGCGGTGATAGAAGGTGGTAATCGGATTCGAGATCCCGAAGGCTTGAAATCAAGAAAACCACACGCATACCTCCGACTTGGGGGTGAACGTGGGTTCAGATTAGCGGAAGCTTACGGAAGCTTGCCATACGAAAGCAAGCAGAAGGAAAAGCACCGGGATTACCGGAAGCACGTCCACAATAGGATCGAATGGCGCGTACGCCTCTGGCAGCTTGGCAAGAAGAATAAGCATGGCTACGTTGCGAAATGGTAGATAAGAAACCCGCTTTGTAAGAACTGGGTCAAGTTGATTCAGAACCAAAGACCCTGTTCAACCCAGACGGACATGATGGTCCACCCAGATGTGTTTTTTGAGTCGGGTTTACACAGGAGGCTATTTCTATTGTAGCGGACACCGGAAAAGTTCGCATCGGTTTCGTCTAAAAGTTTGGGAGGATTGCTTCTTTGGTTGGGAAAGGTTACAATGAAAAACAATCTTTATGGGGGGTCGCCAAGCGGTAAGGCTTCGGTTTTTGGCACCGACACTCAGAGGTTCGATCCCTCTCCCCCCAGTATTCTGGCACCACTCGCGTGGATTTCTTACAGTAAACTACGAGTAAGCGTACTTCCTTTGTTTTCGAGGTGAGTGGATCCTATTTTTGGTAGGTTACATTCTACATCTCGTTCCTTCTACTCGTTTTTTCTGTACTCTTTCCTATGACCATTACTCCTCCAGAACGTGAGGCCAAAAAGGTCAAAATCGTTGTAGACCGTAATCCGGTAGCAACGAATTTTGAGAAATGGGCTAAACCAGGGCATTTCTCCCGTAACCTTTCGAAAGGTCCAACCACCACTACTTGGATTTGGAACCTACACGCAGACGCACACGACTTTGATAGCCATACGAGCGATCTACAAGATATCTCTCGTAAAGTGTTTAGCGCACACTTTGGTCAACTAGGTATTATCCTTATTTGGCTTAGTGGTAGGTATTTCCACGGTGCTCGCTTCTCTAACTACGAAGCGTGGCTAACTGACCCAACTCATATTAAACCAAGTGCACAAGTGGTTTGGCCAATCGTAGGTCAAGAAATCCTGAATGGTGACGTAGGTGGTGGTTTCCAAGGTGTACAAATCACCTCTGGTCTATTCCAGCTATGGCGTGCAAGTGGTATCACTAGCGAACTACAACTTTACAGCACCGCAATTGGCGGTTTGCTACTAGCAGGTGCAAGGTTCTTCGCAGGTTGGTTCCACTACCATAAAGCGGCTCCACGTCTAGAGTGGTTCCAAAACGTAGAATCTAGGCTAAACCACCACCTAGCAGGTCTTCTAGGTCTTGGCAGCTTGGCTTGGGCGGGTCACCAAATCCACATTTCTCTTCCGATCAACCGCCTTCTTGATGCTGGCGTTGACCCGAAAGAAATCCCTCTGCCACATGAGCTTCTACTGAATCGTGATCTAAGGGCACAATTGTACCCAAGCTTTGCTGAAGGTCTTACTCCTTTCTTCACGCTTCATTGGTCTTCCTACTCTGACTTCCTGACCTTTAATGGTGGTCTAAACCCTGTAACCGGTGGTCTTTGGCTGACTGACGCAGCACACCATCACCTTGCAATCGCGGTGCTTTTCATCGTGGCAGGTCACCAATACCGTACTAACTGGGGTATCGGTCATAGCAGGCGCGAAATTCTGGAAGCGCACAAAGGTCCATTCACGGGTGAAGGACACAAAGGTCTTTACGAAATTCTTACGACTTCTTGGCATGCTCAACTAGCTATCAACCTAGCTTTGTTTGGCTCTCTGTCCATTATCGTAGCACACCACAGGTACGCTAGGCCTCCATACCCGTACCTAGCAACTGACTACGGTACTCAGCTGTCCCTATTTACTCACCATACTTGGATTGGTGGCTTCTGTATCGTAGGTGCAGGTGCTCACGCAGCAATCTTTAGGGTGCGTGATTACGATCCGACCAATAACTACAATAACCTTCTAGACCGCGTGATCCGTCACCGTGACGCGATCATCTCCCATCTAAACTGGGTTTGTATTTTCCTTGGTTTCCATAGCTTCGGTCTATACATCCACAACGATACTAGGAGTGCTCTAGGTCGTCCACAAGATAGGTTTAGCGATACTGCAATTCAGCTTCAACCTGTATTTGCACAATGGGTACAAAATACTCACTACCTAGCACCACAAGCTACTGCTCCAGCTGCAGCTGCAGCAACGAGCGCAACTTGGGGTGGTGATGTTGTAGCTGTTGGTGGTAAAGTAGCAAGGAGGCCTATCTCTCTTGGTACGGCGGACTTCAGGGTTCACCACATCCACGCTTTCACCATTCACGTAACTGTACTAATTCTTCTGAAAGGTGTACTTTACGCGCGTAGCTCTCGTCTAATTCCAGATAAAGCAAACCTTGGTTTCCGCTTCCCTTGTGACGGTCCAGGTCGTGGTGGTACTTGTCAAGTATCGGCATGGGACCATGTGTTCCTTGGTCTATTCTGGAGGTACAACTCTATTTCTGTTGTAATCTTCCACTTCAGCTGGAAGAGGCAATCTGATGTTTGGGGTACCGTAAGTGCTGCAGGTGTTTCTCACATCACTGGTGGTAACTTTGGTCAGAGCGCGAACACCATTAACGGTTGGCTACGTGACTTCCTATGGGCACAATCTTCCCAAGTAATTCAGTCTTACGGTTCTGCACTATCTGCATACGGTCTAATCTTCCTAGGTGCTCACTTTGTATGGGCATTTAGTCTAAGGTTCCTATTCAGTGGTCGTGGTTACTGGCAAGAGCTTATCGAGTCTATTGTTTGGGCACACAACAAACTAAAAGTTGCTCCAGCAATTCAACCTCGTGCTCTAAGCATTACTCAAGGTCGTGCTGTAGGTGTAGCACACTACCTTCTAGGTGGTATTGCAACTACTTGGTCCTTCTTCCTAGCACGTATCATTTCCGTAGGCTAGACTTTTCCTCTTCCACTTCCAACTGGAAGTGGAGGGCGGTTTCATTCCGTTTTAAACGGTTTTTATTTCCAACCCATGGCAACTAAGTTTCCAACCTTTAGCCAGGCGCTTGCACAAGACCCTACCACTCGTCGTTTGTGGTTTGGTATTGCAACTGCGCACGACTTTGAAAGCCACGATGGCAGGACCGAAGAGCGCCTTTATCAAAAGATTTTTGCGTCTCATTTCGGCCAACTAGCGATTATCTTCCTTTGGACTTCCGGTAACCTTTTCCACGTTGCGTGGCAAGGTAACTTCGAAGCATGGGGTGCAGATCCGCTTCACGTACGTCCGATTGCACACGCAATCTGGGATCCTCACTTTGGTCAACCGGCAGTAGAAGCATACACCCGTGGTGGAGCAAGTGGTCCTGTAAACATTGCAACTTCTGGTGTATACCAATGGTGGTACACGATTGGTAGGCGTACTAACCAAGATCTGTACATCGGTTCTGTGTTCCTAACCATCTTGGCAGGACTATTCCTGTTTGCAGGTTGGCTACACCTTCAACCGAAATTCCAACCAGCTCTTTCTTGGTTTAAGAACGCTGAGTCTCGCCTGAACCACCACCTTTCTGGTTTGTTCGGTGTAAGCTCTCTAGCATGGACTGGTCACCTTGTGCACGTAGCGATCCCGGCATCCCGTGGTCAACGTGTAGATTGGACGAACTTCCTTTCTGTTCTTCCACATCCACAAGGTCTAGCACCTTTCTTCACTGGACACTGGAGTGCATACGCTCAATCTCCAGATACCGCTTCTCACGTTTTCGGCACTTCTGAAGGCGCAGGTACTGCAATTCTTACGTTCGTTGGTGGTTTCCACCCACAAACTCAAAGTCTATGGCTAACCGATAGGGCACACCACCACCTAGCAATCGCGGTACTATTTATCGTTGCAGGTCATAGGTATCGTACTAACTTTGGTATTGGTCATAGCAGGCGCGAAATTCTAGAGACTCACGTAGCACCTGGTGGAAACCTAGGTCGTGGTCACTATGGTATTTTTGATACCGTAAACAACTCTCTACACTTCCAACTAGGTCTAGCACTAGCATCTGTTGGTACGATTTGTTCTAGGGTAGCTCAACACATCTACTCTCTACCTCCGTACGCATTCCTAGCGCAAGACTTTACCACCCAGGCAGCACTATACACTCACCACCAATACATTGCTGGTTTTATCAGGTGTGGTGCTTTTGCTCACGGTGCAATTTTCTTCATTCGTGACTACGATCCGGAACAAAACCGCGGTAACGTTCTAGCTCGTAGGTTGGAGCATAAAGAAGCTCTGATCTCCCACCTAAGCTGGGTATCCCTATTCCTAGGTTTCCATACTCTAGGTCTTTATGTTCACAATGACGTAAGGCTTGCATTTGGTACTCCAGAGAAACAAATTCTTATTGAGCCAGTTTTTGCTCAATGGATCCAAGCTTCCCATGGTAAAGCTCTATATGGTTTTGATGTTCTTCTAGCATCTGGCGATAGTGTAGCTCGTCAACAAGCTGACGGTATTTGGCTTCCGGGTTGGTTGGCAGCAATCAACAGCGGTACCAACTCTCTATTCCTTCCAATTGGTCCTGGTGACTTCCTAGTACACCACGCAATCGCTCTTGGTCTTCACACCACTACGCTAATCCTTGTTAAAGGTGCTCTAGATGCACGTGGTTCCAAACTAAGGCCGGATAAGAAAGACTTCGGTTACTCTTTCCCTTGTGATGGTCCAGGTCGTGGTGGTACTTGTGATATTTCTGCATGGGATGCTTTCTACCTGGCAGTATTCTGGAGGCTTAACACCATTGGTTGGGTTACCTTCTACTGGCACTGGAAACACCTAGGTATTTGGCAAGGTAACCCTAGTCAATTCAACGAGTCTTCTACCTATCTAAGGGGTTGGCTTCGCGATTACCTATGGTTGAACTCTTCTCAGCTAATCAACGGTTACAACCCATTTGGTAGGAATAGCCTTTCCGTATGGGCTTGGAGGTTCCTATTTGGTCACCTTATCTACGCAACTGGTTTCAGGTTCCTGATTTCTTGGCGTGGTTACTGGCAAGAACTAATTGAGACTCTAGCATGGGCACACGAACGTACTCCACTAGCAAACCTTGTTCGCTGGCGTGACAAACCTGTAGCTCTGTCCATTGTACAAGCACGTCTTGTTGGTCTAGCACACTTCTCTGTAGGTTATGTTCTAACTTACGCAGCATTCCTAATCGCTTCTACCTCTGGTAAATTCGGTTAATGAATCTACCCCTCCCAACTGGGAGGGGACTCTTGACACGAATCGGAAATGTGCTAAACTACCCATAAGCAAAACTTTAGCAGGGTAATTCAGTCTGGTCAGAATGCGGGGCTCATAACCCCGAAGTCGTGGGTTCAAATCCTACCCCTGCCCTTAGTAATATAAATATTATACTTTAATATGACTTTAACCCCCCAAGAAAGGGGGTTAAAAGTAAAAACACAGCCAGCTTACGCTACTGCGTCCTTCTCGATGTAAAGGAAAATAGAAGCCCTTGCAACAGCAGGAAAAACCAAACCTACAAGAGGTACAAGAATGCTTGGTAGAATGCTTGCGGTCATAATAGAAAGAACAAATCTAAAGATTCCTGCTCAAAATTTTTCAAAAACTTAGCAGGAACGAGATAATACCATTATACCGACCAACGTCCTCGCCCGCAGAATTTTATTAAGTTCTACGAGCAAATCAGGAACATCTAGGACTACAACCTAAACACTTTCACCAAAAACACGTGCAAAAACATCACGCACTTTATCACCAGAGTCAATAGTCTCTAGTGGATCTTTACGTAGACGGTGACGAAGACATAGCGGAGCAATACGTGCTACATCACCAGCTTCTACCTGAGTACGGCCTTCAAAAGCAGCAATAGCACGTGCTGCACGGTTCGTTACAATGTCACCACGTAGACCATCGACATCCAGCTCAGCACAAATTTGAGAAATTCGTACTCGTAGATCATAGGAGATTTCAACTTGTGCTAGACGTTGACGTGCTTCAGTCAAACGAGCACGAAGAGCAGCTTGAGAGCTTTCGTATTCTTTACGGAATTCAACTGGTGCAGCATCAAAGCTCGCACGTTGTTCTACAATTCGTACACGAAGTTCCGGGTCACGAGTCGTACCAATTTGTGCGT
>Ga0129333_10001626_pt1 | contig 20481 bp, 13 predicted proteins | sample CPB6_08_DNA_FD_94474 | JGI IMG/M metagenome (GOLD analysis project Ga0129333, IMG submission 94474) | Freshwater to marine salinity gradient microbial communities from Chesapeake Bay, USA - CPBay_Sum_0.6_0.8_DNA | ecosystem: Environmental > Aquatic > Marine > Coastal | place: USA: Chesapeake... | reverse complement strand
TCACGGACTCGCGATCGGACGCCATCCGCGCCAATCACGACATCGGCGTGTACTGAAGTGCCATTTTCGAAAAATAGTGTCACGCCATTAGCATCTTGCTCGAGGCCCTTGAACGCATGACTCGTGCGGATGGCCTGTTCATCGGTCGTCACCACGAGATCTGCGAGTTCTCGGTGTAGATCGGCTCGGTGCACTTGGTAGTACGCCGCGCCGTATTTCTCCCTCATCTCATTGCCTCGGGAGATCTCCACCAGCATCTCACCCGTCTTCCAGTGCTTCACGCCTCCACGATCGGGACGCATCCCGATCCGCTCCAGCGATCCCTGAAGCCCGATAGCGTTGAGCACGTGGGTAGCGTTCGGCGATACGGTAAGACCGGCCCCGACCTCTCCGAGGACGGGGGCTTGCTCGTACACCACCGGTTTGAAGCCGAAAGTTTGCAGTGCGCGTGCTGCCGTTAGTCCGGCAATTCCCGCACCCACGATGGCAATATTGGATTGGGTCATGCCTGACAAATTGCCCGGGTTCTAGGCCTAGGGCACGGCTCGTCTATCGGCTGATCCACATCGTGGCCACGATCATGGCTGTTCCCGCAGAGCGGACAAAAAGCTAGGATTCACTAACCCCTTCACGCCCTCCTACCCTCATGCGCGACTCCGACCATGAGGCGATCGTCGTTCGCGGCGCTCGCCAAAATAATTTGAAGAATCTCGATATCGAGATCCCGACCGGTCAACTCGTCGTCGTCACGGGAGTGTCTGGCTCGGGCAAGTCTTCGCTCGTGTTCGACACCCTATACGCAGAGGGGCAGCGGCGTTACGTCGAAACGTTCTCGCCTTACGCGAGACAGTTCCTCGATCGTATGGATAAGCCTGCGGTCGATGCGATCGAAGGAATTCCGCCGGCTATTGCCATCGACCAGACGAATCCGGTTCGCACGTCGCGCTCGACCGTCGGTACGATGACAGAGCTCAACGATCACTTAAAACTGTTGTTTGCGCGCGCAGCACACTTGCACTGCCGTAGATGCGGCGAGGTCGTGAATCGCGATACAGCGGAAAGTATTCGTGCCGATCTCGAAAGGCGAGCATCTGCCGCGGGCGATCCGCGACTATTGATGTGCTTTGAAGTCAAGGTCCCGAAAAACTTCAAAGATACGGAGGTGGCTGCACTGCTGGAGAAGCAGGGATACACGCGCTTTCGCTCACGCAGTAAACAAGCTATCGAGGTAGTTCAGGATAGACTTCGCCTCGGAAGTGCAGACCCCGCACGAGTGGCTGACTCTCTGGAAGCCGCACTTCGGGTCGGCCGAGGTCGCGTCCATGTGCACGCGCTCGATACGGAAGATTCCGAGACCGTTCGCGAGACCTGGCGCTACTCGAACACCCTGCACTGCGCACGCTGCGATATTGCCTATCGCGAGCCGACCCCCAGCAGTTTCTCCTTTAATTCACCCGTAGGTGCCTGCGAATCCTGTCGCGGCTTCGGACGCATCATCGGCGTCGATTACGGCTTGGTCATTCCCGATCACGGAAAGACTTTGCGGGGCGGCGCCATTCGGCCTTGGCAGACGGCCTCGTACAGCGAATGTCAGGATGACCTCGAGCGACTCAGCAAGAAGCGCGGAATTCCGCTTGATATTCCTTGGCGAGATCTGACCGATGCACAGCGCGAGTGGGTCATAGAAGGCGAAGGAACGTGGGCTCGTAATACTTGGTACGGCGTCAAGCGGTTTTTCGCCTGGCTAGAAACCAAAGCCTACAAAATGCACATCCGCGTGCTGCTATCTAAGTACCGCGCATACACGCCTTGCACAGCCTGTGACGGTGCAAGGCTCAACTCTGAATCCTTGCTGTGGCGACTGGGCGACACCAAACTCGCTAACGCTGCGCTTGCAGGGCGATCTCGATTCATGCCGCGCGGTGTCGAGTGGTCGCACGAGACTCTCGAGTCGATGTCAGGTTTGTGTCTGCATGATTTCATGCTTCTCCCTATCGAGAGATCACGAGAATTCTTCGATGAGCTACGGCTTTCCGGCGCACTCGATGAGGCGACCGAGTTGTTACTGGCCGAGATACGTGGACGCTACAAATATCTGTGTGAGGTGGGGCTCGGCTATCTGACGCTCGACCGACAGTCCCGCACGCTGTCGGGCGGTGAAGTTCAACGTATCAATCTCACGACCGCACTCGGCACTTCGCTCGTCAACACGTTGTTTGTCCTCGATGAGCCGTCTATCGGTCTACATCCACGCGATATGCAACGTGTGATCAGCGTAATGTATCGACTACGGGACGCGGGAAATTCACTGCTGGTCGTCGAGCACGATCCGCAGATCATGCAACAAGCCGATCGGCTGCTGGATATGGGGCCGGGTGCTGGCGAGCACGGAGGCGAAATCGTCGCTTGGGGCACGCCCAAAGAGGTTTGCGCAACGAAAGAGTCTGTGACGGGGGCTTATCTCGTCGGTAAGCGACGCGTCGAACTGCCGCCGTCTCGCGAGATAGGGAAACGCGACAATCAAAAATATCTCGAGTTGCTCGGTGCGGAGCAACACAACCTCAAGAATATCGATGTACGGTTTCCGCTCAACCAGCTCGTTTGTATAACCGGTGTTTCAGGGTCCGGAAAGTCGACGCTGATGCAGGACGGGCTGTATCCCGCGCTGCTCAAACACTTGGGCCGTCCGACCGAGGCGGCGGGCAGTCACAAAGGCTTGAAAGGGGTCGAACACATCACCGACGTCGCGTTCGTCGATCAAACGCCTATCGGTCGTACCGCGCGCTCAAACCCGGCGAGTTACGTCGGTGCTTTCGATGTCGTGCGCGATCGATTTTCGAAACTCCTCGAATCCCGCGAGCGTGGATATGCCGCAGGAACATTCAGCTTTAATTCGGGCACGGGGCGCTGCCCAGCGTGTACAGGTAGTGGTTTCGAGCACGTCGAGATGCAGTTCCTATCGGATGTCTATCTTCGATGTGGGGAGTGCAACGGCTCGCGATATCGGGCCGAAACCCGGGAGGTACGCCACCCTGGGCCGAATGGTCGTTCTGCGAGCATCTCCGATGTACTCGAGATGACGGTCGCGGAGGCGCTCATATTCTTTGCAGATGACTCCGAGCTCGCGAGGCGCCTCGCCCCGCTCGCCGACGTGGGGCTCGATTACCTCCGGCTGGGTCAGCCTGTTCCAACTCTATCGGGTGGCGAAGCTCAGCGACTGAAACTGGCGGGTTTTCTCGCTGAGTCCGCCGAAGGCGCTGGGACCGGGAAACTCTTCTTGTTCGACGAACCGACGACCGGCCTGCATTTCGAGGACATTGCCAAGCTCCTAAAATCTTTTCGCAAGCTTCTCGATGCCGGTCATTCGCTGTTCGTCATCGAGCATAACCTCGACGTCATTCGATCTGCCGAATGGATTATCGATCTCGGACCAGACGGCGGCGACCGCGGCGGTGAACTGATCGCCTGTGGAACGCCGGCGGACATTGAGAAAATTGGTCATTCCCATACGGGTAAGGCGCTGCGAGAGGCCGTTAGCTATGCGAGCGGAAAGGCGGCAGTGCGCGAACCGGCGCCGTCTAAGAAAGTGATAGCGAAAGAAAAATCGATTGTCGTACGCAATGCTCGCGAACATAACCTACAGAACATCGACGTCGAGATTCCGCGGAACGCCTTCACGGTAGTGACCGGTGTCTCGGGGTCGGGTAAATCAACTCTCGCATTCGACATCATCTTTAACGAGGGACAGCGCCGCTATCTCGAATCCCTCAATGCGTATGCGAGGCAGTTCGTTCAGCCTGCCGCGCGGCCCGAGGTCGATTCGATACGCGGCATCCCGCCTACGGTAGCTATCGAACAACGCACGAGCCGCGGCGGACGGAAAAGTACCGTTGCAACCCTGACCGAGATCTACCACTTCTTACGACTGCTCTACGTCAAGCTCGGCACCCAGTATTGCCCAGATTGCGATGTCGCCATCGAACCTCAATCAGCCGAGGCCATCGCCGCTCGTATCATCAAAGACTTCAAGGGAAAGACTATCGATTTACTCGCGCCGCTCATCGTGTCGCGCAAAGGGCTTTATACCGATCTTGCCAAGTGGGCGGCTGCAAAGGGTTATCGAGAGTTGCGGGTCGATGGAGAACGTCTGCCGGTAAAGCCGTGGCCGCGTCTCGATCGTTTCAAGGAACACGATATCGAGCTTCCGATCGCTCGACTCGGCATTTCCGCTCGTGGTGAAGCAGACCTCCGCGCGAAGCTCGCCGAGGCGCTGCAGCATGGCAAGGGCGTCGTTCAGGTATTGCCTCTCGGCAGTCGAAAGCCCATCGTCTTTTCAACCAAACGAGCCTGCCCGGATTGTGGAACGAGCTTCGCAGAGCTCGACCCGAGACTATTTTCGTTCAATAGCAAACAAGGCTGGTGCGGTGATTGTTTCGGCACAGGGCTCGAACTTTCGGGCTTCGACGAGGAGCAAACGGGCGAGGAATCTTCTTGGAACGAATGGCATGACGGCGAGGAAAAAACCTGCCAAGGCTGTCACGGCGAACGACTCAATGCCGTCGCTCGCTCGGTCCGGTTCCGCGGAAAATCGATCGGCAGCTTTACTTGCCAACCGGTATCGAAGTCTCTGGCATCTGTCGAAGGCCTAAAGCTAGATAAACGTGAACGAGCCATTGCTCGAGATCTGCTATCAGAAATCCGAACGCGACTCGGTTTTCTGGAACGTGTGGGTCTCGGTTATCTCGGCCTCGATCGCGCTGCCCCGACACTCTCTGGTGGTGAAGCGCAGAGAATTCGCCTCGCTGCTCAGCTCGGCTCCAATCTTCGCGGCGTCTGCTATGTGCTCGACGAACCGACAATAGGATTACACCCACGCGACAACCGTATCTTGCTCGAGGCGCTCGGAGAGCTCGCGGCGCATCACAACACGCTGGTAGTCGTCGAGCATGATGAAGACACGATCCGCCGTGCCGACCATGTCATCGACCTGGGGCCAGGCGCGGGTGTGCGCGGTGGTCGGATTGTGGGTCGAGGCAAGCTCAAAGATCTGGTCGCGAATCCTGAATCCGTTACAGGACGCTATCTTCGCAACCCACTCAAGCACAGCGCCACACCGCATCGCGCGGTCAATCAGAAAACCTCGTCACTCGTCATCGAGAGTGCTCGACTCCATAACCTCGCCGATATCGACGCGCGTATCCCGCTGAGCCGACTAATCGTCGTGACAGGCGTCTCCGGCTCCGGAAAGTCCACTCTCGCGCGCGACGTGCTCTACACAAGTGCCAGAAGTGTCGTTTCACAGAATGGAGAGGTGGTCGGTTGCTCGGCAATTCGCGGTATCGAGGCTGTCGATCGTGTGCTCGAAGTCGATCAAACGCCTATTGGAAAAACACCACGTTCCTGCCCGGCGACCTACGTAGGTATTTGGGACGACATCCGAAAGATCTTTGCGAACACCAGCGAGGCACGGCTTCGGGGATACAGCGCGAGCCGCTTCTCCTTTAATACGTCCGGAGGGCGCTGCGAGGCTTGTGAGGGTCAAGGCGTTCAGACCGTAGAAATGAGCTTCCTGCCGGATGTGAAGGTGACCTGCGATACCTGCCGAGGCAGTCGCTTCAATGCCGAAACGCTCTCTGTCACTTGGCGTGATCTCAGTATCGGCGATGTACTGGCGATGAATATCGAAGATGCCGCATCGTTCTTCGAACCCCATGCCAGCCTACATCACGTGCTCAAGTTGCTTTGTGATGTCGGTCTTGGATATCTCACCCTCGGTCAAGCAAGCCCGACCCTATCGGGCGGTGAAGCGCAACGTATCAAGCTCGTGACAGAGCTTGCCAAAGTTCGTGTCGATCTACGCGCGCCACTTCGTAGCAAGCCTAAGCATACGTTGTACGTTCTCGACGAACCTACGGTCGGTCTGCATATGGCGGATGTCGAGAAACTCATCCACGTACTGCATCGGCTCGTGGATGCAGGAAATACGGTGGTGCTCGTCGAACATAATCTCGATGTCATTGCCGAAGCGGACTGGGTGCTCGATATGGGTCCAGAAGCCGGTAATGGCGGAGGACGTATCGTCGCAGAAGGCTCTCCGCAATCGCTTGCTCGACGATCGGCGCGCTCTCATACGGGCAAGGCGCTACGGGAGTTTCTGGCGGATCGTCTCGAGACAGGCTAGCCTCGCGGTTATGGCCCACGATCTTTCATGCTGGAAATGCGGAGCTTCACTCGCTGCGTTGTCCCTGCCGTTAAGGCGTCTCGATGAGTGCCTTAAATGTCGAGCGGAACTTCATGTCTGTAAGCTTTGTGTCGACTACGACACGAGTGTCGCGAAACAGTGTCGTGAGCCTACAGCCGAAGAAGTGAGAGACAAGGAACGCGCCAACTTCTGTGATCACTTCAAACCGCGGGCCGGCGCATGGAAGCCTGCAAACGTCGCGGCTATTGATGCAGCTCGAGCCGAGCTCGAGCGCTTGTTCGGAAAGAAGTGACGATTTTCGAGTCCACGCGGTCACGTCTCGCACCGCATGACCTCGCAGTGCGCCGCTTATCTCTATGGCTGCTCGGAGGCTGGGCAGCCCTGATTGCCACGGCGTCGCTCTACCCTTTCGACGTACAACCTCGCCTCCTATTCGATGCCGTCACGTCGGGACTTCCCAAACTGCGTGAATGGCGCGACCCGTCACAGCGCGACACCATCGTAAACCTTCTGCTCTATTTGCCGCTCGGGCTACTCGGGTCGATGGCGCTCGAAAAGAGTCGGTCGGCTCTCATACGAATTCTTTGGCCAATATTGGCGGCAACAGTCCTGTCTCTCGCCATCGAAGTGGCGCAACACTCGCTGCCTGCGCGTGATCCCAGTCTTGCAGATTGGATATTCAATGTCCTGAGCGCGGGTGTCGGAACTCTCGTCGCAGCCCTCTATTCTTCGCTTCCTGTACGTCCGTTGTCTCGACGATTGCAGCGATTAGCCATCGGCCCGGCACCAGCATTGCTGGTCACTCTGTGGCTCATCGCTCACCTCGCCCCGTTTGTTCCGCGCCTTCGCCCGGGCCGGATCGATGCAGCAATCGAAACCAGCCTCGCGATGCCATTCGAGCCTGGGAAGATGTTCGGCTTCTTCGCGTGCTATCTGGTACTCGGCACTCTTTTGAATGCGCTGTTGCGTCGCCCGTATTTTTGGTCGGCGCTATTACTATTGTTCGGGGTTTCCGTAGGCGCGAGGCTTTTGTTCGTCGGTCAACATTTAAGCCCAGCGGAAGGCGTTGCCGCCCTTCTGTCGCTCGGTGCGATAGTCATGATGCGAGCGATCAACCCCGCGCTCTGGGCTTCACAGGCGTTCCTGTTGGCCTGCCTAGCGCTCTTTATCTCGGGGTTATGGCCTTCGACTCCAACGTTAGGTGTGGGAGGAGCGGGTATTCTCTGGCTACCGTTCGCTGAATTAGCAGGATCCCGCGGGGATCCCGGCGCACTTCCGCTGCTAGAACGAATGTTTCTTGGCATCGGGCTCGCGTGGCTCGCCCTACAAGGGGTATTACGTCGACTGCCGCCGTTGCCGTTCGTCATTATGGTCGCCATGTCGGCAGAGTTCCTGCAACAATGGATTCCCGGTCGCTTTCCGGATACGTCTGACATTGCCGCCCTGCTGATCGGAGCGGCTCTTGCAGAAACGAACACAAAGATAGACCCGAGAACCTAACGGACCCTCACATGCTTGCCATCGTTCGCCGTCGTGTTGTCGAGCCGATTCTCGGCCTGCTTCGTCAAGGGCTCGCCCCTCGCGATCTCGCGTTATGTCTTGCGCTGGGTGCTGGCGTTGGAATGTTTCCGGTTCTGGGCGTCTCGACACCCGCACTGACCCTGATTGCACTGTGGCAGCGATTAAATCTCGCTGCCATCCAGTTAGTCAGTTGGCTCGTTGGGCCCGTGCAACTTGCACTGATCATTCCCTTCATGAGGCTTGGAGAGTGGGCGCTCGGCTCGGAGCCTCAGCCAATGACGATCGACGCCGGCTTGGAGATTTTGTCGCAAGGGGTGCTGTATGCCATCGTCACGATGTGGGATGCCATTGTGCATGCCTCAGTCGGATGGATCCTTATCGGACCCCTCGCAATTTTTGTACTCTATAGATCTTTGATACCCGTGCTCGAGCGCGCCCTTAAAACTTTAAAGCCCTCATCGCCGAAATGACCGACAACGATTCCATCCCGTTCACGATGCGTCTGGTCGAACAAGATCGAATCCCGGACTGGCTGATCCGTCGTCGCATCCGCGATTTACTCGCCCAGCGTATTCGGGAGGAAGACAAAGGCGATCCTGAATTGCAGCAAGCACATCTGATGCAGATGGTTCGTAACTTACGCCAGAGTCCTGTCGCCATTCATACGGCAGAGGCCAACCAGCAACACTACGAGGTCCCGACAGCCTTCTACCTCAAAGTTCTCGGTAAGAACCTGAAGTACAGCAGCTGCTACTACGACGATTTCGATATCTCAAAAGCTGCAGACAATATCGATGCGGCCGAGGCACGTATGCTGGCTCTCACCTGCGATCGAGCACGGCTGCGTAATGGCGACCGCATTCTCGAGCTCGGCTGTGGATGGGGCTCGCTCTCGCTCTGGATGGCTGAGAAATATCCAGACTCGCGCGTCACCGCGGTATCTAATTCACGTACTCAAAAGCTATTCATCGATGCGAGAGCAGCCGAGCGTGGCTTGAAAAATCTCGAGATCATCACTTGCGATGTCAACCAACTGGAGTTCGGACCAGAAGCGCGCTTTGATCGCGTTGTCTCTGTCGAGATGTTCGAGCACATGCGTAACTACGACGCCTTACTCGGTCGTATTGCCGGATGGATGAATCCGGGTGCGACGCTGTTTGTACATATCTTCACGCATCATCGCTTCGCGTACACGTTTGAAGTGCGCGATGACACCGACTGGATGGCGAAGTACTTTTTTACTGGCGGCATCATGCCGAGCGATGACTTACTCCATTATTTCCAGCGAGATTTACGGCTTGCCGATCACTGGCACGTCGACGGACGACACTACCAACTCACCTCAGAAGCCTGGCTTCAAAAAATGGACGCGAATCGGTCGTCGCTGATGCCCATTCTTGCAGAGGCCTATGGTGCTGATCAGGCGCTCAAGTGGTGGGTGTATTGGCGAATTTTCTTTATGTCCTGCGCGGAACTATTCGGTTATCGGAGCGGACGCGAATGGCTGGTCTCTCACTACCTCTTCGAACGGCCCTAATTGCCGTCATCGTTGGCGCACTTCCGCTGCAACTGGCAGCGCAGGGGGTAGAGCCCCTGCAAATTTTCGCCCAGTTCAAATCGGCCTTGGACGCTAATGATCTGACCAACGCGAAAGCTCGAGCCGAAGAGCTCGTGGCAGCCGTCGAAATCCGTCATGGCAAGGACGCGCGGGAACTCGTCAATCCGCTCACCAATCTTGGCACCGTTCAGTTTAGACAAGGCGACCTCGACTCTGCGGAGCAAAGCTATCGACGTGCCGTCGCCCTCATCGAAGGACAGATCTCAGGTGCGGATCGGCTGTTGATTCGCCCCCTGCACGGGCTAGGAGAAACTTGGCTGGCAAGTGGCCGCCCGGCGGAAGCGGCAATCGCTCTAAAGCGCGCCGTCGATTTATCCCGAAATCTCGACGGGCTCTACACGTTTGATCAACTCGACATCGTCGATGCGCTCATCGAGTCATACGTCAAGCTCGGGCGCGATATCGATGCAGATCGGGAGCATCAATTCGCATTCCGAATCGCCGAAACCAATTTCGGTAAGCGGGATCTGCGCTTACTCCAGCCGCTGAATAACTTCGCGCGCTGGCATGAGGCGATGGGCCGATACTCCACGGCCCGCGGGCTTCATGCACGCGCTCTGCAATTAGCGGAAGAGCTTTCGTCAGATAAGCCGACCGCGGGGGTTCCGGCGCTTCAAGGACTGGCTAGGACTTGGCTGCTCGAGGCTATTTACGGACCCGAGGCAACCGAAGGGCCCGCCGTCGAAGCGGCCGATCCCGGTGACGCCTTCCCTAGCAGCGCGGGGCAAGCCCGCCTGAACTCGGAAGGGCTGCGGGCTCTCGGCTTTGCAGTCGACATCATCCGAAAGAGCGCGCCGCTCGACGCTCAATTATTGGGCGAAGCTTTGGCGCAGATCGGTGATTGGCATTTGTTAAGCGGCAATTTTTCGCGAGCGACCAGCTCGTATGCGGAGAGCTATCGAGCACTCGAACCTTTGGGGTCGGAAGGTCGCCGATTCCTTGAGGCGCCGAGGCGGCTGATATATCGACCACCGGCGATTTCGATAAGCCGCCTGCGTCCTCCGAATCCGGAAGACTATGTGGTTCGAACGGTCGAGATGAAGCTGAAGATCGGTCGCGACGGTAAGGTCCAGGATGCCGCCATCGCAAATTCGGCTGCCCCCGAAAACAGCAACAGAGCGGCATTACTCGCCGCACGCAAAGCTCGTTTTGCGCCACGAATCGAGGACGGACGTCCCGTAGAAACGGAGAACGTCATGATGACCGAGCAGCTCCTAATCAAGGTGCAGCGGGAGTCTCCGCCGACGAATTGACCGCAGGTACAGCGGGTCTCCAGTTGGGATCGATCCGGCGCGAAACCCTGATCGGTACCGCCTCGATGCGTAGCCCGCTCGCGGCCAAGGCTCGCATCGCATCTTCTGCACTGACTTGAAGCTGCTTTCCTGTGACGAGTGTTTTAGCTACTTCTGTCTCTGGGAACTGCGTCAAAAATCTCGCAGCGGCATCTCTCATGGCGGATCGGGACGCTTCCTCCATGGGTGCGGCGGAACCCAACCCATCGGCCGATGCCGTGCCATAGCCGGTTAGTGTCAACGAATCGAAGCGTTCGCCATTGGGCGCGTAGACGTTAATACGATAACGAATCGTGACTGCGACGTACTCCCCACCGGTTTCCTGAGCTGTCGCGAATGAGAACTGCTCGATTCGCGGCTCGAAAATTGCCTGTAGATCTACTGCCGATCGGGCACTTTCGAGGTCAGTGAATTCGCTCAGTTCACGAAACGTCGACTCGAGTATTCGCCGCGACAACTGTTGCTGCCCTAACCCAAGCGAAATCGTCCACGTCAGTCCACCCCGAGTTTCCGTATGTGTGAAGTTTCTCTGGTCTTCCGGGATGACCACGCCTACTTTTGTGGGCAGTACATCAATCAACGCTCTGGGAAGCTGTGGTGCCGGCGCGATCTGAACACCCCCGCAGGCCGCGAGCGTGAAGGTCGAGAAAGCGATCGCGGTCAATCTCCACCGATGCATGTTCTGACACCTCCAATATTCATGCTGACTGCACAGCTCTTGGTATTAGTGAGGCCGACGAACGTTCCGTCGTTACGTTCGCACATCGCCCGCATTAACGCCGAGAAACGGATGTTTGTAAACGGTGTCATACCGGGAGCTTCCGGGAATCCGACAGAATGGATACGAACTCGCCGTCGACCGGACGAGTCGGGGCGATTGATTCGATCTACAGCATCCAACGCTTGTTGAATCGACTCTCCGGTAAACTCGTCGCCGAGAACGTAAATACTGATCCGCTTGTCGCTGGACCAATAGGTCTTGATGGCTTGTTCGATACCATCGGCAGGATTGGAATCACTGAATGCACGCCAGCTTCGCATCCGTTGAACGATATCGGTTCGAAGCGCTGGGGAGTCCGTCAGCCATCGGCCACGAGTTCCTGCAAATAATTCTCGACCATTATCATCGACGATCTGAACACCCTTCAGCCTAGGATAGATATCGAGAATCTCACGCATGACTTCCATGGCGGTCTCCCAATGCCCTCCTTGCATACTGCCCGAAGTATCGATCAGAAAAATGACGTAATCGCTGTCTACTGGGATGCCGCCCACCGCCTGAGTCGTGATTCTCTTACGAGCTCTCGACGCCTGGACGACACGCTTGTTCTCCGCCTCTAATTCCTGATAAGCCGACAACAACTCGTTTTCCAAAATGTTACTGATCGCTGCATTTTGACGAGATGCATCGAACTGCCCGCGTAACGTAGACACGTCACCCGCTACTTTTGCGAGATTTTTACGCTCTCGCGCCAGTACATCGATGCGCCCTTTCAAATCGCGCTCGAGCTGTTCAGTCTCGCCGCGAATCGTGAACAACTCTTCTTGGAGCTTCTTGATCTGTGCCTCGAGATCTTGTCGGGAGCGCTCGATGACGATCGGCTGCCCGAACTCTGACAGCACGAGTAGCAAGATGATCGCTCCGAACCCGCAGCAAATGACGTCGAGGAAAGAGAGGCTAAAGACCTCCGTATCTCTTCGCTTTAGCTTCATGGCCAGTCCGGTGAAGGCATGACGAAGGCGCCCTTTGTCATCCGGGCGAGTCCCCAATATCGATGCGGCGCAGGAACGTCGCCTTTCATGGGCAGGAGGATGACATCGATCGGGATATCACGGTTGACTCCACGGATCGCTTCGTCGAAGAGACGCGCACGATCACTAGCGTCGACGAAGCGCCTCAAGGCCGGCGCACTCGCCCCTTGAGTTGGTAATCCATCGGTCAGGAGGATGACTTGATCAGGCGGAATACGCATGCCGCGTATGGTCGACAAGGCGTTGATCAAACTCGTACCTCCGGTAGGCACGATCTGTCCGAGCGCATCCTGAAGTGTGTTGCGACGGGCGGAGTCGTTTCCGGGGAGCCATTCACCCACCGTTCCCTCGATGAGCGGAGCAGCGGCAGTATTGAATCCGTACACCTGATATTGGGAGGATTCCGGAATCTCGCTGATGATCCAGTTACCGATATCGGTCGCACGACGCCATTTCTCGGCAGCCATTTGTGTCGCCGCAGGTGAATTGCGGAGTCGGATGATGTTGACGAGATCTTCGTCAAGCATGCTGGCCGATCGATCGATGAGTACGAGTATGCGCCGACCTTTGAGCGTCAACCCAGTGATGTAGCGACGACTCGCCCGAGATTGTCCGGCACCCGTAAGCTCACCGCGCGGGCTTTGAACTTGGGCGCTCGCTTCGAGGCGGCGAGTACTGGCTTCCAGCGCTCTGACGTCCGCTTTGAGTTTCTCGATACGCTCGCGTTTCGCGAGTGTCTCCGCGTCGTAAATAAAACTTTCTTCGCGCTTTCGCTGCAGCTCTTCGATCAGTTGCGTAGCTCGTGAAGTTGCCGACACCGTCTCACTATCGGTGCGCTGTAAGGTGTTTCGGAGCACGACTAGATTTTTTGCTCCTACTAGAACCTCTTCCTCGAGCTTGGAGACCTGCGCGCTTAAATCCTCCGCTTTACGAGTGCGCTCGATACCGCTTTGCGCGCTGATGATCGTGTAGAAAAGGATGACTGCGCCGAATCCGCAACAGATGACGTCGAGAAACGAGAGGCTGAAAACCTCAACGTTGCGACGACGCGCCATGGTCGGCTCCTCCGACGGCGATCAAGTCGATGACGACACCCGGCGTACCAACGCGCAGTCGATCACCGGAGCTAACTCGAACACGACCTCGCACCCGTTCATCGTTTAGCCAAACCCCCTGCGGCGAGTGCGGTATCAGTGTCACGCCAGACTCGTCTCCTTGGAGGGAGCAATGGAGACGCGAAACACCCGCTAAACCCTCGGCGAGTCGCAAGCCATGACTCGCAGGATTTCTGCCGATCTCGAGTAGTCCGCGCGGTAACGCTATCGCTTTTCCTTCAAAGAGTGCATGGGTCGGCGGCCGATCCGATGCCGATTGAAACTCGGAGAGATCTATCTCTTTCGGGCTCTCGATCGGCTGAAGCGGCGTAAACCCGCGCTGAATCGAGACTGACCCATCGGCATCTGCCCTACCACGCTCGGTCGCTGCAGCACGACTCGCAAGGCCTGTGCTGTGCGAAAAAACTCGACAGCCTCGAACCGAGGCGAGACGCCCCAAAAATCCGGGGAGGCGGAGCAAGCTCTCGTCGATCAGAATGTTCGTCTTGTCTCCGGCAGGCCGCAGCTCATGTAACACGGCGACTACCTCATCGTAGATCGAAGAGGCGGCTTCTGCGAATTGATCGCGACTCACGTTGATTCGGACGACGCCATTCGGCCTTGGTAACTCGATCTCGGTGACGCCTGTCTGTGCTGCGGTCGAATACGCCCTCTCGAGATCATCGTAAAGGCGCTGCTCACTAGTCCCTTCGTGCAAGGGATCGAATCGGGTTTGAAGCACCATAGCTTCGGCAATCTGTTGTAGCCAGCATTGATACAACGCGAGTAAACCCGGCCCGCGACGGAAGGTGGACGCTCTTCGACGAACCTCGCGATCGGTCTCGACGCGGGATGCGCAGATATACCCAAGCCCCATTTCCATGACGATCGTTGCGCCGGGTAGTGCAGTCCTTGCAACCACGAGCGGAGCAGCGTCATAAAACGCGCCGACGTCGAACCCTTCCGCTCGCATCAGTGCCAGTACGACACTTAACTCCTCGGGACCAAAGACTGAAGGCACGGCGCACTGCAGTGGCTCGTCGGTCGACCAGCCCGCGAGCCTTACGCGTAGCTCGGAACGAATGATCGAGCGAATACTCGATGGAATCTTTCGACCTGCGCGCGATAGCATCATCCAGTGATCAGTGCTCACTAAGCGTGGCGTCAACCGAGCGACGTCTTGCGCGGGTGATCCGGTTTTTTCGGGATGAGCAGGATCCGCATGAACGATCGACGGCATCACGGATACCGGCTGATCTTGGCCAGCCACCGCGAGAGCTGCGTCGTTCAAATAGATCCCGATCGACGTCATCCGCGCGCCTGCAAATTCCGGATGACTTTCTGATCGAGCCAGGTTTCGGTGTCGAGCACGCGTCGCTCCTGTACCCGCTGCAACTGCTGCAACAAGAACATCAAGAAAATCGAGAGTAGAAGCGCGATCAGTGTGGAGTTGAAGGCGACGCCAAGTCCTTCGGTGACTCCCGAGATGTCGCCCGTCACTGCCTTGTGCGCCTGCGACAAAGCATCGCCGATACCACGAACGGTGCCGATGAATCCGATCGCGGGAATCGCCCACGCGATGTACCGCAACATGGATAGCTCGGAGTCGAGACGATCCGCCTCCGATTGGCAAATACCATGGGCAACCGTCGAGGCGTCCTGGACATTTCGAGTGGCACCGAATCGCGCAAGTGCGCCTAACAAGGCCCTTGGCGCAAGAAGCTGTCGCGTTTCGTCGGGTAGTCCGTCGATCTGACGAGCGTACTCGCGCGTATCCTCGGGAAGGATCTTCATCCCCTCTGGAAGTCTTAGCAGATCCGCGTCGAGCGCTTCTTGTTCGCGACGATTCGCTCGTGCCATGTAGGCCATGATGGCGATCGCCCAGAGCATCAGAATAATGGTGGCTTCCTGCTCGTAGTCTTTCAGCACGACCTCGATTGATCGCTGCGAGACGAAATTTGGATCGACTTGCATCCGCTCACGGTCGGCCTGCAACGTGGCTTCGGCAACGGGCCTGACGTGCAACACGTAAACCGTATGTACGACGACGATCGAAATAAGCAAAGCAACGATCGTGAAAAGAAATTCACTGCTGGATTTTTTTTTCATGGTCAGATGTCTATCGGTAAACTGATGTTGTTGTCGGCGGAGTCACGATACTCCGGGGCTTCTTCTTCTGAGGTTTTCGGAGGTGCGGCACGTCTGCTGATCTCCTCGGCTTCGTTGGTGTCCGGCGGCTCGCGGTCTTGAGCGACCGCACGTAGCATCGCAAGCGACGCGCCCCAGCACAGCAAGGCCGCAGTTGCGGTCATCACGATCATTCGCCAAGTTCGACGATTCGACTGCATGCGTTTGTTACTCCGCGTAGCGCGCAACCCTGAAGCCAACTTCCTGAGACGAGGCGTCGGCACCTTCGCGCCACGCTGCGCGCAGATCGGCAAAAAGCGTGCTGCGCCAGTTACTACCCTTGGTCACTTTACGAGTGCCTGTCGTGACGCTCGGCCCGGTTGGGTCCGTTCCGCCCGAGTTAGGCTCGAACGATACGTAGGCATCATGCACCCATTCCGACAGATTGCCTGTCATGTCGAAAATTCCGAAGCCGTTTGCGCGGAACTTTCCGGGCGGTGCGACAACGACATAATCGTCAGCCCAACCCTCGAGCACCCGCGACATCTCAGCGGCTGCTTCCTGACCGGGAAGATTGCCTATCCCCGCCGGCGGCGGCAATGAATCCCCCCACTCATAACGCTGGGTTCGCGATCCAGCTCCAGAATGTCGAGCGACGTATTCCCACTCGGCTTCGGTCGGAAGGCGATAACCGGTGTTTACCGGCTGTACCAGTACCCATACCCCGCCTTTTTGCTCGTAGGCCGCGGGCAGCCCCTCTTGGGCGGATAGCCAATTGCAGTACTGGACTGCGTCTGTCCACGTTACGTTACTGACGGGTTGGTTATCGAGATCAAGCGTTCGCTTACCCACGAAGCCCGACGAGTGCGTTGCCTTGAAGCGTCGAAACTCACCGTTCGTAACCTCGCGTGTGCCCAAATAAAACGCTCGGGATAGCGTGACTCGACGCGGGAATTCATTGGCTCGTCTACCCTGCTCGCGCCGCTCGCTACCCATCACGAAGGAGCCCCCCTCGATAAGACGGAGCAAGGTTCCGGTTTGGGCTCGCATCGCGGGTGCCGGCGGCTTCCAATCTTTGGCGCGGCCAGCGGGAATCAGTCGATACTCGACGGTACGTTCCACCGCAGCCGATAGATCGACATCGATCCGTTCACTCTGTAATCCAGTCTTTCTGAGCTCGAGAGTATGACGGCGAGCAGGAAGCTCGATCGTCAGCGGGGTTGTTCCACGGACTACTCCTTCGATCACTAATTCGGATTCGGCTGGCTCGCCCTGTACGGTCAGTCGTACCGGCACGGCCTTTAGGTTTAGTCCCAGCGCCAACTCGCGATTCGACTCTGCAAACACTCGACGCTGCTCGGCTACGTAGCCTTGCAGAGATACGTTGATATCGTGATTTGCCCCCGCAGGTAAGTCGATTGTGGCCGGTGTTCGTCCTCGAAATACTCCACCTACTGTCACGTCGGCACCTGCGGGACGAGAAGTCACGCGTAACCTGGCATCTGGCGCGCCAAGCTCGACCGGTCCGATACGCTCAACTTGTCCCGCTTTGAGTAACACGGCGCTCTGCCACGGCTTTGCTCCCTCGGCTGAGATCGTGAGTCGATGTAAACCTGCTGGAAGATCGATGCGTGCGGGCAAAGAAATCGACTTCGAATCACCGACGGTGAGCTGCGCGCCAGATCGTGTTGCGATGACATCCAAAGTCCCCCACGAGGGCTGCAATCGAACACTGAGCGGCTGTCGAACTCCCCGCCCCTCAACGTCGAGTTGTGCAACATGATCAAGGTGGCGATCGGAGCGCAGCGTAATCGTGCGCTTCCCGCTCATCACCAAGACCTCGCCCGGCGCGAGTCCGACTTCGGCGCCGTCGACGAAGACCCGTGCAGTAACCTCCTCGGTGTCTATCTCCAAGATTCCCGGCTTCTCGACGAGCCGGAGATCGATAGCGATCGGAGCGCCGTCTCGGACTGTGACGTTGCGTTCGATGGGCTCATAGCCCATAAGCTCCGCTCGTATCGTTCGCTCGCCCGGCAATAGCAATAGCGTTCCTGCCGATCGCCAGCCGAACCCTGAACCGGAAACCTTTGCTTCTTCGGGCACGACAGTCACTCTGACAGGCTCCAGTCTTGATAGTTGAAATGCGAATAAGCCGAAGAGCATCAAAACAGTACCGGCGATCGCGAGCGATTTACGATCGAAAACAAATCGCCTATCAGTACCATGACCGTTGCTCGATCGCGTATCTCCGTTATCTAGAGACAAGCTCGCAGCGATGATTTTTCCGTCTTTCGAAAATTCGTCAGTATTGCGTTCGGCTAAGCTTTCGATAGGTGCAATGGTCTCGTTACCTTCAAGGTGACGAACTTCGACGCTCGCATCGGTCTGGATGACGATGCGCGCTGCACCCAGCGAGAGAACATCTCCTCGATGTAGAACAACGAAATCCCCTGGCCTCACGGGCGAGCCGTTCAGCCAGGATCGCCCGCAAATCAGGGTGACCCCCAACTGTTCATCGACGATATCGAGCACTATGGCGTCGGATTCCGCGCCCGGCACGACGACATCATCGACTTGTCGACCACCGAAACGACATGGCAACTCGACTTCCCGATCGCCCGCAGGCTCGTGAAGCCAGATCACGAAATCGCCTCCGTGCATCGTATCGTCACGACGACAGTCGTCGAGCTAGGCATCACGGTGAACTCTTGGCGTACATCACGATAGCCCGCGCGGCTCCCAATCGCGACGTATCGGCCCGGCTTCAAAGACAGTTCACGTCGGGTAAATGCACCGAAGTTTCCGACCCGCTGCACACTCACCGTGGTCATACCGTCTGATTCGAGTACGGCAAGAACAGCGGTATCGTAGAGGCGAAGCGTTTCCCTCAATCGATCAGTCTGATTTTTTAAAACAGAGAAATTTTCCTGGAAGCCGGATGACTGCGACAGCAATCGCTCCGCCTCCCGACGAACTTCGGGTGCAGATAGTCGAGCCGGATTTGCGAGCAAAGCCTCTATCCGACGTGAAAGCTCAGCGCGGGGCGCAACTCGAATACGTCCATCTCGAGCGAATTTCAGCGTCGTGTCACGAGCAAGCAACGTATCGTATCGAAGCAAAGCCTCACCCCAACGTTCGGCATTCTCGAGCGCGACGATTTCCTCGCGGACCACGCCAAGATCCCTGCGCTCTCCCGCTGCCTCGATCTGCGCGAGGATCTGAGGCAGTTCGGCAGCTTCAGGTCGAAGACTCGCGGCACGAGCGAGCGCGGCGCGCGAGTCTTGTGTGCGGCCGGCACGGAGCGCAGCCAGAGCGGCGCCGATTTCCCGAGCGTATTGGTCAGATCCGATCCCGGCTCTTGCCCTTGCGACACCCTCGCGAGCGACGCGATTTACGGGATCAGCCCGCAGCACTTCTTCGTATCGCGTCAGGGCCTGCAAATGATCAAGCGTCAAAGAAGCGGTTTCCGCCTCAACCAACGCTTGCAACACCGGTCCCAGCGCGACGACGCGCGCGATCCCTTTTCCGGCTGCCTCGCTGGAGGGGTCGATACGCTGAGCGAGCTGATACGCCTGTCGTGCAACCTCGAGCCGACCAGCATCCAATGCCGCGTCGCCGTCGCGCAGCTGTCGCGCGAGGATCTGCGGTCGCTCATCAGCAATTCGGGTGAGTCGCTGGAAAGCGACACCAATTCGATCGAGAGCCAAGGTGTAATCACGGCCGGCTTCCGCCTCGAGTGCGAGCGCGCCCAATGACTTGGCTGCAGCGAAATTAGCGCCTCCCCAAACCCCCGCGCCCTGAGTTTCGAGTTCTTCGAGCAAAGTTCGGAATCGAGAGTCTTCTTCCTCGAACCGGGTAACCAAGGCAGGGTCTGGCATTCCCATACTCGGTATCGGGGGTGCACTCGACGCTTGCGGTATTACCACTCTTTCGGGTTTAGCTGGCGGATTAACGAAGCGTGGTAATACGAGAAAAACGGCTGCCAATGTTGCGAGGAGCAAGACGAGTCCGATCCAAGCACCCATCGACGGCTTCGTTCGAGTAACAGCTTCCGCGCGTTCGGGGGTAACTTCGTCGGGGCGAATCACTTTTGCTGCGACAACCGGAGTGAGTCGTCGCGACTCGAACGAACCTAACGTGCGCGATATCTCTTTTAGGTCTTTTGGTCGCACGTGCTCATCGCCAGACAGCATCGCCATCACGAGATCAACGAGCCCTGCAGGCATCGCGACGGATGTAACCAGCCGCGTCGGCGGCAGTCCGGCCCGTGCACGCGCCGCATCCGGAAAATTCGGCGGATACCCCCCGAGTAATTCATAGGCGAGCGCGCCAAAGCCGAAGAGATCATCGGCTGTCGATGCAGAAGAGCCCGCAAGTTGCTGCGGGCTCGCAGAGAACGGCGACGCCACTTTCTCGACCGATGACTCACCCACTCTTGCCGCGACGCCGAAATCTGCCAGGCGTGCACGACCGTCGAAGCCGATCATGACATTCGAGGGTTTGATATCACGGTGTACGATCCCGCGCTCGTGCAAGCCTGCGAGCGCCTCAGCCACTTCACGAAGCGGGCCGAGAACTTGGGTCCATGATTTTGCCCTTAAGGATCTCGCATCTGATGATGCAAGCTCCATGGGCAACACTGCAAAGCGATCGTCGGAGAGCGGCTCGAAGTATTCGAGGATGCCCTTTCCCGCTCCTTGGCGCGCTATTTCATACTGCGCTCGCAGGGCCGGGAATTTCTCTCTCGCCAAGACTTTCAGTGCAATCTGAGCCGAACGCAGCTCGTCGAGCACCCGCCAAACCTCGCCCTGACCCCCACGCCCGAGTGGTTCGATCAGTACGAAGCGATCTAGAAGCCTTTGGCCTTTCGAAAGT
>Ga0129333_10001624_pt1 | contig 20507 bp, 20 predicted proteins | sample CPB6_08_DNA_FD_94474 | JGI IMG/M metagenome (GOLD analysis project Ga0129333, IMG submission 94474) | Freshwater to marine salinity gradient microbial communities from Chesapeake Bay, USA - CPBay_Sum_0.6_0.8_DNA | ecosystem: Environmental > Aquatic > Marine > Coastal | place: USA: Chesapeake... | reverse complement strand
TAAACAAGATTAAGAACGATATTCAACCTTGGCAAGAAAGAAGAGCTGCAGAGTACATGACTCACGCACCTCTAGGATCACTTAACTCTGTAGGTGGAGTAGCGACAGAGATTAACTCTGTTAACTATGTATCTCCTCGTAGTTGGTTAACATGTTCTCACTTCTTCCTAGGTTTTGCATTCTACATTGGTCACCTTTGGCACGCTGGTAGAGCAAGAGCTGCTGCTGCTGGTTTCGAAAAAGGAATCAACCGTGAGAATGAGCCAGTACTATCACTTAGACCTATCGATTAATATCTTTAATAATATTTGATAATACTCATAACAAAGACAGGAACATCTAAATTTTTAGATGTTCCTGTCTTTGTTTCTTTCTAGGAATTTAAATATTCAAATTTTGTAAAAAATATTAAATATCTTTTCACTACAAAAAAAGATGATTAAAATTACCTTAGTTCAAATATAAATTGGTATGATTGCACGTGTAGATATGATTTTACTGTTTAATTTTGCAAGTTAGTAAATAACATTATGACTAATTCACTGACTTTATTATTTTCTTCTTTTCTTGGATTTCTTCAAATTTATCTAATATTATTATTAGTGAGAGTCTCTTTAACTTGGTTCCCCAATGTCAATTGGTATGGACAACCATTCTATTCTTTGAGTCGGCTTACTGATCCCTATTTGAAAATATTTAGAGGTATAGTACCACCTTTAATTGGGATTGATATTTCTCCTATTCTTGGTTTTGTACTGCTACAATGTATTATGCAAATAGCGAATAATGTAGGCTTAACATCAAGTTAGTTGGTATAGTTATTTGTGAGTTAAGATAAAATATTCGTACAAAAAGAAAAAAAATAAATAAACAATATTGCTATGTTAAAGTTAAGACTAAAAAAATGTGGTAGAAAAGGTCAAGAAAGTTATCGCATAGTTGCTATGCCTAGTCAGACAAAAAGAGATGGGAGAGCTACTGAAGAGCTTGGTTTTTATAATCCACATACAAATGAAGCTAACATTAATGTTGTTAGAGTAAAAGCACGTTTAATTCAAGGTGCCCAACCAACTCCAACAGTTGCAAATCTATTAAAGAAAGCCTCAATAGTTATTTAATTAATATATTCGGAGAAAAAAATTGCCTAAATTCACGTTAAAAGTACTATGGTTAGACAATAATGTTGCCTTAGCTGTAGATCAAATTATTGGAAATGGAACTAGCCCGTTAACATGTTATTTTTTCTGGCCTCGTAACGATGCATGGGAACAAATAAAAGCTGAGCTTGAAGCAAAGCCTTGGATTTCAGAGAGAGAAAGGGTTGAGCTATTAAATAAAGCTACGGAAATCATTAATTACTGGCAAGAGCAAGGAAAACAAGAATCTTTCACAGAAGTTCAATCAAAGTTTCCAGATTTTATTTTTGTTGGTAATAATTAGATCACATCTTATTAAGATTACTAGTAACAAGGTAATCTTAATATTCATAATTTTTTTAATATTGTTTCTTAAATGTTTTCAAGAGAAAAGATTACGATATGTTGAATTTTCAGGGAAAAAGGAAAAAAAATAACACTAGGTTACAAAGGTTTGAGAATCGTTTTTTATATTTTTTATCTTTTAAATCGCCACTAACTTCCTCATATTCTAACAGAGGACTGATCAATTATGTCAATATAATTGTATCCAGAGATCGATTAATACAAGAAAATAAAAATAGAATTTCTTTTATTCTAATCAACGATATTGATAAAGCTATTGTTCATAATTTAGTGATTAATAATATATTAAAGTTTTATATTTAGTTATGGATATTTTTACAGGTAAGGGACATTCGTCTAGGACATTCAATTTTGTTATTCAAATAATAGTGTTTTATTTAATATTAATAAATTCTTCAAATTATGATATTAGAAAGAAACATAATTGGAACTCTAACTTTAAGGAATTAGATCAAGACAATATGAATCTTCAATTTTCTAAAATTAGCAACTTGGATGAAAAATTACTCTTAGATTTATCTAAAAACGATTTATTAAATTTACTCAAGAAAGATTCGATAATTTCTATTAGTATTGATCTGGAAGGGAAGATCATTGGATATAGACCTTCTAAGTCAAGAATACCTGATTATTGGACTGCAGAAGTTATAAAAAAAGTTCTTACAAAAAATAATCTTTTTTCTTTATCATTTAAGAATGACCAAATCGTTAGTTTTAAACTTTTATGTTTCACTTAACGATTTGGTATATTGTTATTCTTTTTCTACTTTGTCTACAACAATACATTCTGTTGTAAGTATCATTCCAGCGATAGAACTGGCGTTTTGTAAACCTGATCTTGTAACCTTCGCAGGATCTATGATTCCTATTTCATACATGTCACATAATTCTCCTTTAAAAGCGTCATATCCAATACTAAAATCACTATTTTTAATTGTTTCAATGATAATAGCAGCTGATTTTCCAGTATTTTCGATAATTCTTTTCATTGGACTAACCATCGCTCTTTCTACGATCTGTGCGCCAACTAATTCATCTCCTTCCAAATTATCTTCAGACCACTCTTGAAGATCTAATGATAGATGAACGAGAGTAGCTCCTCCACCTGGTACAATTCCTTCTTCTACTGCAGCTTTAGTTGCATTAATCGCATCTTCTAAGCGTAGTTTTCTGTCTTTCATTTCCGTCTCGGTTGCTGCTCCAACTTTAATAATGGCTACTCCACCAGCTAATTTCGCTAATCTTTCCTGTAATTTTTCCCTTTCATATGATGAATCACTAGATTCAATTTGTCTTCTAATCTGTTCACATCTTGATCGCACTTCTTTTTCATTACCTTCTGCAATGATTGTTGTATTTTCTTTTGTTACTGTAACTCTTCTTGCTTGTCCTAACATGTCTAATTGTAAAGAATCTAGGCTAAAGCCTGCATCTTCTGAGATAACTTGCCCACCCGTAAGTATGGCAATATCTTCTAACATAGATTTTCTTCTATCGCCAAATCCCGGAGCCCTAACTGCAACAACATTAACGATACCTCTTAATTTATTAACAACTAATGTAGCTAATGCTTCTTTTTCAAAATCATCTGCAACAATCATTAACGGTCTTGATGTTTTTGCAACAAGTTCTAAAACGGGTACTAATTCTTGTTGAACAAGAGTTATTTTCTTATCAGTTATTAAAATGTAAGGATTTTCTTGTAGCACCTCCATCCTGTCAGTATCAGTGACAAAGTATGGTGAAACAAAACCTTTTTCGAAACACATACCTTCTGTTATTTCTAATTCGGTTATAGTAGATTTGCCTTCTTCTAATGATATAACTCCTTCACGACCTACTTTATCGATTGCATCTGCAATCATTTGTCCCGTTTCTTGATCATTACCAGCCGATATTGACGCAACTTGCGTAATAGATTTTGTATCCTCAACGGGTCTTGAATATTCTGCTATTTGAGTAACAACAAATTGAGCTGCCTTTTCTATTCCTCGCTTGATTGCTATTGGATTAGCACCTGCAGCGACATTTTTCATTCCCTGTTTGACCATAGCATGAGCTAAAACTGTTGCTGTTGTTGTTCCATCACCTGCAACATCGTTTGTTTTGGATGCAGCTTGTCTAATCAAAGCTACTCCAGTATTCTCTATATGGTCTTCTAACTCTATTTCTTTTGCAATTGTTACACCATCATTCACAATTTGTGGAGCTCCATATTTTCTTTCTAAAACTACGTTCCTACCTTTAGGTCCTAAAGTCACAGATACTGCTTCAGATAAAATGTCCATTCCTCTTTCTAAAGCTCTTCTAGCATCTTCTTGATAAAGTATAATTTTACTCATAGTTGTTGATTTTCTCTTAAGTCAGAATATTTGTTTAGTTATCAGTCAATTAATAAGAATCTAAAATAAAAAATAGAAATTCTAAAATGTCAAAACATTATAATATATTTAAATCTGAACAATGACACAAAATCTAATAACTTTCTCTCCTCATAACAAAAGACCATTTCATTCAAAATATCGCCCAACTCATTTTGATGAAATTGCAGGTCAGGAGCACATTGTTTCTTATTTTAAAAATGTTATTTTAAATAAACGCATTAGTTTTGCGTATCTTTTTATTGGACAGCATGGTGTAGGAAAGACTACTATGTCTAGAATTATTGCCAAAGTATTAAATTGTAGTCAACCTTCCAATGTAGATGCCTGTAATAAATGTGTGAATTGTATCAATATTAGTTTGGGAAAATCTTTTGATGTTCATGAAGTTAATGCAGCCCTAAATACTGGCGTTGATAATATAAGACATATCATTGAAAAAATACAATTATCATCTGTTCATAGTTTGTATAAAATTTGTATAATAGATGAAGTCCATATGCTAAGCCTCAATGCTTTTAATGCTCTTTTAAAAGTACTTGAAGAACCACCTAAAAATGTAGTTTTCATTTTGGCAACAACTGACATAAAAAAGATACCGAATACTATTACTTCACGATGTCATAAATTATTTTTTCTTTCTGTTGATAAAATTAATTTAGCTTCATCTATAAGCAAAATAGTATGGATAGAAAAAGGGAATGTAACAAACAAAGCATTATTACATATACTTAATTCTTCAGAAGGTAGCTTTAGGGATGCTCTTAATTTAGTCGATATGCTAATGATTAATGATCGTAATATTACTGAGAGTAATTGCGCTTTTTTGTCTACTCATATACCTTACTCAGTTTCCAATCTATTTTTTACTTATTTAGTATCTGGGGATATTATTAGTATCTTGCAAATGTCTGATTATATTCAAAATAAAAAATGGTTGGAGAGTACTTTATTAACGCAAATTCAAAAAATGTTAGAAAATGATATTGTCAATTGTTCTCCGTTATCATTGAAAAGCGAACATTTAATTTCTCTTTGCCAATTGTTATCAAAATATCAGTCTCATAATTCTTTCACTACTAATATTTTTTCTTCTTTTCTCTTTGAATTAATAAGCGTTATTTTAAAATTTTCCGTTTCAAAAAAGTCAAATAGTTCTCTTAATAAGAAGAAAGTTCCAAATTTTATAAAAATAGACAATATTTATATTTGTTAATGGCAAAAATGTTGATAAGACATTGATAATCTTAAGTAAACTATGTTATTGTTATGTATATGACGGTTTAGTGCTTGTAGCTCAGTGGACTAGAGCACGTGGCTACGAACCACGGTGTCGGGGGTTCGAATCCCTCCTTGCACAAGATTTTCTTGCTTTATTTATTATTTGTATATCTCCAGGAAAAAAAAGCTTGACATAGCTGCCAGGGTCTATACTATAATGTTTCTTGAATGGGGCGTCGCCAAGTGGTAAGGCAGCGGACTTTGACTCCGCTATTCGTAGGTTCGAATCCTGCCGCCCCAGATAACATATTCATGTATAGCATGATAGAATGCTATCATCTGTAATTATATTTACATTATTTTTTACATTACATAAAGAAGAATAAATTATAAAAAATGGCGGTAATTCAGTTTATACAGGGCGTAAATGAAGATGTTATTCCCGATGTTCGATTAACAAGATCACGTGATGGTAGTACTGGCACTGCGACTTTTCGTTTTGCTAATCCAAAGGTTTTAGAGGCTCAAACTACTAATAAGGGTACTATTACAGGAATGTACTTAGTAGATGAAGAGGGTGAGTTAGTTACAAGAGATGTAAATGCTAGATTCGTTAATGGTAAGCCACAGGGGATCGAAGCAGTTTATATCATGCAAAGTAAAGAGGATTGGGATAGATTTATGAGATTCATGGAACGCTATTCTGAAGATAATGGTTTAACTTTTACTAAAGCTAATTCAACATAAGAATTGAATTTAGTCGATTTTTCTCTTTTGGCATTAAAGTAATAAAAAAAATAACAAATAATATTCTTTGATGCCAGAGATTACTTTATGTTTTTATTTCTTTGTGTTATTATATTAGTATGAAAGGCGAGTATGGCCAAGTGGTTAAGGCAGTGGGTTGTGGTTCCACTATTCGCGGGTTCGATTCCCGTTACTCGCCCTTATTAAGTAAATATCGGTAGCTTGCTAATTTGATTCTATTCGCAGAATTAGTTTTATGTAATAATCTTGTTATATAATTTTCAACGTTACGAACACTGATATTTAAGTTATGGGCAATATCTTTATTGCTTAATCCATTACTTACAGCTAGTAGTATTGTTCTCTCTCTTGTTGTAAATTTTTTGTATTCATTCAATTCATCAAATTTATAGATGTACCTTCTTATTTGTTTTATTTTACTCTTTATATTAAGAATACTTTGAATATTTTTTCTATCAGATAAAACATTATCAATGATTGCCACTAGTTCTTCAGGATCAAAAGGCTTAGCTAAATATGCTTTACATCCCATTTTATAGCCTTTGATCCTATCTTCTGTCATTCCCTTAGCAGTCAAGAAAATAAATGGTATATGACCAATGTTGGGACAAGTTTTTAATTGTTTTACAAGATCGTATCCATTAATGTCAGACATTAAAACATCAATAATGATTAAATCAATTCTTTCATTATTAAGTTTGGATAATGCAGCTGTACCAGAGTTACATATTATGACTTTAAATCCTTGCGTAATAAGATATTTTTTTATTGCCAGTAGAAGTTTTTCTTCATCATCGATTATCATAATCTTTGAAGATTTACGTGAAAATCCAGTTTCTTCGCTTCTTTTTTCTTTCATTACAAAGTTGCAGTTTTATTTTTTTCACTTATAATTAAGGGGTAATATTATTAAATATTAAAGACTGTAATATTTTTATTTAAAGTATTTTTTATCTAATTCAATTTTTAATCTAGTTTTATTTTTATGGGAAAAGTTTACGATTGGTTTGAGGAGCGTTTAGAAATTCAAGCAATTGCAGATGATATAACAAGTAAGTATGTTCCACCACACGTTAATATTTTTTACTGTCTTGGTGGTATTACATTTGTTTGTTTCATTATTCAAGTTGCAACTGGTTTTGCTATGACTTTCTACTACCGTCCTACAGTAGCAGAGGCATTTGCTTCAGTTGAATACATTATGACAGAAGTAAACTATGGATGGTTATTTAGATCTATGCATAGATGGTCTGCAAGTATGATGGTACTAATGATGATCTTACACATCTTCCGTGTTTACTTAACAGGTGGATTTAAGAAACCAAGAGAACTAACTTGGGTAACAGGAGTAACATTAGCTGTAACAACAGTATCTTTCGGTGTTACAGGTTATTCATTACCTTGGGACCAAGTAGGATACTGGGCTTGTAAAATTGTAACTGGAGTTCCGGAAGCTATACCTGTTGTAGGTGGAGTTTTAGTAGAACTATTAAGAGGTAGCGTAAGTGTAGGACAAGCTACATTAACAAGATTCTACAGTGCGCATACATTCGTATTACCTGTTGTTGCTGCAGTTCTTCTTCTTACTCATTTCTTAATGATCCGTAAGCAAGGAATTTCTGGTCCTCTATAAAAAAAATTAATTTTATTATCAAGGAGTTATTAAATGTCTGTATTAAAGAAACCGGATCTAACTGATCCTAAGTTACGTGCTAAGTTAGCAAAAGGAATGGGGCACAACTACTATGGTGAGCCAGCATGGCCAAATGACCTATTATACATGTTCCCAGTTGTAATTCTAGGAACTTTAGCTTGTTGTGTTGGTATTTCTGTATTATCGCCATCTCCAATGGGTGAAAAGGCAGATCCATTCGCTACACCACTAGAAATTTTACCAGAATGGTACTTCTTCCCTACTTTCAACTTATTAAGAGTTATTCCTAATAAGCTTTTAGGTGTATTATCAATGGCAGCTGTGCCTGCAGGTTTAATTACTGTACCGTTTATTGAGAGCATCAACAAATTCCAAAATCCATTTAGACGTCCTGTAGCAATGACTCTATTCGTATTTAGTGTATTTGTTTCGATCTGGCTTGGTATTGGTGCTTGTGTACCTATTAACCAAGCTCTTACTCTAGGTTTCTTCTAATTTTTGGTTTTATTGAGTTAAATAATTCAATTTAGAAAAAAAGAAATGCCAGAAAAAGAAAATTTTCTTTTTCTGGCATTTCTTTTTTTCTTTTTACAGAATTACTTAATTGAACATTTAGCTCCAGCAGCTTCAAGCTCTTTTTTAGCTCCTTCAGCATCTCCTTTAGCTACACCTTCCTTAACAGTTTTTGGTGCAGATTCTACTAAATCTTTTGCTTCTTTTAGTCCTAATCCAGTCAGTGTTCTTACAATTTTTAGAACTGCAATCTTCTTATCTGCTGGTACTTCCTCTAAAACTAGATCAAACTCTGTTTTCTCTTCAGCAGCTTCTTCAGTAGCTCCAGCGCCAGGAGCCATCATCATCATGCCTCCTCCAACAGGTGCTGCTGCACTTACGTCGAAAGTTTCTTCTATTTGTTTCACTAAATCTGCTGCTTCTAATAGAGTTAAAGATTTAAGTTGCTCAATGATTTCTTCTACTTTACTCATAATTTTATTTTTATATATTTTTATTACTTTGAATCAAGTGAGTGTAAAACACAGTTTAAGAGAACACTTTGTCTCTAAGGTCGTTGATATTTAGTTTTATTGATGGTCCCATAGTACTACAAATGTAGCAACTGTTCCAGTATCTACCCTTTACTCCAGAAGGTCTATTTTTATCAATCGACTCTTGAAGAGCTTCAAGATTTTCTAATAAGTCCTCTACTTTAAAATCAGCTTTACCGAAAGATACATGGACAACCCCTGTTTTATCTGCACGGTACTCCAATTTTCCTTTTTTGAATTCATTTACTGCACCAACTACATCTGATGTAACAGTACCCGATTTTGGAGATGGCATTAATCCTCTTGGACCTAAAACCTTACCAAGTTTCGCAATACTTGGCATTAAATCAGGAGTCGCAATTAAACGATCAAAATCGAGCATACCTTTCATGATATCTTGAATAAGATCTTGAGAACCTGCTATATCTGCCCCTGCATCTAATGCTTGTTGTATTTTGTCACCATCTGCTATAACTGCTATACGAATTTTTTTTCCTGTTCCTTTAGGAAGAATAATCGTATTTCTTAACTGTTGATCAGCATATTTAGTATCTAGCTTCAAGCTTATGTGAACTTCGACACTTTCATTAAACTTTGCTGTAGCTGTTTCTTTCAGCAATTTTAAAGCTTCAATAGCTTTATAATCTCTTAATTCTACTTGCTGACGTATTTTTTCTACTCTATTAGATACTTTTGCCATTGTCTTTATTGAAATTCTTATATTAGTCTGAGATAGTAATTCCCATGTTTTTAGCTGTTCCTTCTATGATTTTCATAGCAGCTTCTACATTTTTTGTGTTAAGATCTGGAATTTTTGTCTCTGCTATTTCCTGTAATTGTTTTCTGTTTATACTGCCTACTTTAACTTTTTGTGGCTCTCCTGATCCTCTTGGGACACCTGCGGCTTTTTTCAATAGCACTGATGCAGGTGGTGTTTTCAGAATGAAAGTATAACTTTTATCTTCATAGATTGTAATTTCTACTGGTATGATATACCCCGCTTTATCTGCTGTTTTTGCATTGTATTCTTTGCAAAAAGCAACAATATTTACCCCTCTTTGTCCTAATGCTGGGCCAATTGGAGGAGCTGGATTTGCTTTTCCGGCTTCTATTGCTAATTTAACGATACCGACAACTTTTTTGGCCATATTTTTTTTATCTTTTTTTGCACTTATTAATAAATAAACAGTACTTTTTCCTGATACTTATGATGTTATTATACTATGGTTTTTACTTGTGTAGAAAGGTTTATTGTTTTATTTATTTTATCTTTAATCACGCCCTGAAGGACTTGAACCCTCGACATCAGGTTTTGGAGACCTGCGTTCTACCAACTGAACTAAAAGCGCTAATTTTATTATAGTCTTAATATTGACACTACGTCAACTTTTTACTCATTGAAGCTTTTATAACTCTTATAGTTATATATATATATTAAAATAATTTTTTAACTATTTTATATTCTATTTATCTACATAAAGTTTTTCTTCATCAAGAACTTGAATATTTATAAAAAAAATTATGTCCTTACCTCTACCTAACAGCAAGATAGCTGAACAGGTTATACTGGCCCACATTTTACTCAATAAGCAAGAAATAGAAATTATTTTCAATAGAATTTCTGCTGACATGTTTTATTCGAATGATTATAAAATCATTTATCAAACAATCTGTAATTTAAGGAAAAATAATATTCAGGTAAATTTTGACACTGTTTATAATAGTTTAGATACTTCTAAAGCTAAACAAAATAATAATGATAATTACAGTGCAATACTTACTGAATTAGTTAATCAATCTGCAAGATCAGGTGAGCTAGAAACTTACCTAATTTTACTATTAGATAAATATTTGAGAAGGAAGCTTATCCTTTCAGTAGAAAAGATTTCGCAATTAGCATTTGATAACTCCCTATCGTTAGAGAATATTTTTGATCAAGCAGAGCAATTGTTATTTGATGTTACCCAAAAGAAACCTAATTTAGGATTATTACCCGCTTCAGAAGTGCTACTAGAAACTTTCCTCGATTTAGAAAGAAGATCCAAACAAGGACAGCTTATAGGTGTTCCTTCAGGTTTTTTTGATCTTGATTTGCTAACTCAAGGATTTCAAAAATCTGATCTTATTATTATTGCAGGTAGACCTTCTATGGGAAAAACCGCTTTTGCTCTTAATATTGCTAGAAATGTAGCAGAAATTCAACCTTTTCCAGTTGTCATATTTAGTTTAGAAATGTCACGAAATCAGATTATCTACCGTTTTTTATCTAATGAATCTGGTGTTAATAATTCTAAACTGCGTTCTGGGGCTATCAATTCTAATGAATGGCTACTAGTGAGTAAGGCTATTAATTCACTTTCTGATCTTAGTATTTATCTAGATGATAAGTCAGATATAACTATTTCAGATATAAGAACTAAATTAGGTAATCTCAAGTCACGTTTTAGTAATCTGGGTCTTATCATAATTGATTATCTACAGTTGATTTCTGATTTCCAAGCTAAAGACAGTCGTGTACAAGAACTATCTCGTATCACTCGAAACTTGAAATTATTAGCGAAAGAGTTTAATGTACCAATTATTGTTTTATCACAACTTAGTCGTAATGTTGAATCAAGAACTAATAAACGACCTTTATTATCTGATCTTCGTGAAAGTGGATGTTTTGCTCAATCCACAAAATTATATGATTCTTTTCAAAAAACCATCAGTGTATCATTGATGTTGAAATCTAATAAAAAATTAGATTCGTCTGTCGGAATAAAAGATTTAAAGAAAAAAATATTGCCTATTCCTTCAGATGTAAAATCCCTTTTTCCGACAGGCTATCACTTAATGTATACGCTTATTGCCTTTGGTCATTATGGGATAAAACTTACCAAAAATCATAAAATTTTAACACAAGATGGTTGGAAAAAAATTGAATATTTATCACAATTAGATCTAATTTCTGTTGTGGATAAATACAACTTTCTCTGGAGTGATAATATTGCTTCCTACATATCAATGTTCTCGTTTTTTACTTTTTTACAAATTAATAGAATTTTACCTAGTACCGAGGAAATAGTCTATGATTGTTGGCTACCGTCAACTAACAATTTTTTAGCGAATGGTTATGTTTTACACAATTCAATAGAGCAAGATGCTGATTTAGTTCTTATGATATATAGAGACCAATATTACAGTAATGATAATAAAGATGATATAACTGACATTATTATTGCAAAACATAGAAACGGACCAGTAGGAACGGTTAATCTTGTATTTGATTCTGATACAGCAAGCTTTGGAAGTATGATAAATTAGTTTATTGCCAGGAACCAGGGTTGAACTGGTGACACGTGGATTTTCAATCCACTGCTCTACCAACTGAGCTATCCCGGCATAGTTATAATATAGCACTTTATTTTTTATTTGACAAGAAAAAAGTGGTAAGTTTGTTTAAGATGAAACTTACCACTTTTTAACTTTAGCTCTGAGCTAATTCTAATTTATCTCCTAGTAATACTTGGACTTTACCTTCATCATCTACATCCATTACAGCAGTATCTCCTTCTTGTATTTTTTCAGAAAGGAACTCTTCTGATAATGTATCTTCTAGTAATCTCATCACAGCTCTTCTTAGTGGACGAGCACCATAAATAGGGTTAAATCCTTCATCTATTAGATGACTCTTAAATCTTGCAGTTACTTCTAACTGGATACCTTTTTCTGAGATTCTTGTGAATACTTCTTTCAGCATAATTTCAGCAATTTCACCAACTTCATCCTTAGTTAATTGTCTAAATACAATAATTTCGTCAAGTCGGTTTAAGAATTCTGGTCTAAAGTACTGCTTCAATTCTTCATTTACTAAGCTTTTTATTCTGTTGTACTGTGAATCGCCTGGATCATCAGATAGTTCAAATCCTAGACCCCCGCCTCCTTTTTCAATAACTTTTGATCCTACGTTTGATGTAAGAATTAATAAGGTATTCTTGAAGTCGACTACTCTGCCTTTAGAATCTGTTAATCTGCCATCTTCTAATATTTGCAGAAGTAAATTGAAGACATCAGGATGTCCTTTTTCAATCTCATCAAATAGTACAACAGTATAAGGTCTTCTTCTTACAGCTTCTGTCAATTGACCACCTTCGTTGTATCCTACATATCCAGGAGGTGAACCAATTAGTTTTGAAACAGTGTGACGTTCCATGTATTCAGACATATCTAGTCTTACCATTGATTCTTCAGAACCAAAGAAGTAAGATGCTAATGCCTTTGTTAATTCTGTCTTACCAACTCCTGTTGGGCCAGAGAAGATAAAGCTTGCAATAGGTCTATTAGGATTTTTAAGTCCTACTCTTGCTCTTCTGATTGCTTTAGAAACCGCTACAACAGCTTCATCTTGTCCAATGATTCTACCATGTAGTGTATCTTCCATCTGCAGTAGTTTTTCAGATTCACTTCTAGTCATTTTATTTACAGGAATTCCTGTCCAAGCAGCTACAATTTGAGCAATGTCTTCTTCAGTTACAATAGACACCTCTTTAGCAGTATCTTCTTCTCCTTTTTTACTTTGTGCTATAGCTGCAATTTGAGCTTTGATTTCCATTTCTCTATCTCTTAATTGCCCTGCTGTTTCAAAATCTTGGCCTCGAACAGCCTCATCTTTTTGCTTAAGCACTTCTCTTAATTCTTTATCTAGTTCTCTCGCTGCAGGAGGTAACTGAGAATTCATTAATCTAACTCTAGATCCTGCTTCATCAATTAGGTCAATCGCTTTATCTGGTAAGAAACGATCTGCTATGTACTGATCCGCAAATTTTGCAGCAGCTGTAAGAGCTTCATCTGAAATTACCAGTTTGTGGTGTTTTTCGTATCTGTCTCGTAAACCATATAGAATTTCAATAGTCTCTTCAACACTAGGTTCACCTACCATCACTGGTTGGAAACGTCTTTCAAGAGCTGAATCTTTTTCAATATGTTTCCGATATTCCTCTAATGTTGTTGCACCAATACATTGCATTTCCCCTCTTGCAAGTGCTGGTTTTAATATGTTAGCAGCGTCAATAGCTCCCTCTGCAGCTCCTGCTCCAATAAGTGTGTGTACTTCATCAATAATTAAAATAACGTTATTCGCAACTCTGATCTCATCAATAATTTTTTTCAACCTTTCTTCAAATTCACCTCGATATTTAGTACCTGCGACTAACAGTCCAATATCTAATGTTACTACTCGTTTATCTTCTAAGATATCTGGAACATCTCTATTAATAATTCTTTGTGCTAAACCTTCAGCAATAGCAGTTTTACCTACGCCTGGTTCTCCTATTAGAATAGGATTATTTTTTGTTCTACGTCCTAAGATTTGGATAACTCTTTCAATTTCTTTTGATCTACCTATTACAGGGTCTAATTTACCTTCTGCAGCTTTTTGAGTTAAGTTACTACCAAATTCTTCAAGAGTGGGTGTTTTACCTTTGTTTTGTCCACTTCCTGTACTAACTTCTGCAGTATCACCTAAAAGTCTTATCACTTGAGTTCTTACTTTTGAAAGATCTAATGCTAAGTTTTCTAAGACTCTAGCAGCAACTCCTTCTCCTTCTCTAATTAATCCAAGTAAAAGGTGTTCCGTACCTATATAGTTGTGACCAAGTTGTCGAGCTTCTTCCAATGACAGTTCCAAGACTTTCTTCGCGCGCGGAGTAAATGGTATTTCCACGGCAACAAAACCTGATCCTCTACCTATAATCTTCTCTACTTCTACACGCGCATCTTTTAGGTTCACTCCCATTGATTTTAAGACTTTCGCAGCAATTCCTGTTCCTTCTCCTATTAATCCTAAAAGTATTTGTTCAGTTCCTACAAAATTATGACCTAAACGTCTAGCTTCTTCTTGAGCTAGCATAATTACTTTTATTGCTTTTTCTGTAAAACGTTCAAACATAGATTTATGGTTTGATATATTCCCATTACCTTTGATGAATACATTGTATTATTAAACCTGACTTTTATGCAACTGTATTAATGTAAATACAGTGTATTTATTAACATACAAAACATTTCTTTCATGTACTTTATAAAAGAAAATGCATTATTATATTTTTGTATTCAGTACTCATACAAAAAAAATAATTTATGAATTTAACAGTTTCAATTGATCCCTCATGTATAAAAAAATTGGAAAGTACTTATATCAATTCCAATGTACCGAAAATTTTAGTTGGTGATACTGTAAAAATAGGTGTTTCTATTACAGAAGGAAATAAAGAAAGAATCCAATTCGCAGAAGGAGTTGTAATTGCTAAAAGTAATGCAGGACTAAATACTACAATAACTCTAAGAAAGGTGATGCAAGGTATTGGTGTCGAAAGAGTTTATTTAGTTAATTCTCCAAAACTAAAAACTATCGAAGTTTTACGTTCTTCTAAAATTCGCAGAGCAAAACTATATTATTTACGTGATAGATCAGGTAAGGCAACTCGTTTAAAGCAAAGTTTTAAATAATAAACAAATATTTTTTTCTTAGAAATAATGATGCAATATTTTTTCTAATCTATCACTATTTCTAAGAGAAGTATTGTTTTTTTGATTTTTCTATGGTAGCTTGATTAATAGAAAATAGGGTCGATGCCCGAGTGGTTAAAGGGGGCGGACTGTAAATCCGCTGGCTACGCCTACGTTGGTTCAAATCCAACTCGGCCCAATTGTATTTAAAAGTAGAAGCTTAATTAAACTTCTACTTTTTTTTGTTTTTAGACTCCCATCATTTGTGCATTACTCTTTCCAGGTGCAACCATTGGGTAACAATTCTCATCTGGTACAACTTTAATATCAACTAAAATTGGGCCATCATACTCTAATATTTCTTTTATATTATCGTTTAAATCTTGTCGATTGTTGATCGAAATACCTCTAATACCATATGATTCTGCGACTTTAACAAAGTTTGGTGCTCCTTTTTCCATATTAGAATGTGAATATCTTTCGCCATAGAACGCCTGCTGCCATTGTCTTACCATACCTTGCCATTTATTATTAATTATAATTATTTTTATAGGTAACCCATATTGTGCAACAGTTCCTAGTTCTTGGATATTCATCTGGAAACTTGCATCACCAGATATACAGATAACTTGTTCATCTGGATGTGCAACTTGTGCTCCTATGGCAGCAGGTAAACCATATCCCATTGTTCCTAAGCCAGCACTTGTAAGCCATCTTCTCTGACTAGTTTTAATAAATTGAGCTGCCCACATTTGATGTTGCCCAACATCTGTACTGAAATATGCTTTGTTTGCGTTAGAGCTTATTTGGGAAATTACTTCTTGTGGTGATAAATTACTGGCATTTTTTGGCACTAAAAGAGGATATTCACTTCTCCATCTATTTAGTCTGTTCCTCCATGCTTGTACTTGTTCAAAATCAACGTTTCCTTCTTTCTTCAATGACTCCAGTAAATCTTGAATGAAATCTTTTACATCACCTACGATCCCCACCTGAGGAGTACGGTTCTTCCCAACTTCTGCAGGATCAATATCTACATGTATTACCTGTGCATGACATGCAAATTCATCTAACTTCCCTGTCACTCGATCATCAAATCTTGCTCCTAGAGCTATTAATAAATCACATTCACTAACTGCATAATTAGCGTAGACTGTTCCATGCATTCCAAGCATACCTAGAGATAAAGGATGATTTTCATCTATAATTCCTTTCCCCATTAACGTTGTCGCAATTGGGATTTCTAAATAGTTTACAAGTTCTGCAACTTCTTTATATGCTTCAGATACTATTGCTCCACCACCAACGTAAAGTAAAGGTTGACTTGATTGGCGAATAAGATTTGCAGCTTGTTTAATTCTTTTTTGATCATGTTTTATCATAGGCGGGCAACCTGATAATTTCACATCTCCTGGATTCACATGAACATAGTCAAATTTTTCTAATCCAACGTCCTTTGGTATATCTACTAAAACTGGACCAGGACGCCCATATTTGGCAATAAAGAAAGCCGCAGCAATAGTTTTTGCCATGTCATTTGTGTTCCTCACAACATATGAATGTTTTACTATTGGTAAAGTTACACCAAAAATATCAACTTCTTGGAATGCATCCGTACCTATGAACGATCTTCCAACTTGCCCAGTAATACAGACCATTGCTACTGAATCCATATGTGCAGTGGCAATTCCTGTAACTAAATTTGTTGCGCCTGGTCCTGACGTTGCAAAACAGACTCCTACTGCTCCTGTCGCTCTAGAATATGCGTCACTCGCATGTGCTGCTCCTTGTTCATGTCGAACTAAAATGTGTTCTATGAATCCTTCCTGTTCCCATGCATATAATTCATCATAAATTGGTAATATTGCTCCACCAGGGTATCCAAAAATGTGTTTAACTTTGTGACGAACTAAACTATCTATTAAAGCAAATGCTCCTGTTGTATCTCTTTTAATCAAATTGTTTGAAAGCATCTTGATGTTATTTTTTATAATATTTGTCTTAATATACTTCGTCTTGGTTATTCTAAACTTAACATAGCTTTCAGTGTGGTCCCTATAAATATTATTAAACTACCAAAAGCCAAGAAGAAAAGTATAGCTGTTTGTGGTTTACGCAACAAATTTAAAGCGGGGCCAAATATGATAAGTAATAAACCAATGACTGAGGAAATAAAGAACCTTGGAAACCGCAAAACATTTTCCCAAAACGTAGGCATATATTTATTTTTTGTACTTGAATATGATTCGAGATAATAATTATTATATTACTATCTTTATCTCTTATTTTCGACTCTCCGAATAAGAATATTTTCTTTTTTTTTAATTTACACTAATTTTTAGCGTCGAATATAAAAAAATAAATTGTATTGCTTCAGTTTAATTTAAGTGATACTATTTAATTATCTAAGGCTTAGTAGCTCAGTGGTTAGAGCAGGGGACTCATAAGCCCAAGGTCGCAGGTTCAAATCCCGCCTGAGCCAGTCGATGAAAAAAAAAGTTTTTCCCTTCTATTTTCATTAATTTTGATGTAATATTTACATTAGTTATATAACAAGGAGAGGTGGCTGAGTGGTCGAAAGCGTCGGATTGCTAATCCGATGTACGAGTCAATTGTACCGAGAGTTCGAATCTCTTCCTCTCCTAGTAAATTACAGTATATGATTATTTTTATTGACAAAAAAATAATTAGATTAGAATATAGTTTTGTATAAATAAATGGGGTCGTAGTTCAATTGGTTAGAGCACCGCCCTGTCACGGCGGAAGTTGCGAGTTCGAGCCTCGTCGATCCCGTAAAGGTAAATAGAAAATGAGCAGTTTTATCAAATTGATAAAACTGCTCATTTTCTATTTACCTTTATAGTTGAGACTGATAAATTGTTTTTTCAGGTAGCGGAGTATATTCTGCCACTATATTTCTAAATTCTTCACCACTAATTGTTTCTTTTTCTATAAGAATATCAACAAGTTGATCAATCACAACTCTATTATCTTTAATGATTTGTACTGTTTCATCATGACAATGTTGAATAATAGATCTTATTTGCATATCAATTCTTGATGCAACGTCTTCTGAGTATTGAGCACTACCACCCATAGATCTTCCTAGGAAAGGATCTGAACCTTGACTTTCTAATGCTAATGGACCAATATTCGACATACCAAATCTTGTTACCATTTGTCTAGCCATTGATGTTACTTGCTGTAAATCATTTCCAGCTCCCGTTGTTACTTCTGGATATCCAAAAACAACTTCTTCTGCAGCTCTTCCACCAAGTGCTCCCATGATTCTAGCTAAAATTTGTGATCTAGAAATTAAAGACTGATCATCTGATGGCGTGAACCATGTTAAGCCTTTTGCTTGTCCTCTAGGAATCAATGTAACCTTTTGTACTGGATCGTGATGCTTTAGTAAAGTACCCACTATAGCGTGACCAACTTCGTGGTATGCTATTAATCTCTTTGTTTTACTATCTACTAGAGCTGTACCTTCCATTCCTGCGATGACTCTGTCAATAGCCGCATCCACTTCTGACATTGTTGTAGCGTCTTTACGTCTTCTTGCTGTTAATATAGCAGATTCATTTAATAAGTTTGCTAAATCAGCTCCTGAGAAACCAGGAGTTCTTTTCGCTATAACTTCTAGAGACACTTCGTCTGCTAATTTTTTGTTTCTTGCATGAACATTAAGAATTTCTAATCTTCCTTTTACATCTGGAACATCTACCGTAACCTGTCTGTCAAATCTTCCTGGACGTAATAGAGCTGCGTCTAGAACATCTACTCTATTCGTTGCTGCTATAACAATAATCCCTGTATTTCCTTCAAAGCCATCCATCTCAGTAAGTAGCTGATTTAATGTTTGTTCTCTTTCATCATTTCCACCGCCAATTCCTGTTCCTCTTTGACGACCTACAGCATCAATCTCATCAATGAAAATAATACATGGTGAATTTTCCTTTGCCTTCTTAAATAAGTCTCTTACTCTGGAAGCTCCAACACCAACAAACATTTCAACAAATTCTGATCCTGAGATACTGAAGAAAGGTACGCCCGCTTCTCCTGCAATGGCTTTTGCTAATAACGTTTTACCTGTTCCAGGAGGACCAACTAACATTACTCCCTTAGGAATTTTAGCACCTACTGCTGTAAATCTTTCTGGTCTTTTTAGGAAAGAAACCACTTCTTCGAATTCTTCTTTAGCTTCATCTACCCCTGCAACATCACTAAAAGTTACTCCTGTTTTGGCTTCCATTTGGAATCTGGCTTTCGATTTACCAAAGTTCATAGCTTGCCCAGGTCCTCCTGGCATGTTACTTGATCTTCTAAATAAGAATGCAAGTCCCCCAATTAAGGCAATCGGGAATATAAGATTACCAAGAATTCCCCAACTTGAATTCCCATCAACACTTGGATGAGCATCAATATCAACATTAGCTTTTCTTAATTTTGTAATTAATTCCGGTGCTGACGCAGGTAATTCAACTCTTATTCTTTGTATTCTATTTCCTAGTTCTGGCCCAATAGCTTCTACTATTGCAGTATGGCCATCATCATATAAATCGACTCTTTTAACCCAACCCATGTCCAGATATTCTAAGAAACGACCATAAGTCATTCTTGAGCTAGCAATGTTCTTACCAAATTCTGTATTATTTGATCCTAAGAAACCTTGCCATACAAAAAATATGATTACCAATGCTGGTAATGACCATAACAATATATTTTTCCAGGATATTTTCATGACTAACTTCTTTATTATTGAATAATTAGATTTTATTTTATATGATTTTCAGTTAATGTATTTTCTCTCTTTCCGTCTGTTTTTCTCAGTTTTACATACAATTCCGTTAGTTTTTCCATTAGATTTTTTCTCTTGTAAGAAAATACCTTGTTTTTTTGTTTATATATTTTAATGAAATTTATGTATTAGAAAAAAAATTAGTAGAATCCTAAGTATTAAGAATTTTTCATTACCAATCTTATCATGGTTAAAAGAGGAGCAACGGTTAGAATTTTACGTAAGGAATCATACTGGTATCAAGATGTAGGTACTGTCGCTACAGTTGACACTAGTGGTATCAAATATCCTGTAGTTGTACGATTCGAGAAGGTTAGTTATAGTGGTGTAAACACAAACAATTTCTCTCTTGACGAGGTTGTTGAAGTTAACTAAAAAAACAAAACTCTAGACTATATAAATTAGTCTAGAGTTTTTATGAAGTTGTTTACTTATTCTTTTTATTAACTTCCTAAACTTGCCCAATCCACATCTACATTTTCTATGATTAATGATGAATTGTAAATTTGTAAAATGATTAATAGGAAAAGAAAGAATAATAACATAACAAAGCCCATAATAGGTGTTGTACCCCATCCTGGAGCAACTTTTCCATACTCAGAGTTAAGAGGTCTTAACAGTTCGCCCAATCTTGTTCTTAGTGCC
>Ga0129333_10001623_pt1 | contig 20516 bp, 20 predicted proteins | sample CPB6_08_DNA_FD_94474 | JGI IMG/M metagenome (GOLD analysis project Ga0129333, IMG submission 94474) | Freshwater to marine salinity gradient microbial communities from Chesapeake Bay, USA - CPBay_Sum_0.6_0.8_DNA | ecosystem: Environmental > Aquatic > Marine > Coastal | place: USA: Chesapeake... | reverse complement strand
GCGGCTGGTTCTGCGGCTGGTTCAGATGCTGGTTCGGCAGCTGGTTCTGCGGCTGGTTCAGATGCTGGTTCGGCAGCTGGTTCTGCGGCTGGTTCTGCTGCTGATTCTGCTGCTAGTTCTACAACTGGTTCAGATGCTGGTTCTACAGCTGATTCTATGGCTGGTTCTACAACTGATTCTGTAGCTGGTGGTTCTATATTATCACTCATTATAATATAATAGAAATAAAATAATTTATAGATAAATTTCAATGAATTTACCCGAAACGTGCGGCACATATAGCATATTATTTATTTTCTGAATACATTTTGAATATTTAGGCTTATCTTGAAGCCAATCTTTAACACAACTAAATTCTAATGTTTGTTGTGATAGAATATGATTAAATTGTGAATTTGTATTCTTATTCTTTGTTTCTAATGTGAAAATATGATCTCGATATTTATCATTTGAAATAATATATGAGGCTTTATTTTTTAGGAAGAACCACAAAATAAATACATCATCATTAAAATGTGTAGGAGTAAAATAGTAATTAATATTATTTTCAATAAAGGTGTCTTCTAACATTTTAATAGTTTTCTTATGACGCTCGTGAATTACTACAATAGGATCATCGCATTTTTTAACAATATTAATAAGATCGATAATACTAGTATTACGAATCACACCACCTCGATTATGAATTACTGATCCGCCATCAATAATTGTTTTAAAACTTTTCATACCAAATTTTTTATCAAGAAAACTTTTATGATTTGGAATTATAGATTCGATTTTTTGTAAAATAGATTCCGTATTATTTTTCCCCATATTTATTAGTTTTAATTTTTGAGAAAAATGATCAACTAAAACACAAGGAAATTCAAGGGTACTTGAAATAAAAATATTCTCTAATTTTTCAAGTAATCGATACATTTTATTTTCAATCATATAATCAATATCCTTACTACTAAGAATGAAATCAGAATTAAAGTTGACTTTCGATAGAATATTATTCATAAAAATAGACTCTGCAACATTATAATTATCATTATAATAGTGATTAGCTAGTTTTAGAAAATCTCGTTTCATTAAACTGAAACTATCTACATTCATTAGACTTTGAACAAGTGGTGTAATCATATTTTTTTCATATCTAATATAATATTCTAATAGATTTGAAATTAGGCCATTGTTTTTAGAATTAATAATATATTGAATCCCTAGTTTTTCAATTAATGATATGCACTTGTTTTTATCATTAAGAGAACTATATAACATATATTCAGGTGATTGCATTAAATAAATAAGGTTATATTCTATTATATAATTTTATCAATTATTTTATCCATTTGGCATCTCTCCAAGATATCTAGCATATGTTGAATAGATATCAAAAATCATCTCTTGATCTAATTCTACTTGTAAAATATTATTAGCAATATCATCTTTATTCTCATTACCAATTTGTAATGTTTCTACAAAGGCAAGCATATTCAGCATAGTATTATCATTATACTTTGTAATTTCAAATATAAGAGTCTTAATTAGTTCATCATTTAATAACCCCTCGTTATAATATTTATTAATTAGTTTTTCCATCTCTGATGTATACACTATATTCTGAATACGCAGACTATAGAGATAACGAATAATATATTCCGGTTGTTGGTAAGGTTCCATTAGTAAGTAAATATTATAACATATAGTTATTAAGTATCAATTTTTTAGCCTCAATATTTTTATTTACAATTGCTGTATTTGTCGATTATTACAGAAGAAACATACCAATTAAGTGTTAATGAAATGCCATCACATACACACGGATTTAGAAGAATTGCCCAATTTGGTACAGCTTCACGTAGTGATAGTTGGTTAGATTTAGGAGGATGGCATAATGGAGGATATGTTGAAGATTTAGTTATAAATCCAACCGGTGGAAATGCAGACCATAATAATATGCCACCATTCTATGTACTTGCCTTTATTATGAAATTATAAATTGTATTAGGATTTTTTACGAAAATTTTCACCCAGTTTAAAAATAATATATATATAATAGTATATATGAAGTCTCGCCAAAAGAAAAACAATAATTTAGCAAAAAAGTTTAAAAAACTACGTAAATTACATCGTAAAACTAAATTATTAGAAAGTAGACTTTGCATATCTAATCAAACATTAGAAGCAACTAATAACACATTACTACTAAAAATCCAAGAATTAGAATCACACGTAATAACTCTCATTAATATGAATACTGAAGCAGAAGGTACAATTATTAATATAATGAATACACTAAATAATATTGAAACCGAAAATATAGAATTAATTGATAGAATAAAAAATTTAGAAAAGCAAGTTAAAAATAAATTATGTTGTATAATGTAATGAATATTACCATAGATATGTTTAATCATTATTCTAGTAAAAGAGATGATTTACTAGACGAAATACAATCTAATATATTAATGTGTAATCAATTAACACACGTACGTAACTTGTCTAATATTATGAAGAAAGAAAACAGTAGATACTGTTTAATAGGACGTAATACAAACAATATTGTAGGTATTATGTTTTATAGAGAAGTAATATATAATTATAGTTATATTATTAATATGATTAAATCAGATGAAGGAGAACTAAAACCAATAGGTCGTTGCCTCTTTAATAAATTATATGACATTGCAGAGGAAGAAGATATAAATTATATTTATATTGAAACAGAATATAAATCAAAGTTATTTTATGACAATATATCTGATAATGATGAATCTGAGGTTCTTACAGGGCTATTGTTTTTCCCCTTAGAAAAAGTACAAGGTGATATGATGGAGAATAATATGATGTTCTACTTGTATAAGAAGAATTTTTTTGAATATATACTTACTATTAAAAAAAATAATAGTATTATAGGAACAGTAAATTTTTATGTTAATACAATATTAGGAGATTATCGTAATATTGAAATTGAATCAATAGAATCTGAAAGTTTTGAATCTGGAAGATTTCATTTTAATTTTATTGAAGAAGTAATAGCAATACTAGATAATATTGCTACAAATAATATGATTCATAAAATACTAATAATAGGAAAGGATATTAATTGCGAGTCAGTATTAATGAAATATCACTATAATAAACCAAAATTACCGTGTAATTATTCTTTTGAAAAAATATGTAATACTCAACAATATATTGATAGAACGATTTTATCATATCATAACTAGTATTAATATAAATAAGGTGGTTAACCAAAAAATTAATCTTGCTGTATCCATTGGAATTATATCGTCTACTCTTATTCTACATATAGGACAATATAATCCCATCCGATTCATCATAACATTACAATCTATATGTATGGTTACATTACAATTACAAGTTTCTGAAGTTACACTAAATTGCGGTTTTAGTTTTATTGTATTGCTAGTGTCACTATCCAAGTCTTCTAGGCATATCATACATAGCGATTGTTCCATTATTTATAATATAAATTAATTTATATCTATATAGTTATAATGGAATTTACTAAAAAATATCATATAAATGGACCTAATAATGTTATAAGATTAGAGAAAGGTGATAAAGTATTATATATATTTGGTGATTATCACGTTCCGATAAATCAACAAACGGAATGTGGATTCTCAGATGATTATGAAGCAATAGATTTTGATCGATTTATTTTCCAATTTATGAAAACAGAGAAAAAACGACAATTTGATATATTTGTTGAAACACATAATATAAATTTTAATAATATAGATGCAACAAATCCATTTCGAGATATTTATCTTAGAAATTTTAGAAAAATGTTTTCCTCAACACTAAAGAAAGAAGATAAAACTGTTAAGGTTAATCCGAAATATAAAAATTTTAGATTACATTTTATGGATATTAGAAATACTATTATGTTATTTGAAAAAATACATTTTTTTGAGGAAAGATATAGAAATACAGAATTTATACTTCATCGTGATATGAAAAAAGATTTTCAAGAATTATTAGATTATTATAAAAAGTTACAAAGCTTTTTAGAAGATCCTAAGAAAATACGTAAAAATAAATATTTGAATAAAGTATTAAACATATATTCAGACCCAAAAATAAAGGAAACTATGAATCAGATTTATAATACCTTAGTATTAGATAATATAAATAATATTATCGATTTAGTAAAAGATATTATATATAGATGTGATTATTCAGACAATAAGAAATCAACAGATGCATTAAATCGTGATATGACTTTTCTATTTAATACGAATATTAATTTATTTTGTTTATTAACCGATTTATATTTTATTAGAAGATTCTTAGATAAGAACTATATAACTAATACTATTCTCTACACTGGATCAACACATATGGCTGATATTACTTTTATACTAGTTAAATACTTTGGCTTCAAGATTACTAATGTTTATTATCATAAACCTAAATTTGATATCATTAAAAAAATACCAACTCTATCTATTAAGAACTTGGATTATATGAACATATTATCTGATGCTATGACACAATTATATGAGGGAAAGAAATCAAAAGGTGCACTATATCAATGCACTAATTTATTAGACTTTCCAACTAATTTTAGATAGGATCATATCATTCGATTATAATAGCGTGTCGCCACATTCTATCATATCTTCCAATATTATGAAATCTAGAATGAACAGATATCATAATATACATACCTATTAGTATTAGTAATAATATACTAAGATTCATTATAAATATTCTATATATTTTTTTTCAAATCCGCAATTATATTATAATTAATTTTATGATTTTCTCCTTTATAGCCAATAGGATTGCAAAGCATCTTAACACCACTTATTATACTATCATTAGGACGATGAGTATGACCATAAATCCATCCTAATATTTTATTTGAATTTGTTTCAATAATATTATCCAAATGACTAGCAAACCACATATTATAATTATCATCATAATATTCCTCAGCAATCAGCTTGTAACTAGGCATATGATGAGTAATTACGATGCACGGTAGTTCACTATTTTCTATAATTATTTCTAAACTTTTCTCTGATGTAAGGTGCATCATATTATACTTATCTACTGTCATATGATGAATAGTAGACACGTCATTAATAAATTTCTTAGGACTATCAAGACGAGACCATAACGTAGATCCAATCCATCGTATGTTATTATAATCCTCATAAGAATTTTGTAAATAAGTTACATTCATATATTTACTTGCGACTGATTTAATTTTTTCTTCAACCATATCAATATTATTATGATAATATTCGTGATTACCGCTAATAAGAAATACTTTATCAAACTTTTTACTCATCTCTTCAATAAATAGTTCATAATGATTATTTTTACCATATGGATTACCAATATCTCCAGCTAATACCATAATAGGGGCAACTGGGATTATTTTACGTATTATACTTTTAACCTCCTCAATATGAAGAAACTCTAAATGTATATCACTAATATATTGAATCATTACTATTATATTATTTGTTTTTAGATAATAAACTTTTCAAATATTCTTTAGCCATTTTAAGAGTCTCTTCTCTTTCTTGTTTAGTCTTATTATCCCAATGTTTAACTTGTTGTGCAGTAGCATAATTCTTTTTCAACATATCATAATGCTTATCAATAAAATTATAATAAAGACTATCCCAAATATCATCTCTCTTATAATTACTCATTTTTGCTATATAATTAGAAGAAGAAAAATAAGGTCTGGTCATCATAATAGGCGATGCAAATTGACTCATTCCATAAACATTAGGAACCATAACCCAATCATAACTATCTATGGTCCATTCCATAAATATCTTATATACATCATCTGGCTCTATCATACATAGTAACATAAAATTACCAAGATACATTAATCTTTCAATATGATGAGCATATGCATATTTATTTATCTTTTTAATAATATCATCTATAGGTAGCATATTTGTTGTACCTTCCCAGAATTTTTTATAGGGTAAACTATTCTTATGTTTCAAATGATTAGAAGTTTTCATTTTCTCACCTTCTAATAAATAAATAGTATGAACATAATTACGCCATCCTATAACTTGTCTTATAAATCCTTCAAATGATTCGATTGGTATAGAATGTTTTTTGTAATATTTATATGATATATCAACAACATCAGTATCAGTAAGAATACCAATATTCATCATTGGACTCAATACTGAATGATAGAGAAATGGTTGGTTACTATCTACAGCATCTTCATATTTACCAAAATTCTTTAATCGCTCTCCTAAAAATTGGTTCAACCATTTTAGAGAACTCTTGTTATCAATTGGATAAATGAAGTTAGTTAATTCACCATAATTGTCTCCAAAATGTTTTTCAACATATGATATAGCCTCTTTTATATATTTTGATTTAGTTGCTGGTTTTATTTCAGGAGCAATGTGATTTTTTGGTAGGGGAAGACGATTCATATTATCATACGACCACTTACCTCCTTCTGGTTTATCTTTTGTTATCATTATATCTAATTTACGGCGTTGATATTTATAAAATTCTTCATGTGAATATTTATTATTTTTGTATATAAGTTTCTTAATTGGTTCTAATTCATCAAATTTAACTAGGAAATTAAGATTATCTTTTATAGTTAATTTATCCTTATAAATTTTCATTAATTTATTTTCCAAATCAAAATCTGGTAAACGTATCATAGTTACATTTCCTAGTGATTTATAAAATGTATTTGTAACATGAGAATATTCTATATATTTAACATTTATCTTCTTCTTTTTTAACATATCATAATATTTCTTCATACTAGCACGATGATATGCTAATTTTAATTTATGAAATTTAAAATCAGTAAAATATCTTGGTTCTTCAATCAAGTATACTGTATCTATTGATTTTAATTCTTTCAAATATGCTTTATCATAAAATAATTGGGGTGGGAATATTAAAAAGTTCATTATTATATATAAATATAAATTAATTTTATATAATAGTGATACTCTTGATCTTTTTATTATTACTGTTATAAATTGTAACTAATTTAGTACCATCTACAATACTATCTACTATTCTATATTTTGCTGCAATTGATTTAAAATCATATTGAATGAAATACTTGAAATTCACTTCACGCACAATTTCAGGAATTTGTTTACGAATAATATTATCATAATATGTTGTATTATGGGTTGTATTATTAATATAATCCATATTGTTCTTCAGAAAAAATAGTTTAATTGTAACATATGATGAATGAACTGCTAACATATTCTTTACAGATTCCGTAACAATTTTACCATTATTGTCAGAGTAATGAACACGTTTGAAACCACACATTTTAATTACATTCAAACATTTGTAGCACGGACGAGCATTTGCAAGAGTAACTTTTGTAGGATCTGTATTACCAATTCGAATTACAGCAATATCATATTTACTTAGTTCTTTTTTAATATTACTATCAATCAAACCGCTATACCGATCACAACACTTTATCTTAATTCCCATCAAACTAAGGAACTGGCTAACTGTAGCCATTTCTGCGTGAGAGCTCCCTAAATCTGGATCATCTTTAGGGATTTCATTGTTGTTGCATTGAGGATTTCCTACCATTTTACCACCCTTCTTGAGGATACACGACGCCAATCGCTGATTCATATTGCTTCGCTCTGCAGAGTTAACCAACTTGTTAAGAATCGGGAACGAGAGAACATTACTCGAAATACTAGAAGCCTTATTCGTATACTGTGCCATTAAATATATATAAATATAGTCCAAAGTTTATATATTTTCAATTTTTTATATATAATCACATATTTCAACTATATACATATCATCTTTCTTTATAATTTGAAATGGTTTAGCACATCCATATACCATACCATCAGCTACCAATTTATCACAATTTATTTTATTTTCGTGAGGAGGAATATGCATCATATTTGATTTATAGACAGCATGACGAAAAATACCACAATTAATATCATTTGTTGAGACTATAAAATAGTCAGAACAATGAGGACACTTCAATTCAAGATCCATTATATATAATAAAATTGATATTTTATTTATATGTTAATATAGATTAATACCTTTAATGAATACTGAAAGATTCTTAAAACCCTTGAAAAGTAACATTATTCGTTCTGTTGATAATATTGACCCAATCAGTCTTAATGTTTTTTGGGCACTCGAAAATGAAAAGAAAATTGTAGTTTATCCTAAAAATGAATATAAGAATTTAATCTTATATTATGATTCAATGAAACACATTCGCTGTTTTGAAAAAGAGTCGCTTCAATATATGAAATCCTATAATGTTACTAAACATCCTGTAACTAACGAGGACTTACCAGACTATTTATTTGATAATATCGATTCTATTGATATTGAGGCGCTACATTCTAATGACAAAATAGAGGATATTGCATTTAGTGTTTTTCAATATTTTTCAAAAATATCTATTTTCATTGATTCAGAATGGTTTTTCAAACTAGAAAAAGCCAAGCTATTAAAATTAAATTATGAAATGAAAGATTTCTGGTTACAAAATTTTAATGACGAACAGCGAAATGATATCTCATCAGATCAAGTATTTGTTTCTGATAGCGATGAATTAGATAAAATGGATTTAGAAAGTATTCAAAAATATTTACTAAATCAAATGAAAATGATATTAAAATGTGAAAAAGAAGAATATCGTTATATGATAAATTATATTATTTTGGGAGCCCTCGGTCTTTTTATTACAGAGATTAAAGAACTATATCCTGATTTTTCATTTAATTTTTAAGAGCAACATAAGCTCCAATACCAACACCAACTACAACTACTGCAACAACTGCAAGTACCGTTGGATCTATTTCACTAGTAGCTGGTGCAACAGTAGCTGGTGCAGTGGTTGTTAGGACAACTTTTGCTGGTGCAGTGGTTGCTGGTGCAGTGGTTGCTGGTGCAGTGGTTGCAATTGTAGATTTAGCAGCAGCATCAGCGATTGCTTTATCTGCAGCTGCTTTATCTTCTGCTTCTTTCTTAGCCTTTGCAGCTGCCTCTTCAATATCCTTCTTGACTTTAGCAGCAGCAGCATCATCAGCTTCTTTCTTGGCTTTAGCAGCAGCATCTGCAGCAGCTTTATCAGCAGCCGCTTTAGCAGCAGCAGCATCTGCTTCTTTCTGTTTTTGTAAATCAGCTAACATCTTTTGCATCATAGCCATTTGATCTTGTAATTTCTTATTTTCAGCTTCTGCTTTAGCTTTGGCAGCAGCTTCATCTTGAATACGCTTTTGTTCGGCAAGTTGTTGAAGTGGATCAACCTTATTTTCTTTAGCAACACTAACACCTTCTGCATTAACCATCTTTTCTTGATTACCACATGATTGTTTAACATCGCTAATATCAAGATTACCAATATTACTATCAACAATATTAATTTGATTCATACATACTTGAACACTATCATCATATTCTTTTAATTTATAAGCTGCAGCACGACCCATATCTTTACGACCAATTAATGCACTAGTGCATTTTTCATCTAATTGTTTAGGATATTGTTCATTTGCTTTTTGTCTAAAAATATTTAAACTGAATTTTGTGAAATTATTACCACCCGATTCAGTAGAATCTGAAGTATATTCACCAGTTAAACCATATGGATTACCACCCTTAAATGTTGGATCTAATTTAGTACTATCAGATGGCCAAGTATTCATACTAGGACCAGAAATAGAATTTAAACAATAGCATTCAGGAGGACCATAATCAAGTTTACCTCTCTTGGTATAGCACATTGGATTTTCTTTAGCAGTTGCTAATTGGGGAACATTAATAGTAACAATATTACCAGTAATTGGATCTTTTACTGTCTTTTTCCCCATCTTAATACATCCTCTATCATATAAACTCTTTGCACAATAGTTTAACATAAACATATCAGCTTTTGAACGAGCACCAGCGCCACGATTTAATGATACATTAATACCTGCTGAACCTTCTGTTGTTCCTGCATCATTACCACAATATGCATCACGATTACTATCATTAATTTGTAAACCAATAAATTGTGTATCAATACGACGACCCGATTTCTTTGCTTCATCACTATCATCAACTATTGGCAATGGGATGCTACTAAGTGAAGGTGTATCTATAATACCAGATTTAATAACATCTGATGCACAAGCCTTTGCAATGTTAACTTTTACGTTTTTACCAAGTAATACATCTTCACGATTCATAACTATATCTCGTACAGTTTGAGCTATACTACTATCATTAAATCTCGCATCACTATCATTTTTAATTAATGTATTGCCCATTTTGTAATATCTATATATTTTAATATAGATATTATTAAAATTTAATCTTTTTTATTGTTTTAATGTAAATTTAACATTAGTAGGACCATTCATATCAAAAGTAAATAAATTCATATTATCAATGGTTAAAGGTTTTACATTTGATGGAGTCATTACATCATTTCTATTAACTGAAATTAATCTAGAAGATAAAAAGTTTGGTGAATATACAATCATATTATATAAGGGGTCCATATATAAAAATTCACCTGCTGTTATTTTACTGGGAACTCTTGGTGTAAAAATATAATTGTCTCTTACATTCTTTGCTTTAAATTTATATATATCAGAATTAATATAAGTTTCCATATCAATAGCACGAATTAAAAACATTGGCATTGGATTAAAACGTGTAACGTTAATACTATAATCAACTAATTTTGGCATATTAATTTTCATATGATCAATTATTTTCTTTTGATGAGGTTGTTTGAATTGTTCAAGACTAACAAGATGATATACTACGCCATTAGCATCCATTAGATTCAACTCGACAGGTTTACTAAAATCATATTTATCCTCATTGAAATCCTCTTGATTCTTTAAACATTGTATAAAAAGATATAAAGTACCAAATAAAATAAAGAGTTTAACAATACTCTCTGTATTCATATATATTATATTTAGATTAAATTTTTATCTAAATAAAATTATATAATGTTTAATACAATTATAAATTTAAAACCCTACAAACATAAAGTGAAAGAAGACTTTATTGGGTCTATTTTTGGTGGATTAGTTAAAGGTGGTGATAGTACTAGTATTAAAGATAAAACAACAGTAAACAAAAACTTTGATAACAATCAAAGAATTAATCGTTCTATGGCAGTTGAAGCGGTTACAAAATTAGTTAATAATGTAGCAACTGATGTTATTCAAAAGAACTCTGCTGAAGCATCTTCTGCAGCCGCTGCATCAAATACAATCTGGTTACAAAATGTTAATTGTAGTAATGTTGTAATAACTGGTGTATCTCAAGATGCTACCGCTATTAGTCAAGTACAAGTGAAAACACAACAACAAAATATGAGTAAAATTGCAAATGAAATTTCAACAACTATTGATAAGACTATTGAAAAAATTGGTGCAACTGATTTAGCCGCTTTACAAGCAGATAACACAAAAATGTTAGATAATTTTATGAAAGCTATGCCTGGTTATGATCCAAATAAGGCTCAAGAAATGGCAAGTAAATGTCCCAAGGCTGGCGAATCAATGATTAGTGTAGGTAATAAATGCGATGTTAGTAATGAATATGAATTAAATGCCTCAGTTAAAAATGTATTAGACTTGGACGAATCATTTAAAATAAAAGACACTGATGATATTTCTAATGATATTAAGAATAAAGTAGAACAAAGTAACTTTGCTAGTTGCCAAGCATCTGCAACTGCTAATAATGCAATTATATTAAATGATATTACTTGTGATGTAGCTGAAGCAGTTGCCACAGCTAAGAAAATAGATAAAGCTAAAGCTGCAGGTAAACCACCTGGCAAATTAGAAATTTCAGATATTCAACAAAAAGCTGTCGCTCAATTATATATGACTTGTATTTTTGATCAAAAAAATGTTAGTGAAATTGCTAATAAGATTGTTAATAAGATTTCCAAGAAATATAGTCAAGTATATGATGCGGTTCAAAAGAAAGCAGAAAAACTTGGCCCTGAATATGCTAAAAATGCAGGAGACTTTTTAGATGTTTGGTCTGCTGCTGGTATTGAGAAGATAGCTGCTGCTGCTGGTATGCTCCCACCTGCCCCTGCTACAAAGGCCCCTGCTACAACAGCTCCCGCTACAACAGCTCCCGCTGTTAAAGATGAAATAAAGAAATCAGGCGCTGATATCGTACCAATGCCTATAATTACTCTTGCACCTGATACTCCCAGACCTACACAAAGACCAAGAGCCGTACAATCAGCTGAAACTGCCGTTGTTGCCACCCCTGCACCAACTAAAGCTGTTGTTACAACTGCCGCCCCAACTAAAGATTTTCTTGAGGAAAATAAACTTGCTATTACCGCGGTTGGAGTAGTTGCAACAGTAGGAATAATTTATCTCCTTGCTAAATAAAAAGTTATCATACGATAGTATCATTATATGATAATTACTCTTAATGTTTTACCATTAAATGTTGTTACTTCTTTATATTCTTCCAATGTATCCTGAAATTTTACATCTGCTACCAAGCGGTTAACTAACATTTCAAGATATTCATTTTTAATAAGTTTCCAATATTCATTATTCTCAAATATAATTGTTACCTTATTATGAATTTTTAATCCCATCTCTTTTCGTAAATTATTAATCTGACGTCTAATATTATTAATCTCTGCTTCCATTATATTATCTTCAGTAAATAGAGTAGACATATAGACAATAGCATGTTCCTTAGTATTATCTTTTGAAATATAACTAAATTGTGACTTGATTGTATCTGTTATATCATTATCCATATATTGTGGAACACCCATACTATAACAACTCGTTTCAATACCATCTACATTACCTTTTTCAATCATCTCAACAATCTTACTAGCTTCTTTCTTATAAATTTTCCCAATAGTTGCCTTATTAGGAATAAAAGTAGCTGATTTTAATTCAAGGGGTTTAATTACAAGATTCTTCACATTTAACTCTTTACATACAACATCACGAAATTCATCAATAGCAGCTATACTATGATTAATATATAATTCTACGCTATTTACTGGAAAATAATTTGGTTTATTAATTTGTTGACGTAAATTACGAACTGTCTCAATTAATTCATTTACACAACAAAAATCATCTAATAGTTTTCTATTTACTGGTTGTTGTGTAGTATTAATTAACATCAAATGAACTGAAGTATTACTACCCGGTAACATACTATTGAAATATTCAGCTAAATGTGGCATAAATGGAGCCAATAATACATTAAATCGCTTTTGAACCGTGTATAATGTATGTAATGCTTCAATATTCAAACTTTTCATTCTCTCACGAGATAATTTAACATAAGTATTACATAGAGTATCAATAAATTTATAAATAAGATTTGGAATATAAGTTAATTCTAACTTTTCCATATGTTTATAAACCTGATTTGAAAACTCGTTGAATTTATTTAGAATCCAATGGTCGCAACCGTGTTGTAATTCTAATTTATCAAATAAGAAATGATCAGGAGAATTATTCTGATCAAACTGTAACTTGTAAAAAGTTAAACATTCTTGTAAAAATACGTGCGAATGATAATATGGAAGAATCTTCCTATTAATTTCTGCCAAATCAGAATCCTTGAAACAGTATGACTCTGCTTTTGCTGCTGGAGAACCAATTAAATAGAGACGCAAAATATCAGCACCATATGTTTTAATAATTTCTTCAGGTGAAGTATAATTTTGCAATCTCTTTGACATCTTCTTTCCATCTGCAGCTAGAATTAATCCACTAACAATAACTTTTTTAAATGCAGGTTGGTGACATAGGGCGGTTGATAGTACATTTAATGTATAGAACCATCCACGTGTTTGATCAAGACTTTCTGCAATAAAGTCTACTGGATATGATTTACCAATACAATCTGGATAACCATATCGCGCTAATCCTGCCATTCCTGATTCAAACCAACAATCTAGAACTCCAAATGTTCTTGTATAAAGTTTCCCATCTTTAACAAACTTTACATTAGAAAGATTATCCAAATGTAAATCAGTAAATTTCATTCCTGTTAATTCTTCTAATTGTTTTACTGATTCAATACAAATCATATCATCTTCGCCTCCGCTTTGAGCAGAACTCCATACTGGAATTGGTGTTCCCCATACACGATTTCTAGATAAACACCAATCTGGTGAATCTTTAATCCAGTTAGCAAATCGTTCAGTACCAACATATGATGGCACCCATTCAATCATATCATTATTACTTACTAGTTCAGGGATAATCTTTTGAACATTCATAAACCAGGCATCTGTAGCAAGGTAGATTAATGGACCATCTGTTCTCCAACAATGAGGATAATTATGTTTAATTTTCTCAGATTTAAGTGCATAACCATTCTTCTTCAAATTAATAACAATATCAGTATTACAATCAATCACAAACATATCCTTGTAGGGTTCAAAAGTAAAATGACACTTGCTATTAATAATAGTATCGGGTAACATATCATCACTGTAACCATTATTTTTCATCACGCGCATATCATCACTACCAAATAATGGAGCTAAATGGACTAAACCTGTTCCAGAATCTGACTTTACATAGCTATCTCCATAAACACGATAATTATAATCAGTTGTAGTAAAAATAGGATTGTATTCTAATCCAATTAATTCACTCCCTTTCACCGTCCGTAATACTTCATAATCAGATAAAACTCCTACAAATAATACAGGGACAATATCAGCTACTACCCATAATTTATCATTTGGGGTACTAATTAGATTATAATCTAATTCTGGATTCACACAAATACCCTGATTTGCATAAAGCGACCAAGGAGTTGTAGTCCATACTAGTAATTTTTCATCACTATTTTTAATAGAAAATTTAACATAAACTGATAGATCCATTCGTTCAATATAATTAGAACTAGCTTCAAAATTAGAGAGAGGTGTTTCACATAATGGTGAGTAGGGCATAACTTTTTTTGATTTATAGATTAGACCATCTTTCCACAATTTACTAAATGCCCACCAAAGAGATTCCATAAATTTAAAATCACTAGTATAATATGTTTGTGATTTGTCAAATTGTCGTCCTAAACGCCCAAGTTGTTCATACCATACATCAGAACAACTACTAATAATATCACGACAACTATCATTAAATTCTTTTAATCGTGTGATACTATCATTTGGTGATACTTTACCAACTTTCTTCTCTGCTTCTTGTTCTAGAGGTAAACCGTGACAATCAAATCCAATCATATAACTAATATCATACCCCTTTTGACTCATATAACGAGCCATAGTATCTTTGATAGAAGAGACAAGAAGATGACCCATATGAGGTGTACCATTAACAAATGGCGGTCCATCTAGGAATTCCCATTTAGGTGATTCTTTTCGTAATGTTTGTAATTGGTTTTTCAAATCAATATCAGTCCAATATTTAATAATATCAAGTTCGATTTTATTGAAATTCATTAGTATTAATTACTAATGAATTATAATATTAGTTTATATCAATTTTTATAATAATAAAAACTCCAACAATTTTTCAGCTTGCTAAGAACTCTGTTCATTATATAATATTCTGATATTCTAAATAGGGGAGACCCACTCTATCATATTCAATTGCTATTACCATCTCTCTCATATTTCTAGCCATATTTAAATATTTAGGAACCAATGATATATAATATCCTCCCAAACTAACAAGAACGTGCCACCACACGTGTCCAAATAGATATTTTATAAAAAACACTTGATTACATAACTTTTCTGTTCCAATCCAAAATATACCACTCAATACGATGCATTTTATTCCTCTCCACCCCAATGTTTGTACATTAGGAGGTACATAAAATACAGAAGTTAATAGATACATAAAACCAGAAAGACTAATAAGGAAAACACCAAACAATGTATTGAATAATTCTTCCTGATGCAAACCACCAATGGTTAATAATAATGAATAATAACTAGCTATCAAAACGTGATATAAATTTTTATATCGCGGATAAACTCGTATTACATCATTTATAAAAAGATACGTCGCATTAAGCGCTAATATTACCATTGACATTCTATCCAATAACCCCCAACCAATTGTATTGTAGTAATGATAAAAGAATGAAAATAATCCGTTAATAAAAAGACAAGCAGATGTCATAGATAGGGTCAAATAATTGTGTGGTTTGATTAATCCCATAATACCAATAAAACTAATAAAAAGACTTGAGTAGGCATTAAAATATTCAGGATGTTGATTTGATGAATAGATTGTTGATTCACAAAAATTATGATCAAAGTAATCAAAATTTATTTCAAACATTTAATTATTATATACAATGTGGCTTTAAGTCTTGAAATATTTTATAAATTAATATATAAATTAATATATCTATATTTATATATAATGAGTACATTTCGTGAAAAATATTTAAAATATAAAATGAAATACATCCAACTAAAAAAACAATTAGGCGGTGAGTGCAATTGTGCTCTCAGACACAATTCAATTGCAGCTTGCCCTGAATGTCGTAAAACAATGCCAGCAGATGTGGGTAATGCACAAGCAGTTATGGGTAATGGAGCAGCGGCATCTAGTTCAGCTGCCGGTAATCCAGATATGATAAATATTGTCGTTCTTCCTATGACCGGCGCGGCAGTAGTAGAGAATGTTTTTAATCGTAATATGACAATCCGGGAACTAAAACAAATAATTGGAAGAGACCCCAGATTTCCCATTGATAGACAAATAATAATGTATAGACAAGGTCCACATGGTATTAACCCACTTGATGATCATCTTACATTAGATCAATCTATAAATAACACCCCTCAAGGTGCAGATTATTATGAGTTTGATTTATTATTAGGAAAACCATCATTTATTGGTATGTTTAATAATGGTCTGTTTGAAAGGATTGTACAGTTAAATAAAGATAGAGATATAGAAGGACTTGTTGACTTATTATCAGAATACGAAGGAAAATTAATGTTTGGTTTTGGTTTTGATAGTTTTAGACGAATAGACATAAGTCCTTTACTCATAGCATTGAAACGAAATAGAACAGTTACTGGTTTAAATCTTTCGATGTGTAATTTTGATTCTGTATCTGCACTTGCTGTTGCTGATATGTTGAGAGAAAATAATACTATTATCAGTCTAGTTCTTCCCAGTGATAGACTTCCAAGGGAAGCTGTGACAGCATTAGTTGCTGCATTGAGAGTAAATAATGGTGTTAAACATTTAATTTATAATAATACTATTGTACCTTATCTTAATTACAGTGCAATTGAATTAGCTAATATGTTGAGAGAAAATACAAGACTTACTCATATAGATTTTAGTGGTATTGCTTTTAATGGTGAAGCTGCAACTGCATTAGCCGCAGCATTACGTCATAATACAACTCTTACCCACGTAGTTCTGCGTCGTATTCATATTAGTGACGCAGAGGAAATTGAACTATTTAATGCATTAAGGGATAATGCTAACACGCATATTATTGAGATTGACTTGACATCTAATGGAATTGGGCAAAGTGCTGCCACTCGTAATGCATTACAAAACTTGCGTACTGCTAAACCACAAATAACCATTATAGTTTAATAATATTTGTATAAAATATTTGTATAAATTAAAAATTATTGTAAATATAATGATGTGTTAGCTACAATACCATCCATTAATTTTTCGCGGTGATTATCCAACATATTATATAATTCATATGATTCTAATCCCAATAGCACTGGTTTTATTTTATCAATAATAATTTATAAATTAATATATATGAGTACATTTCGTGTAAAATATTTAAAGTACGGTGGGAGCGAAGCTCCTCACCCTAGTTTAAATAAAGACTTTAAAAGTCTTTATTTAAAGTACAAAATGAAATACATCCAACTAAAAAAACAATTAGGCGGTGAGTGCAATTGTGCTCTCAGACACAATTCAATTGCAGATTGCCCTGAATGTCGTAATGCGATGCCAGCCGCTGCAGCCGCTGTGGGTAATGCAGGAGATATAAATGTTACTGTTGTAACTATGTCTGGTAAGACTAACGAATATAATGTTTCTCCAAATGCAACAATTAAAGATTTAAAACGTTTAATTCAACAAAATAATGAAATGCACCCATCTATTTATAAACAAGCATTAATACTTAGATCTGTACAACTTGAACCATTAGCTAATGAACGTACAATAGCCGAATGTGGAATCATAAATGGAAGTTCCCTTGACTTATTATTAGTTGAGTTACCAGAATTTAATAATATAATAATAGATCAAGTTGTAGCATTAATTAGAACAAATAGTATAGATCTTGTTGATTTATTATCTCAATATACTGGAGAATTAAATCTTGAGGATAAAGAGATTACAGATGCTCATATGGTATCACTGTGTAGTGCATTAGGTCAAAATAATACGGTTACTTCTCTAAATCTTTCCAGTAATGAATTTTCGCTTGACGGTATAACAGAACTAGTCAAATTATTAAAAATAAATAATACTATAACTACATTAAATCTTGGATATAATCATCTGAATAATGAATTAATAGAAATACTTGTCGATGGATTAATTCAAAATAATACTATTACATCTCTAGATTTATCAGCTAATGATTTTGGTATGGAAGGTATAGTCAAATTATTAAATCATAACACACCTATCACTACATTAAATCTATCTAATAATTATATTAATGATGAGAAAGCTACTTTATTGGCAGATCCATTAATTCGTCATACATTTATTACAAATTTAATTCTTAGAGATAATTATATTTCTAGAGAAGGAAGAACAATACTAACTACTGCAAAACCAAGTGTTAATATATATTTTAGACGTAAATCTCATAGACATAGAGTATTTGATTCAGATACTGATGAAGATTAAATATAAAACATTATACTTTCATTTTATTCTTAAATTCTAATGTTGGTTTGTCAGAATCGGAGTCAATATCATTATATTCCGCTTTAATAAATATATCATCAATCTCTCTGATATCATCGCTTTCACTTTCTTCTAGATCTTCTTCAAATGTTTTCGGTGTACATCCAATTGTATCACAATTATTCCATGTATTTAATATTGTTTGTCTATAATTATATGATAACAGATTTAACTTTTTTAACATCTCCTTTAGTAATATATCATTCATATCTCGGTCTCTGATTTCTTTCAATGTTGATATATCTTCTTCAATTTGATTCTGTTTTTCTTTATTAAACTTGTTTTTGTATTTTTGATATAATTGTTCCATACGAAATACAGATTTATATAATAGATTTTCAAAAAAATATTTCTTTCTCTCTTTCTGTTGTTTAGAATTATCAGTATTATAATACGAAACATATGAACCCTCTAATGATGTACTACAAAAATTATGATTAGATGGTAGGCGTGAATTAAAATTTAGCAATTCAACAAACTTAAATATACCTTCTAACTTATTATCAAATATAAGTTTGATTTCTTTTTCATTCAAATCTAATATATTTTCAGTTCCCACCTTATTTATTGTAATAGTAATATTATTATTATTATTATTGTTATTATTAATTGTCCCATTATTTATTTGTTGTTTAACTTGTGATTCTTTTTTTAATATACTTATTTCTTGTTGTAATTCTTCAAGTTTTTTTTCAATCGGTAAATTGTCTTTGTTCTTTTTACAACTATTCATACTATGAAGTTGCATATTTTGTTTTGATGTAAATTTTTTATTACACTTTTCACATGAATATTTCCTTAGTTTATTATCATTTCTTTCTGTCATTATAATTTCTGTTGGATGAAATATTTTATTATGATTTCTAAAAGTTCTTATGGAACTATAATTCTTTTCACAAATTTTACAATAATTTTCCATATATTATAATAATTGATATATTTTTATACCATTTAATATTTTGGTATGAAATATTTATGATTTTGGTATGTTTTTTATACGTATGCATATAGGATTTATGAAAATGGTATGTTTTATTTAGGATGCTTATCGACATACCATTTTCATAAATCATAAATTTTTTTTTTGGGCCTAAATTTTATGAATAAAAATTAGATTTTTATACCATTAAAAATGTGGATATTTAATAAATATCCACATTTAACTTAGACATCTCATATATATGGATATTCATACCATTTAATATTTTGGTATGTTTTTTAAGAAAATGGTATGTTTTTAATATGGCTACTTATAGAATATTTATACCATTTAATATTTTGGTATGTTTTTTAAGAAAATGGTATATTAAATGGTTTAAAGTAGAAACATATATATAATAATATGTATATTCGTATTGAGTTTTATGATATTGATAGTCCTAAAACAAAGGAAACCCAACAACTCTTTTTTAGTATCCCAAATGGAATGTTCTTATCATCATTAAATGCCCATATGATTTCTTCAAATGAGTTACGAGAATTATTTTCGAATTCTGTGGTATTTTGGTATTTAGATGATGATATATTAAACGAACACTATGGTGGTTTTAT
>Ga0129333_10001621_pt1 | contig 20525 bp, 16 predicted proteins | sample CPB6_08_DNA_FD_94474 | JGI IMG/M metagenome (GOLD analysis project Ga0129333, IMG submission 94474) | Freshwater to marine salinity gradient microbial communities from Chesapeake Bay, USA - CPBay_Sum_0.6_0.8_DNA | ecosystem: Environmental > Aquatic > Marine > Coastal | place: USA: Chesapeake... | reverse complement strand
TCTCGAGGTCGCAGCTCTCCTTGGTGAGGATGAAGCTCGAGATCCCCTTGGTCCCCTTGCTGGGGTCGGTGACCGCGGTGACGACGAAGACCTCACCGACCCCGGCGTGCGTGATGAAGCGCTTGCTCCCGTTGAGGAGATAGCGATCCCCCTTCTTCACCGCGGTGGTCTTGGTGCCGCCGGCATCGGAGCCGGCGCCCGGCTCGGTCAGCCCGAAGCCACCGAGGACACGACCACTCGCCAGACTGGGGAGGAAGCGCGCCTTCTGCTCCGGTGACCCGAAGTTCACGATCGGCGAGGTGCCGAGGGTCGTGTGCGCCGAGATCGTGATCGAGTGCGAGGCGCAGACGGCGGCTAACTCTTCGATCGCGATCATGAAGCTGATGGTGTCGAGCCCGCTCCCGCCGATCTCCTCCGGCCACGGGATCCCGAGCAACCCGAGGTCGGCCATCTTCTTGACGTTCTCCCACGGGAACTCCTGGGTCTCGTCGAAGTGGCGGGCGACGGGGGCGACCTCCTCCCGCGCGAAGGCGCGCACCATCTCGCGCGTGGCGTGATGGTGCTCTTCAAAGTACAGGGACTTGTCGGTCATCGATCAGCGTGGGACGGGGAGGCTGCTGCGCGCCTCCGGCTTGATGATCGTCTTGAGGGAGACACCGTCGAGCTTCTCGAGTGGCCGCACCCCGATCACCTCGGCGAGGGTCGGCGCGATATCGACCACCCGTGCCTTCTCGGGACGGCGCCCGGGGGTGAACGGCGCCCCCCAGAAGATGATCGGGACGCGAGCATCGTAGTCGTGGGGCGACCCGTGCGTCGCCGATCCGCTATTCCCGCGATAGCTGTACGGCGTGAGGGTGACGGCGACGAGGGTCTCCCCGCCGGGTCGGTACATATGCAGCAGGCGGCGCGCGATATCGTCCTTGACGGTATCGACCGTCGCGAGGCGATCGATCAGGTCGGTGCGCTGCACCCCCTTCACCCGCTTGGCCGCCTTGGCGAAGGCGACGGCGATCCCAGGGACCATCACCAGCTTGCCGGATGGGACCTTCGCGCGATCGAGGGTGAGGACATCGCCATCGAAGCTGAAGGCCTCGGCGGGGATCCCCGCCTTCGCCGTGCGCGTGGCCAACACCGCAATGGCGGGGTCGAAGGCCTCCATCATGACACGCATCGCCTTGCGATTGTCGTCGAAGGTGGAGCGCGTCTCCGGGATCGGCGCCACCCCATGATCCGATGTCAGGGCAAGGACGATCTTATCGGCCCCCCGCAGTGCCGTCAGGCTGTCGAGGAACTGCCCCAGCATCCGGTCGAGGCGCAGGACATGGTCATGGACCTCGCGGCTATCCGGCCCCCACCGATGCCCGATGGCGTCGAGCGTGGAGAGGGAGACCGCGAGGATGTCGGTCTGCGGGCCCGCCCCGAGGTTCATGGCGCGCACCCCGCGCCACGCGAAGTCGAGCGTGAGCTCGTCCATGTACGGGAAGGTCATGACGAGATTGTTCGCCCGCATCGCATCGGTGGGCATCTCATGCGGAAAGAGGGGCTCCTGACTCCGCAGTTCGCCCGGGCTCTCATCGGGCTCCGGATACTCGTACCCGGGCATGAGGAGGGTCCAGCTCTTCCCCGCATACCGCTTCACGACCCGCTCTTCGGCGTTGAATCCCTCGACCCACGACGGCAGCGCATCGGCGTAGTAGGTGCTCGTCACGAACCGGCCCGACGCTGGCGCATACCAGTACACCGGGTGCTTCCCGCGTCCGACCGGGAGGATCGCCCCGCGATCCTTTCGGGAGATCGAGAGGACGCGCGTCCGCTCGTCCGAGGAGGTCATCCAATCGACGAGCGTCGACCCACGGAAGCGGAAGGGGGAGGCGCCGGTGCCCTCAGAACCGATCAACGGCGCCGCGCTGGTGTTCACGCCGGCCGAGTTGCTGGCGATCCCCGTCGAGTAGGGAAAGCGACCGGAGAGCGTGGACGCGTGTCCCGGGGCGGTCTCGGTATTGGCATGATCCTGGAAGCCGTTCCGATAGAACGCGCCCTGATCGACGAGTCGGCGCAGGCCGCCCTTCATCTGCTCATGCCACCGCTCGAGATACTCGGGTCGCATCTGATCGATCGTGAGGAGCACCACGAGGGCAGGACGCTCGCGCGACTCGAGCACGCGGATCGGTGACTGGGCTGGGAGGATGGCAGCGAGGCCCGGGAGCAGGACGGCGAGCGTCCGGAGGGGGCGGCGGAGTCGATGGGTCATGGTCCTAAGAATACCCCGCGGAGCGCAGGACGAGGAGTTGCCGGCCGCGCTGGCGAGGGCCACGTTTCCCCGCGCCACCTCCACCCTCTCGACCTCCCCCATGCCCCGCCGCCTCCGCGCCGTCCTGCTCGTCCTCGGGTCCCTCTGCCCCGCCCTCCTGACCAGTCGGTCGGTGGAGGCACAGGTCCTCTTTCGGAGCACCACCCCGGTGGCCATCACCCTGACGACGAACCTGCGTGACATCGTCCGCGAGCGGGATTCGACCGCCCTACGGTGGTTCGGGGCGGAGATGGCCTGGACTGACGATGGGGGCGACGCGAGGCCCCGCGCGATGCCGGTCGAACTCCGGGCACGCGGCCACTTCCGTCGTCAGGCGCGCAACTGCTCCTTCCCGCCGTTGTTCCTGCGAGCGGGCAAGGAGGCGCGTGAGGGGACGATTCTGCAAGGGAATCCGCGGTTGAAGGTGGTCACCCCGTGCCGCCCAGCGACCGCCGAGTACCAACAGTACATCCTGCTCGAGTATTTGATGTATCAGACGTACGCCATCTTGCACCCGATCCACCACCGCGCTCGCCTCGCGACCATCACGTACAAGGACTCCACCGATCGCGTGAAACCGATCACCGTGACCGCCTTCCTCTTAGAGACCGAGGAGGAGGTCGCGGACCAGCACAAGCTCACCTCACTCGACCAGACCGGGGCGCTCTTCGCCGACTTCGATTCGCAGGCGCTCAATCACATCGCGCTGTGGGAGTACTGGATCGGGAACACCGATTGGTCGGTCGCGGCGCTGCACAACATCGAGCTCTTCCGCAATGAGGCGGGGACTTACTATCCCGTCGCCTACGACTTCGATTGGTCAGGCGCCGTCAATGCCCGATATGCGTTCCCCAACCCGATGTTGGGGATCAAAACGGTGCGCCAGCGGCTCCATCGTGGCCCCTGTCGCTCGGCCACCGAGTGGGCGCCGACGATCGCCCACTACAAGGAGAAGCGGGCAGCCGTCGATTCCCTCTGGGCGGCGAGCGTCCCCGGGCTCGAGGATAAGCGGCGCGACGACACCAAGGCCTTCCTCGACGAGCTCTGGCCTATCCTCGACGACCCGAAGAAGTTCGACCGCGCCGTCGTGAAGGCGTGTCAGCCGCAGGGGAACTGATCCGCGTCCCGAGACAGTTGTCGCACCCGGTACACCTGGGGCGCGCGGCCGGGTCGCCGAAGTAGCGGAGGACGAAGGCGCGCCGACACTGGTCCGTGTACGCGTACCGTTGCATCTGCTCGAGCTTCTTCATCTCGGCGACGTGCCGCCGCTCGAGCGCGGCCCAGTCGATCCCCCAGGCATCGATCGGCGCCTTGGGATCGGCGAGGGTGATCCCCTCACCGAGGCGCCGCCAGACCACCATCTGGCGCGATTGCAGCGCCTCGAGCTGCGCGAAGGCCCCATGCGTTCCGCCGATTCCCGGCTGGACCGCATCGAGATTCGCGACGATCCCCTGATGGAGCCGGTCCTTCGCCCGTTTCCAGAGGGAGCGCAGCAGCGCGAGGGCCAACCCGTCGGCGACGGGATCGAGCTCGGCCTTGATCCGTTCCGGCGTCGCGAGGAGTCGTACGTAGGCGTGCGTGCGCGAGGGATCGGCGACGGCGAGCGCCCCCGTCTTGGCCAGGATCTGGAGGGATGACTGGACCTGGCGATCGCTGACCTTGGTCTGCTTGGTGGTCGCGGTCGCGGCGATCCCCGCGGCATCGTCAGTTACGAGCCCATCGGCCTCGGCGAGCTTGCCACAGGCGTTGTACACCGCCGTCACCACCGCGCGTGAGGGGATCGCCGAGTCGATGAAGAACTCGTGCGTGAAGCGGTCGGGATAGGCGTGCAGGAGGATCGCGGTCGCCGGAGCCCGATCACGGCCACCGCGCCCGGCCTCCTGGTAGTACGCCTCCAGGGTGCCTGGCATCGCGTAATGGACCACGAGCCGCACGTTGGGCTTGTCGATCCCCATCCCAAAGGCGTTCGTCGCGACGATGACCTTGGCCCGCTCGGTCATGAAAGCGTCTTGGACATCGGCACGGGTCACATCATCGAGCCCCGCGTGATACCCGACCGTGGGGATCTTGGCGCGCTTCAGCATCTGCGCGATCCGCTCGACGGTGCGGCGCGTGGAGGCATAGACGATCGTGACCCCGTCCCCCTTCTGCTGCCGGACCAGATCGATCAACCTCGCATCTTTGGTGGTGTCGTTCTTCGTGGCTACCACATGATAGGTGAGGTTCACCCGGTCGAAGCCAGAGATGATCACCCGCGGATCGATGAGCCCGAGCTGATTGACGATGTCGTCGCGAACTTCTGGGGTCGCCGTCGCGGTGAGGGCCACGGTCGGAGGATTCCCCAACTGCTCGCGCACCTGCTTGACCCGCAGATAGCTTGGCCGGAAATCATGCCCCCACTCGCTGATGCAGTGTGCCTCATCCACGGCGAGGAGGGTGACGCCGACCGCTCGGAGCTTCGGTGCGAGGGAGCCGAGGTCGAAGCGCTCCGGCGCGAGATAGAGGAGGCGGATCGCCCCCGCCTGCACCCGCGCCATGCGCGCGGAGATCTCCGAGGCGGAGAGGGTACTATTGAGATAGGTGGCCGGGAGCCCTCGAGCCACGAGGGCATCAACCTGATCCTTCATCAGGGAGATCAGCGGCGAGATGACGACGGTGAGACCACCCAGCGCAAGCGCGGGGACCTGGAAGCAGAGCGACTTCCCACCGCCGGTCGGGACGACGACAAGGGTGTCCCGCCCTTCGAGCACCGACGCGACGGCCTCAGTCTGTCCGGGACGAAAATCCGGATAGCCAAAGCGCTCCGCGACCAGGCGGCGGGCATCGTCCAGCGTGGGCGCGGGGCGCGTCATGAACGCATGCTGGAGGCGATGGTCGATGCCAGTGGCATCATCCCAACGCGAGCCGAATCACACGGCGCGAGCGAAGTGACCGCGTGTGAACCCCTCGCCCAGCAGGACGCGAACGCGGCGCTGTGGGCGCGCGCCCGTAGCGATGGCGTCGAGCTCGGCCCGATACCCGGCGATGATCGCCCCCACGTCGTCCGTGGGGAGATTGAAGAGGAGGCGGAACCCGCGGATCCCCTGCTCCCAGAGACGCGGGAGGAACTCGGTGCCGTCGATCGGACGGGAGTGCAGGAGCCGATTCCGACAGGCGTAGTCGGTCGCCACCGGGAAGACGTACCCGGCCGGATCGGTGAGCCGCGTGTCGGTGTGCTGCTTGGTGCAGAGATCGCGGCAGTGCGTCGGGGGGCGATCGAAGGCCGCGCTCAGCACGCAGTGTTCGAGCGTCATCCCCTCCGGCCGCCCGAAGATGACAACTTCGAACCGATCGCCCTGCCATGGCGCCACGAGTTCGCCGATCTCCTCGGTGGTGAGTTCGATCGACGGGGTGATGCGTGAGGCCCCGAGATCGAAGAGCTCGGAGGCGGTGTGCGCGTTGAAGCAGTTCACTGCGTAGTCGGCGACCACATCCCGCCCGGCGCTTCCGAACTCATGCACGAGGCCCACATGTCCCGAGAGAATCGGGGTCCCGAGTGCGAGCCACTTCTCGAGCTTCTTGCGATCGGCGGGGCGGACGATGGTGGGCAGCCGCAGCCTGAAGGACTTCCCGACCGCTGCGATACGGTCGACGAGCGCCGAGACGGCACGCACCGCCGGGAAGGGATGCCGCAGGAAGGGATCGAAGACGATCTCATCGGCACCGGCGGCCAGGGCAACATCGGCGTCCTCGACTCGCCAGACCTCGGCGATGAGCCGTGCGGGCGAGGCGGAGTTCGGCGAGACGGGGGAAGGCGAATCCCCTCGAGGCTCGGTGACGCGAGTCGGTGTCACCGGCACGGCGCGCACGACCTCCTCGACCAATAGGCGGCGCATCTCGAGCTCGCTCTCGCGCGCCCAATCCCGCTGCACCATCAGCTCATCGACGGCCGCTTGCCGCAATCGGTTCAACTCGCTCACCGGGAGGAAGAGCCCCGCCCCGAGCCCCGCCGCATCGAGATCCCCGAGGGCGAACGGCGTCTCCCCGAGCCGGCCGAACTGCTCGCGGAGCTGCGCGACATCGAGGGCGCGAGAGGTCGCCGGGGCGAGCGCGACCTCGCTACGCACCACGACCTCGCTGTCTGCCGTCGAGACGATCGCCTTGAGTGGCGATCCGGCCGAACCAAAGCAGCGCACATCGAGCCGCGTCCGCCGCTTGAGTGGCTCGCGTCCCACCTGCGCGAAGCTCGCGCGCGCCCGTTCCAAGAGCGCCGCGTGTGAACTGCGCACCACGCGCCACCCGATCGGGACCCGCTGCCGCGCGGTGACCGACTGCCGCCAGACCCCCGGCTGATGCGCGAGGGTGCGCACCGCCCCAGCGGCAAACCCCATGCTCTCGAGGTGCCCGCCCGCCGGCGGCTCGAACCCGAGCCCATCCCCCGCTTCGATCGGCGCGGCGACCTCGATGATCACCTCGCCATCGGCACTCCCGACGACCACGCCGAGTTCGACCCCGCGGTTGTCCGGCTGGGTGCGGGTGATGTAGTGCCGCCCGTCGCGCCCCCCGTACATCCCGCCGGTGAAACCGCGCGAGAAGATCTGGACCAGCGGCTGGACCTCCTCCATCGTCGGCGTGGTGAAGACGCCCCGCTGGATGTCCTTCAGGAACTGCCGATACCCGCGCGTCACCGTCGCGACGAACTCGGGCTTCTTCTTTCGCCCCTCGATCTTCAGGCACCCGACACCGGCCTCGACGATCGCCGGCAGATGCTCCCAGGCGCCGAGGTCGCGCGCCGAGATCAGGTAGCCCCGATCGAGCTCGGCGCCGGTCGTCGCATCATGTAGGACGTAGTCCTTGCGACAGGACTGCGCGCAGGAGCCACGGTTAGCCGAACGCTCGGAGATCATCCCCGACATGTAGCACTGCCCCGAATACGAGATGCAGAGCGCGCCGTGGATGAAGGTCTCGAGCCCGAGCCCCGGCACCGCCTCGCGGATCGAGCGAATGTCCTCGAGGGTGTTCTCGCGCGCGAGCACCACGCGGTCGATTCCCAGCCGGGCCATGACGCGCGCGCCGGAGGCGTCGTGCACCGTCATCTGCGTCGAGCCGTGGACCTCAAAGGTCGGATAAGCGCGCTGGATGGCGCGGATCAACCCCATGTCCTGCACGATCGCCGCATCGATCCCGCGGTCGATGCACTCGCCAAGGTAGAGGAGCGCCTCGGTCAGCTCGGCCGGCTTGATCAACACGTTGAGCGTGAGGTAGATCCGCGCCCCCCGCTCGTGTGCGATCAGGCAGGCCTGTTCGAGCTCATCGAGGGTGAGCTGCGCGCCATCATCGCGCGCGTTGAAGCGCGAGGCGCCGCAGTAGACCGCATCGGCCCCGTTCGCGACGGCGGCGCGGACGGCTTCGAGGGTGCCGGCGGGAGCGAGGAGCTCAGGGAGGCGGGAGGCGGCCATCCCGGAAAGCTATCCGCGCGAGGCCAGCAATTCTCGGAGCTGGTCCAGATGGCGCTCTTCGTGACGCGCGACGAAGAGGGCGAATTGCCACCCGTCGAGTGGTCCGAACATGGGGTGCGTCGCCTTCACGATGGTGAGCTGCATCCCGAGCCGCTCAAGGAGCTTGAGGAGCTCGGCCCGTCCCTCCTTCCAGCGCGCACGCTCCCCCGCGAGATCGAGCCCACGCGGGGGACGAATCCCCTCAGGCGCCTCGACCTTCCGCGAGCGATCCCGAATCGGGTATCGGTCGATTGATTCGAGGAGCCGGTCAGACGAGGGGCCCGGAGGGATCGTCGCCATCCGTGGGAGCGCCGCCGCGCCCTGCTCGATCCCACGCGTCACCCAATGCTGGACCTTGGAGAGGTGCCAGATGATCTGCACGGGGCTCCACTGGCCCTCGGGGGCCGCATCGATGGCCGACGCCGGTAGCGCGTCGAGGATCGCGTCGTACTCGGCCATCACGCGCGCGAGCTCTCCCGCGATCAGCGTCACACGTGGATCCTGCGGCAAGGTGTGCATCGGACCTCCTCCAGTGTCAGGGACGGCGCTCGCAGACCACCGGGATCCCCGGAGCCGGGCGGAGCGTGACGGCGGCCTGCGGACGGACCGCGGTCGCGGGAACGGTGAGACAGAACCGCCAGCGGCGGACCAGCGCGGCGATCACGAGGATCCCCTCGGTCCACGCGAACTGCTCGCCGATGCAGACCCGCGTCCCCCCACCGAACGGGAAGTACGCATGCCGATGATTCGGTTCCGCACGCGGGGCGAGCCAGCGATCTGGAACGAACCGCAGCGGCTCGGTCCACCACCGGGGATCGCGCTGCGTCACCCACGGGCTCACGATGACCTGCGCCCCGACCGGGATCGCCTGCCCCCCGAGGACGATCGGCTCGATCACCTCACGCGAGGTGGCGTAAGCGGGGGGCCGGAGTCGCATCGCCTCGCTGAACACCGCCCGCGTGTACGGGAGATTCGGCAGATCGGCCATCGTGATCGGGCGATCCCCACACGCATCGCGCACCTCGGCGGCGAGCCGCGCATCGACCTCGGGATGTTGCGCGAGGAACCACCAGGTCCAGGCGAGGGCGTTCGCGGTGGTCTCGTGCCCCGCGAGGATCAGGGTCATCACCTCGTCGCGAAGCTGCGCGTCGGTCATCCCCGAGCCATCCCCCTCGGCGTCGCGCGCCGCCATCAGCATCGAGAGGAGGTCCCCCTGGTCGCGTCCCGAGCGGCGATGCTCCTCGATGATCGCGTAGATCGCCGTATCGAGCGCTGGCACGGCCTGCTTCGCCCGCCGCATCCGCGGGATCGGGAGATCGTAGAGCCGCTCGCCGAAGAGGATCAGCCAGATCGAGAAGGAATCGAGGACCGCGGTGAGCGCCTTCCCGAGCTCGGCGGCTCGGCCCTGGAGATCGACCCCGAAGAGGGTGCGCCCGACGATATCAAGGGTGAGATGATGCATCGCCCGTGCGAGGTCGAGCGACTGCCCGTCGCGCCAAGACGCGGCCACCATCTCGGTGCGCGCGACCATCTCCTCCGCGTAGCGCGCGATCCGCTCGCGATGGAAGGCGGGCTGGGCGAGGCGGCGCTGCCGCAGATGGAACTCCCCCTCGCTCGTGAGGAGCCCGTTGCCGAGGACGAAGCGGGTCCGTTGGAGACCGAGCCCCTTTCGGAGGCTGCGCGGATGCCCCGTGAGGACCTCACGCGCGAGGTCGGGATGCGAGGCGAGGAGGATCGTCCGTCCGGTGAGGGCCCGCGCGACCGCGAGATCGGGATCGCTCGCCGCCATCAGCTCGATGTTGCGGATGAGATTCCCACGCGAGCGGAGGAGCTGCTCCCCGGGGAACCGGTTGCGGACCGTGTAGCGGAGCGTGGAGGTGGGCATCACGCGCGATGCCTCAGTCGAGGTCAGTGCGCGTCACCGAGGGGATCGTCATCACGAAGTCGGCGCCGAAGGCGCGCGAGGGCGTGTGGAATCCGGCGGGGACACCTCCCGCGAGGATTCGCATCGCGGCACGCACCGCCGCCTGCGCGGTGAGGATGTACCCGGTCGGCGCCTCGAGGGTCGCCCGCGCCGTCCGACCCTGCGCATCATGGACCTCGCCGTACACGTGGCTGCGCGTACGCTGCAGCGCCTCAGGACTCGGTCCCGCCGGCATCGCGCGCACGCGTGCCCGAGCGCGCCGCTTCATGAACTCGGTGCGGAGGAGCGGCGCGAGCCACCGCGAGAGCCGCATGGCACGGATCGCCGAGGGCGAGGTTGCCATGTAGGTGATGATGTCGGGGATCCCGGTGCTGTGATACGCCGTGGAGACGTCGCCCCACGGGATCGAGACGCAGAGACGGGTCTTCCCGCCGAGCGGCAGCTGCCGCGTTCGCCACGCGGGTGGGACGGGGACGATCTTCCCGCCGGTGCGGATCGCGCCTGGAAGTCCAAGCCCTTCGACGACGGTGAGCGCGGTGCCGTGTGAGGGGCCAGTGCCGCCAGAGAAGGCGAGCTCAAGGTGGGTCGCCGAGGGGAGACGCTGGTGGAGATACGCCGCGAGACAATCGGTGGGGACCACATCGAAGCCGACCCCTGGCACCATCGTGATCCCCTTCGCCTTGGCCTGCGCGTCGAGCGCGGCCACCCGCTCGAAAACGCCGATCTCCCCCGTGATGTCGAGGTAGGACACGCCACGCCGGAGACAGGCGGCGGTCATCGCCTGCACCGTATGGACGAAGGGGCCGGCGCAGTGGAGCACCACCGTGACGCCGTCGAGCGCCGCATCGATCGCCGCGGCATCGTCGAGCCCGACGGGGCGCGCTTCACATCCCACCGACTCGGCGAGCGCGTGCACCGCCGCCGCGGTGCGCCCGGACAGGATCGGACGCAGGCCGAGGCGGAGCGCCTCGTCGACGATCAGTCGGCCGGTGTAGCCGGTGGCACCGTAGATCAGGAGCGACATGGGAGCACGAAGGGACCGAGGTGAGACCCGGCGTGCTGCCAGGCGGCGCGAAGGGCCATCGCCAGGGTGGCGCGGGTCTCCTCCGGATAGACGATCGCATCGATATAGCCACGCGCGGCGGCGTAGCGCGCATCGAGCTGATGCTCGTAGTCGGCACGCATCTCCTCGACCGCACCCTGCAGCGCCGCACTGGGCTCGACACCCGCCTGCTTGGCCTTCGCGAGCGAGGGGCCGTGCACCGCCGCCACCGCCGCCTCCCCTTCCATCACCGCCATACGCCCAGTGGGCCAGGAGAAGATGAAGTCGGGGTCGAACCCCTGTCCCGCCATCGCGTAGTAGCCGGCGCCGGAGGCGTGATTGATGGTGAGCACGAGCTTGGGCACCGAGGCCGTCGCCATCGCCTCGACCCAGCGTGCTCCGGCACGGATGATCCCCTCCTGCTCCGCCTCCTTCCCGACCATGAAGCCAGAGACATCCTGCAGGAAGAGCAACGGGATCCCCTGGCGATCGCACCGATCGATGAAGAAGGCGACCTTCTCCGCGCTCTCGGGATAGATGATCCCCCCGAAGCGCGGGGGCTCGCCCGCTCGCCCCTTGATCAGCCCGCGCGCATTGGCGATCACCCCGACGGGGATCCCCTCGATCCGCGCATCGGCGCAGAGGAGCTCCTTCGCGAGGTTCGGCTGGAACACATCGAGGGAATCGGCATCGACGAGCGCGCGGAGCACCGCATGGATGTCGTACGACATCCGATGATCGTTCGGGAGGAGATCGTAGAGCCCATCCGCATCGGCCGCGGCCTGTGCGGTCGCATCATGCGGTGCGGTGCGCGGCGGCGGGGCGAGCCGCGCCACGAGCTCTCGCATCTTCACCAGACATGAGGCGTCATCTTCGCACGCGTAGTGCGCCACCCCGCTCACCTCGGTGTGCATCGTCGCCCCACCGAGTGTCTCCGCATCGACGCTCTGCCCCGTCGCCCCCTTCACGAGGTTCGGGCCGCCGAGTCCCATGAAGGAGCTCCCCTTGACCATGAGGATCACGTCGCTGAGGGCCGGGAGGTAGGCGCCACCGGCGATGCACTGTCCCATCACGGCGGCGAGCTGCGGCACGCGGAGATAGCGCCGCATCAGGGAGTTGTAATAGAAGATGCGCGCGGCGCCGTACTGCCCAGGGAAGACCCCGCCCTGATAGGGGAGATTCACGCCGGCGGAATCCACGAGATAGAGGATCGGGATCCGGCACCGCATCGCGCATTCCTGGGCACGGAGGATCTTGGGGATCGTCTCGGGCCACCAGGAGCCCGCCTTCACGGTGGCATCGTTCGCGACGACCACGCACTCGCGCCCACGCACCTGGATCAATCCGGTGATGACCCCAGCGGCGGGAGCCTCACCCTCGTACTGATCGTGCGCGACGAGGAGTCCGAACTCGACGAATCGGCTCCCGGGGTCCATGAGCGCCGCGATCCGCTCGCGCGCGGAGAGTTTGCCTTGGGCATGCTGCTTGGCGATCCGCTCCGGACCACCCCCCTGTCGCAGTCGCTCCTCGAGGGCGCGCGACGCCTCGGCCATCTGCCGGAGGCGCGACGAGCCGGCCCCGCTCACGCGCCCTGCGCCTGCCGCGCCGCGAACCACTCCCGGATATAGTCGATCAGCGCGGTCGTCGGCGTCCCCGGACCGAAGAGCGTCCCGATCCCCTGCTGCTCGAGCGCCTCCATATCCTCCTTGGGGATGATCCCACCCCCCGTGATGAGGACGTCGTCGCGCCCCTGATCGCGGAGGAGCTGGAGGACGCGAGGGAAGAGGGTCATGTGCGCGCCGGAGAGGATCGAGAGGCCGACGACATCGACGTCCTCCTGCACCGCGGCGGAGGCGATCATCTCGGGGGTCTGGTGGAGGCCGGTGTAGATGACCTCCATCCCGGCATCGCGGAGGGCGGCGGCGACGACCTTGGCACCGCGGTCATGACCATCGAGACCGGGTTTGGCGACGAGCACGCGGATGGGGCGGGACATGGGGGAAAGCTACCTGCCCTTTCGCGCCACCAGCAACATCTCGGAGGCGCGGCGATGCAACGGCGCGTCACCGAAGCCGTCGTAGGCCGCGAGGACGGTGAGCCCCGCCTCCTCCATCAGCGCCGCGAGCCGATCCGCGGTATAGAGCCGAATCCGATGCGACCGCCGCTCGACCTTCCGCCGGCGGGACCAGGTCGAATCGATGGTCAGGAATCCCGAGAGGGGATCGAAGCGTCGATCCTGTCGCACCGTCGTCCCGTCCGCGGTCTCCCAGCTATCGGTCCCGACGAAGCGAGCCATGATCCCATCTCGGCTCCCCCCCTGCCAGAGGAAGGTGCCGCCGCGGCGGAGCACACGCGCCACCCCACGGATCACCCGCGCGTCGTCCGCGGGATCATCGAAGAAGCCGAAGCTGGTGAAGAGATTGACGACCGCATCGAACCGCCCGCGCCAGAGGGTCGGGAGCCGACGCATGTCGCCATGGTGGTACCGGAGCGCCGGGCCGATCGCCCCACGCCGAACGCTGGTGGGGATGCCCGCCTCGCGGCCCGCCTTTCGCGCGACGCGCAGCAGCGGACGCGAGAGGTCGAGCCCGGTCACCTGATAGCCACCGGCGGCAAGGAGTTGGGCGTGTCGACCCTGCCCGCAGGCCAGATCGAGCACCCTCGCGCCGGCCGGGAGGGCCAAGAGCTCGAGCAGTCGGGCGACCTGCGCCCGATCGCTCGCCGGCGTGAAGAGGGGGGAGAACTCGTTGAGGTACCCCTCGTCGAAGTACGTTCGCCACCACGCCATGCGCGTCGCCCTAGAAGAAGACGGGCTCGCGATACGCCCCGAAGACATCCTCGAGCGCGGCGCGGATCTCATACAACGTGCAGTAACAGCGCGCGCACTCGAGGATGAACGGCACCACATTCTCCGTCCCGCGCGCCGCCTCTCGGAGGCGATCGAGCGCCGCGGTGCACCGCGCATCGTCACGCGTCTGTCGGAGCCGCGAGAGCGCGGCGGCCTGATCCTTCGCCGCCTGCTCATCGATCTTGAGCAGCGGGATCTCGAGCGCGCGCTCCTCGGTGGTGAAGGCGTTCACCCCGACGATCAACCGCCGATACTGCTCGATCTCCCACTGCTGCCGCGCCGCCGACTCCGCGATCTTCTTCTGGAACCATCCGGTCTCGAGCCCTGGCACCACCCCGCCCTGCCCGGCGATCTCCTCGAAGAGCCGCTCCGCCTCGGCCTCCATCTCATCGGTGAGCTTCTCGATGTAGTACGAACCACCGAGCGGATCGATGACGTTCGGTACCCCGGTCTCGTACGCCAACACCTGCTGCGTGCGGAGCGCGACCTCGACCGCCTGCTCCGTGGGAAGGGCGAGGGTCTCGTCCATCGAATTGGTGTGCAACGACTGCGTCCCACCCAAGACCGCGGCGAGCGCCTGATAGGCGACGCGCACCACGTTGTTCATCGGCTGCTGCGCGGTGAGGGTCACCCCCGCCGTCTGCGAGTGAAAGCGCATGACCAGCGAGCGCGAGGACTTGGCCCCGTACCGCTCCTTCATGTGCCGCGCCCAGATGCGCCGGGCCGCACGGAGCTTCGCGATCTCCTCGAAGAAGTCGTTGTGGATGTCCCAGAAGAAGGAGAGGCGCGGCGCGAAGTCATCCACGTCGAGTCCGCGCGCGATCCCTCGCTCCACGTACGTGAAACCGTCCGCCAGGGTGAAGGCGAGCTCCTGCGCCGCCGTCGCCCCCGCCTCACGAATGTGGTAGCCGGAGATCGAGACGGTGTTCCACTGCGGGACCTCCTTCGCGCCGAACTCGAACATGTCGACGATCAATCGCAGCGCCGGTTCGATCGGGAAGCACCAGGCGTGCTGCGCCATGTACTCCTTGAGGATGTCGTTCTGCACCGTCCCGCGGAGCTGGGCGAGCGGGACCCCCTGCTTCTCTGCCGCGGCGAGATAGAAGCACCAGAGGATGATCGCCGGCCCGTTGATCGTCATCGAGGTGGAGACCTCGCCAAGCGGGATCCCCTCGAAGAGCTGCTCCATGTCGGCGAGCGAGCTGATCGCCACCCCGCACTTCCCGACCTCTCCCTCTGAGCGCGGATGGTCGGAGTCATACCCCATCAACGTCGGGAAGTCGAAGGCGACGGAGAGCCCGGTCGTCCCCTCCTTCAAGAGGAACTTGTACCGCGCGTTGGTCTCCTTCGCCGAGCCGAAGCCGGCGAACTGCCGCATCGTCCAGAGCTTCCCGCGATACCCCGTGGGATGGATGCCGCGGGTGAAGGGATACTGCCCGGGGACCTCGAAGGCGGTTCCCGCCGATCCTTCGAGATCGAGCGCGGTGTAGAGTGGCGCGACCTCGGTGGCGGAGTTGGTATAGGCGAGATCGCGGACCTCCCCCTTCGCGAAACGCGTGCGCCACGCCTCGACCTCGGCGCGGAGCCGGTCGAGTTCGTCACGCATCGCCGCCAGGGTCGGATCGAGTTCGGTCGGGGTCGTCATGTCGGGCTTCCCGTGAAGGTGCCGGCGGCGACGCTCCGGGCGAGGAGTGCCTCCGCCACGGTGAAGGGGGTCACCTCGCCACGCTCGAGCGCGGGAAGCTGCGCCTCCACCCACTGCTGGATCCCCTCGTCACGCCAGAGCCGACGATGGATCCGATGTTCCACCACATCGCGCACGCGGTCCCGTAGCCGTTCACGCCGACGCGACTGCAGCGTGCCGCTCCGCTCAAGATAGGCGAAGTGCCGATCGAGCGAGGCGACGAGCTCCGGCATCCCCTCTCCGGTCGCGCCGATCGTCCGGAGCACCGGCGGCGTCCATGTGTCGTCGTCGCGGGCCGCCGCCTCGCGCGCCTGTCGCTTCGGGTTCAAGGCCTTGAGGTCGATCCCATGGTGCGCGTCGGGCGCGGGGCCACCGCCTCCCCGCAAGCCGAGCATCACCTCGATATCGTTGCGCAGCCGGTCGGCCCCGGGACGATCGGCCTTGTTCACGACGAAGCAGTCGGCGATCTCCATCACTCCGGCTTTCAGGGTCTGGATCGCATCCCCCGACTCTGGCACCAGGATCACCGCACTCGTGTCGGCCAGTCGTGCGATGTCGAGTTCGCTCTGCCCCACCCCGACGGTCTCCACGAGGATCCGGTCCATCCCGAAGGCGTCGAGCACGTCACAGACCTCGCGCGTCATCGAGGCGAGCCCGCCGAGCGAGCCGCGTGTCGCCATGGAGCGGATGAAGACGTTGGGATGCAACGCGACGCGCTCCATGCGGACGCGGTCACCGAGCAACGCCCCACCGGTGAACGGCGAGGTCGGATCGACCGCGACCACGCCCACCTTCATCCCCGCCGCGAGATACGCCTCAGCGAGCAGCGTGGTCAGCGTGCTCTTCCCCGCCCCCGGCGGTCCCGTGAGTCCGATGCGCCGCGCCCGCCCGAGCTTAGGGTGCAGCGTCGCCGCGAGACGCTCGTGACCCTCGCGCTGGTCCTCGATGATGCTGACCGCGCGCGCGAGCGACGCCTTGTGGCCTGCCGCGAATCCCTCGAGCACGCGCTCGATCGCCCCGCCCCCGCTCATCGCTCCCCCGCCTGTGGCTCGTCATGCTCGTCATGGATGTCCCCGACGACCTCCTCGATCAGGTCCTCCAGGGTCACCAAGCCTAACGTCTCCCCCGCGAGTCCCTGAACGATGGCGAGGTGTCGGCGATCGCGCAGCATCCGCGTCATCACCGCATGGCAGGGCTCGTCGGGCGAGGCGACCGCCACCGGACGCAACTGATGGAGCGGGGTCTCGGGTCGCGCGATGACATCCCAGCTCGTGAGGAGCCCCTCGACCTGATCGAGACTCTCGCGATAGACCGGGAGCCGACTGAACTTCGATTGCGCGACCACGCGCGCCACCGTGGCGGCATCGGCGCCTCGCTCCACCCCGACGATCTCCTCGCGCGACGTCATCGCCTCCCGCACCAAGCGCGTCCCGAACTCGACCACCCCACTGATGATCGCTCGCTCCCCCGCCGCGCCGACGCCTTCGACCTCCCCTTCGCGGAGTAGGTCCTCGAGGGACTCCTGCGGCGTGGGTTCCTCGCGCGGGATGGGGAGACGTCGGTCCACCAAGCGCGTCGCGAGCGCCGCCCAAGGCGCGACCATCCGCTCCACCACTCGCAGGGGCGGCAGGAGCACCGCCAGCGTGCCGGCGGGCCAGCGCTTGGCGATCGCGCGCGGCAGGAGCTGGCCGAGGATGAGCAGTCCCAGTGCGGTGAGCAGGAGCCGCCGTGAGACGCTGAAGGCCCCCGCCCCGAAGCCGAGTCCGATCACCGCCCCCAAGGTGAAGACGGTCGCCGCGATCCCGGTGCCGGCCGCCACGAGCAGCTGGTGGGGCCGCTCGAGGTAGAGCGCCGCCGTGGCCGCGCCCGCCAGACGCTGCTCCGCCCAATGCCGGAGCCAGATCCGACTCACCGAGCGCAGCGCGGTCGCCGCCCCGGTCAGCAGGCCGACGACGATCAGGAGACCGATGGTGACGGCCCAGAGACTCATCGCATCGCCACCACGGCCGCTGGGGTGAGGGGCTCGAGATAGACGCGCTCCACCCGCCGACGCACCACGCGCTCGATGACGACCCGATGGCCCGCCACGGTGAGCGATTCGCCGGCGGCCGGCACGCGCCCCAGCACCTCCATCACGAGCCCGCCGATCGTCGTGACATCCGCTCGCGTGAGATCCTGGCCAAGCAGTTCGGACAACGCGTCGAGCGTGACACCGGCCGAGAGCCAGAGGCGTCCGCCCTCGCCGCGCTCGATCTCGGGGCGCTCGACATCACCCTCGTCTTGGATATCCCCGATGATCAACTCGAGGATGTCCTCGAGGGTGAGGAGCCCTGCCGTCCCACCGAACTCATCCAGGACGATGGCGATGTGGCGACGCGTCGCGCGGAACTCGCGCAACTGGGCCTCGACCGCCTTGGTCGGGGGGATGTAGAGCGCAGGCCGCACCAAGGCCCGCCAGCCGGAGGCGGGTTCGACGTCGTCGACGAGTGCGGCCAACAGATCCTTGGCATAGAGTACACCGACCGGCTCATCGAGCGAGCCATCAAAGACCAGGAGGCGCGCATGTCGCGCGCTCCGCACCCGGTCCGCGACCTCCGACCACGGGGTGTCGAGCTCGATCCCGACGATGTCGACCCGCGGGATCATGATCGCGTCGACACGCGTGTCGCGAAGGGAGAAGACACCATGCACCAGCACCCGATCGCCGCCCCCCGCCTCCGCTTCGGCCGCGACGACCTCACGAAAACGCTCCACGGCGTCCTCGCGCTCCTCGATCGCATCATCGGGTGACGGCGGAATCACCGAGTGCAAGAGCTGGTCGACCCACCTGCCGAATGTGACCACCGGCGCACAGACGGACTCGATCATCGCGATGACGCCTCGGACCCGGTCGAGTCCCGCCGCCCCCGCGGCATCGCCGGCCTCACGGGCCGCGACCTCGGTCACCATGACGAGGAGGACCCCAGCCACGACCACCACCGGGATCAGGTACCGCGCGGGGACCCAACCGCTCGCCAGCACCGCCAGCGTGGTCGCGGTGCCCGCGAGGAGCTGGGCGAGGATGCGTCCGAAGGCGAGGGCCCGATGCACGGACTCCCGACGCGCGAGGAAATCACGCACCGCCGATGACGACGGAGGCTCCTCCTCGTCGAGACTGAGGAGCGCGCTATCCGCATAGACGCTCACGGCTGCGACGGCCGCGGTGAGCCCCGCGAGGAGGACGAGCACCCCCGTCATGCGGCGAGCCACCGACGCACGTAGCGCTCTTGCCGACGCCACATCGGGCAGGTCAGACGAGCCTCCCCCGCCGGATGATCGTAGCCCAGCACATGCAGGGTGCCATGGACCACCAACCGAACGAGCTCCTCGCGCACCGGACGACCGAAGGCGCGCGCATTCGTGCGCGCCACCGCGGGACAGATGTAGATGTCACCGATGGTGGCCCCCGCCGTATCACGAAAGCCGAACGAGATCACATCGGTCGGCCCCTGGTGTGCGAGATGCTTCGCGTGGAGCGCGGCCATCCGCCGGGTCGTGACGAAGGTGACCGAGACGAGGGCGGAGCGCACCGTCTCGGCGCGGAGCACTCCCCGCACGATCGTGGCGACACGCGCCCGCGCGAGGGCCACGCGCACCCCCTCGGATTGCACCGCGACCGTCGGTGCGACCGTCAGCGTGCTCACGTCCCCGCGTCCTTCGCATACGCCGAGACGATCTCGCGCACCAACCGATGCCGCACCACATCGACCTCGGTGAAGTAATGGAAGGCGATCCCCTCGATCCCCTGCAGGATCCGCTCCACCTGCAGCAGGCCGCTCTCCTCGCGCTTCGGGAGGTCCACCTGCGTCTTGTCACCGGTGATCACCGCGCGTGAGTTCACGCCAAGTCGCGTCAGGAACATCTTCATCTGCGCGTTGGTGGCGTTCTGCGCCTCGTCGAGGATCACGAAGGCATCGGCCAGCGTGCGCCCGCGCATGTACGCCAGCGGCGCGATCTCGATCACGCGCGTCTCGAGCGCCCGCGCCACCCGTTCCGGCGGCATCAGATCGTCGAGCGCGTCATACAACGGCCGGAGATAGGGATCGACCTTGGCCTGCATGTCGCCGGGGAGGAAGCCGAGCGACTCCCCGGCCTCGACTGCCGGTCGCGCGAGCACGATGCGGCGCACTCGCTTGCGCGCGAGCGCGTCGACCGCCGCCGCCACCGCGAGGTAGGTCTTCCCCGTCCCCGCCGGTCCGATCCCGATCACGATCTCATGCTCGAGCAGCTTCTCCATGTACTCACCCTGCCCCTGCGTCTTGGGCTGGATGATCTTGCGCACACCAGGGAGCACGATCCGTCCTGGCGTGCCGCCCTCTCGCGGCGCCCCTTCAAGCGAGAACCGGAGGACATCATCTGGGTCGAGTGGCTGGCCCTGCCGCGCCTGCTCGATCATCCGCGTCGCCACCCCGCTCGCCTTCTCCACCACCTCGGGAGGCCCGACCAGGGTCATCGCATCGCCACGTAACGTCACCCGCACCGGAAACAGCTTCTGCAGTTCGGAGAGATTGGCATCCCCCGCTCCTGCGAGGAGGAGGAGATCCGCCCCCTCGGTCGAGAGTCGGATCGTCTGTGTGTCGCCGGTCGACGTCCCGTCGGTCATTCGAGCACCGTGCGGATGTGCAAGGCGGTGAGATCCTCCGTCGCCACGCTGCTCGGCGCTCCCTCGAACAGGGCACGCGCCGCCGTCGTCTTGGGAAAGGCGATCACATCGCGGAGCGAGGTCGCACCGGCCAACAACATCGCGATCCGGTCGAACCCGAAGGCGATCCCACCATGCGGCGGCGCGCCGGCGCGGAGCCCCTCGAGCAGGAAGCCGAAGCGACGCTCCTGCTCCGCCGCGTCGCCGATGCCTAGCAACGCGAACATCTGCGCCTGCACCGTGGGATCACTCGTACGGATGCTCCCGCCACCGAGCTCGGTCCCATTGAGCACACAGTCGTAGGCCAACGCGCGCCACGTCGCCGGGGCATCGGGGCGCGTCCGCATATCCTCGGCGTTGGGCGCGGTGAAGGGGTGATGCACCGCCGCCAATGCCCTCGTCTCGGGATCCCGATCGAACATCGGGAAGTCGAGCACCCAGAGGAAGCGCCGCGTGTGCGGATCGGCGAGGCCGAGGCGCGCCGCACACTCCTGCCGCACGCGATCGAGCGCGGGACTCGCGACGCGGTCGTGCGCCGCGACGGCCAACAACAGCTCCCCCTCGCGTACGGCGAGGGCG
>Ga0129333_10001619_pt1 | contig 20528 bp, 36 predicted proteins | sample CPB6_08_DNA_FD_94474 | JGI IMG/M metagenome (GOLD analysis project Ga0129333, IMG submission 94474) | Freshwater to marine salinity gradient microbial communities from Chesapeake Bay, USA - CPBay_Sum_0.6_0.8_DNA | ecosystem: Environmental > Aquatic > Marine > Coastal | place: USA: Chesapeake... | reverse complement strand
TGTAATAATAAAAACTTCTGCATATTTAAATCCAAGATCTAAATAAATAGAGCATAAAAAAGCTTCGAAGATATCCTCTATTATTCTATCATTGTTCCTACCTCCGATAATTTCTACATTTTTACTAATTATTATAAAATCATTCAATTTAATTTTTTTTGCTAAATAAGATAATGTTTTTCCATTAACTAATTTAGTTCTTATGCGTGTTAAATGCCCTTCTTCTTCCTGTTTGTATTTATTAAAAATAAAATTAGCAATTACAAGATTTAAAATCGAATCCCCCAAAAATTCGAATCTTTCATAAGAAGTATTAAGATTTTGATTAGATAAAAATCTTAATACACTTTTATGTATAAAAGCTTTTTGATAATATTCTAAATTTATAGGTTTAAATCCAGTAATGTTAAATACATCTTCACTTGTAATACTTTTATTACAGTCATTAAAACTTTTAAACATATTCGGTTGTTCTATTTATAATTATAATTTATAAAATATTTAAGTTGATTTAAATTTAACAATTAAATTCTTTATACTTTCAAATTTAAATAGTTTTGAAAGTTGAATTATCTCCTCCTCGTTGCGTTTCGTCTATGTTAAATAATTTACATTTTAGTATATTTTTATGAAATTAAAACGATATTCTTTTTTTAGGATTTCTTTTTTTTCTGGCACACCTAGATTTAATCTGAGCCCTAGTCAAACTTTGAATCAATTTTGGTGTTTTTGAATCTATTCTTTTACTTGGTCTACAATATGCTATACTTGATTTAGTTTTTCTTCCACAAGATTTTCTTTTAGGCCAAGAACATGCGTCTATCCATTTCTCACTATACCATCTTCCTAGATTTGTTTTACCCCTTTTACCGGTATATTTACCACCTGCGTTTTTATACATTTTAACTAATCTACCAGAATCGTAAGCGCCCCAGCGTCTACCCTTTACGCTTTTCTTAATTTTATTTTTAATAGATAAATAAAGTTTTTTATTAACTACATTTTTTGGAACAACATATCCGAATAAACTAGTCATTTCAATACCTTCTGGATATTCAGCTGTTGGATATCGTTTTGGCTTAGAATTAAATACTTTTTGCATTCTTCTTGAAACATTTTGTTTAAAATTATTTGCAGATTCTCTTAATTTTTTACCTAAATTGTAATTGTAATTGTAAGTGTAAGTGTTTTTATGTTTTGCGGTATCATTTGGAAACATTCGTTCCATTTCCTCTTGAAACATTCTATCATCCGGATCAAGTCCAAGACTTTTTAATCTTTTACTTCCGAGCCTGTCTCCCACATTGTAAATTTTTTCTCTAAAATTTCTAAACATCCCATATTTAGACTTCTTAATTTTAGACTTCTTAATATTAATCGGGAATCTACCAGTCTTATTGTAAATTTTTAACCTTCTTTTGTAATCGGCAAGACCAGCACTAAGCGTTTGTTTATTTGCGAGTATAAATTTTGTTAAAATTTTTATATTTGTAGGGTCTTTTATACCGGTAATTTTTACATTTTTATTTTTTTTACCAAACTTACGCGTAATAAATTTACCCCGTTTAATAAGTGTAATTTCATATTTATTTTTTTGATTTTTTAATTTTCTAAATCTTATAAATCTAATCATTTATAGTATAACATCTAAATTAAATTTTTAGATATTTAATTAAATTTTGAGGGCTTAAATAAGCGTCTCTACAAATTTTAGGTGTATTTCCAAGTTCTTGGGCGGTGTGTTTTATTCCAGCAGAAACATTTGCCTTTCTTTCATTTTCGCTATTTCCAAGTTTTTTAGTTTTCATAAAATCGTTAAAAATTTTATTAGCGCAATACGTTCTAATATCTTTACATGTTATATTAGTTTGTACTTTTTCTTTTAAAAAACTATTTAAATCCGAAGACGTAATTTTATTAGAATTTTCGTCATAAAACAAACATTCACCCTTAATTTTTAAAACTCTATTTAAAAAAATTAAACTATTTGCATTTTTAATAGTTTTATTATGTAAAATTCCCTTTTTACCAACAAAAGATAATTTTCCATTTTTATAATGTTTTTTAAGTAACGTTGAAATTCCAAAAGTCCCGTTTTCTTTTTTATAAGATTCGTTTCCTACACGAATATTTAAATCTTCCATCAATTTTATTATATTAGCTATTACACAATTTCTAGATAAATTGTTTAGTCCAATATAATGGCGCAAAATTCGATTATACTTACTATAATCGAATGTATTCATTTTATTAAATTTATTTTTTTTATTACGTTCTACGAAATTTTTATTGTATATATATTGTTTTCGTTGTTTAGAATCGTATCCTGTTGCCTGTATCTTGGATTTTGACGATTTATCTATTTTAACATTTTTCCAATTTGGGGGTATTCTCAATGATTTAATTCTTTCTAAATCTTCACTGTTTGCACCTCTGTACGTAAATCCAGACTTTGTTTTTTGCCTAGTTATATAATTTGTTGTACTCGTTGTATTTGTATTTGTATTTGTATTTGTATTAGTATTTGTACTCATATATAATCTATACTAGATAAATAAAGTATTTAATTTGGCGAATATTAATTATCAAAATTTCCATCTGTGTTCACAATTATGACACGTAACATAAGTGGTCATGGGTTCATCTGCGCTTCTAGTTTGGAGTTGATAATAATCTGTTTTCATAGATTTACATTTTCTACACTTTATCATTCCGTCCGGTTTTTCTGTAGGATTTTTAACATTTTCTGGTAAATACGCATCTTTTACAGCTTTCCAAAATTCTGGATACATTTCTTCTTTCTTTATTCTGCAGACATCATACGGAGCAATTTCTCCATCGAGTATTCTTTTTTTAAAATCAGCGCTATTTGGAGTATAAGAAATATTTGCTAGTATTCTTCTAGCCTCTTTTGAATATAATTTTAAAAAGTTATTATCAGACCACTTAAGTTCGAAATTATTTCTTTTGCAAATTTCTATTGCTAAGTTAAAAATACCCTTTTCCATATTGATAACTATTATATCTTCTTCAGAAACTCCGAGAAATTTACTCGCATTTCTGATAAAAATTAAGCGTCTATAAGACATTACTATAATTAAATATTTAATACAATATTTTTAATACATATTATTTTTAACAATTTAAATATTTAATTATATATAAAATGGAAAATAAAGATGACTCAAAAAATAAATGGTACGCATTAATTATAATAGTTGTATTGATTTCTTTTGGATTAGTTTATTATTTGTTTTTTTCGAATAAAGTGGAAAATACGTTTGGAGGTATTGCTTCTTACTACTTACCTATATTTTCATTTGGCAATAGTGAATTTCCACCACTCGAGTTTTAATAAATAATTATATTTATATATTGTAAATTAATTCAGATGGAAGACGAACGTGATAATAATTTTAGTTATTATTTTAAACTAATGATAAAGATAATTATATTTTTAGTATCAGTTTATTACATTTATAAATATAGAGCTACTATTAGAAGGTATATTTCGATTATAAATAGATGGCTTAGATTTTCTAGTCCTCTTAGAAATATTAATACAAGATTTAGAAATTTCAGAGAACGCGGGCTTAACGAACAAAGAGAACCGCTTTTAAATCAGATAGAACAAGAATTTCAAGCCAATTTACAACCAGAAAATTTTCAAGAGGACAATCTACAACGTGGAATAGCTGCTGCAGCTGGTTCGGGTATTTATTTAAGAAACAGCAATAGCACACAAGAAATAGACGACGCAACAGAAAGAACTCTTCCAAGAAGAAGTGGTAGAGTAGCAAATTGGACTGGTCCGATAAAAGAAAGAATTTACAGCGACCGTAGAGCTGAAACTTTAAGAGCAAATGAAATAAATTTAGAACAGAAACGAGCAGACAAATCTGCAGTAATAGCTAAGACCGGTGGATACACTATACCCTACTTAAAAAATTGGCTAACCGGCCAAGGATTTGCACAACCAGATGTTCAAAATTTACAAGGTTATTGGGATTTAGTACTAGGCAGAACTAGTGTAGTTAGTTTAGATCAACCTAGACAACCAACCTTTATAGGAGAACCTTCTAGCACACCTCTACAAGATACATACGATTTAGATAATATGTATATACAAAGAGGTCCAAGTCCGTCTAGTATGATGTATCAGCAAATTCCACCAAATTATTTAGATCAACAGTTTAAGCCTGTTGATTTTGGGAGAATTAAAAATAGAAGACGTAATAATCGCAGATAAAATTTAATATTACTCTATAATAAATGGACTATAAAGATAAAAAAAATAACTATTTTAATTTTAATTTTTTTTTAACTTTAATTTTAATAATTTTAAGCATTTTAATATTTATTTTTTTTATTAAATATTTTATATCGGATTCTAATAATACTACGAATGTATTTCCTAGATTAACCCTAAATTTATACGACGACCTTGATGCTTTTATGCAATACGATTATTAAACTATAAATTATTATAGTATTAAATAATAAATGGCAAATAAAAAAGAAAAATTTAATCCTTTCTTAATTATATTTATTACTGTATTATGCGTATTATTATTAACTTTTTTAATAATATACTACGATTGGTGGAAAGATTATTATTAACTTAAAAAGAATTTACATTAATAATTCAAATGATTAAGCGACTGTTTATTAATGAGGCATATAATCAGGCATTTAAGTCTGACATGAACTTTAATCACGGCGCCGTGATAATATATCGTGGAAAAATAGTTGGAAAAGGATTTAATACATACATTAATTCTAATTATGATTGTAAACAAAAAGTGTCATTGCATGCAGAAGTGAGTGCTATCAATGATGCTCTCAAAAAAATGCATGTTAATGATCTTAAAAATTGTGAATTAATTATAATTAGAGTTAATAATTTGGGATTGTGCCTTAATTCAAAGCCGTGTTGTAATTGTCAGAAAATTATAAATAAATTTGCTATTAGGAGAGTCTACTATTCTTCTTAAATTGAGTTATTCTTCTTCTTAAATTGAGTTATTCTTCTTCTTAAATTATTTATTCCCATTCGGTATATGGAATTCCGGTAGAAGCATCTCCTACAATGTACTCGGGCCTCATACTATTAATGTTAGGCTGTATTCTATTTTGTCTTCTAAATAGTCTATTGAAATTCTGATTAAAAAATAAATCGTTAAAACGTGAATTTTCAGGTCGAGAATAATTTGGATTTGCGGGATATTTGCTTCTTCTTGGGTATATATTTTTTGAATTAATTATTGTCTTGACAAATAAATATAAGACAATAAATACAATAAAATAAACAATTACAAGATGTACTATAAATAATAAAAATCCTAAATTGTTGTAATTATTAATCTTGTCTTGTGAAAAAACACTGAAATAATAAACAGTCGTAATTATAGTACTGATTATAAGCGCTAATAAAGTTAACACAGGATTCATTTTAATAAATACAATACATTTTATTTAATTATTAATTAAAATTGATTACTTTATTTGTAATATCGACAAGGTTGCATAAATTATATCGGTAACTAACGAAGATGAATTATTAAAAGGCGAACCTATTGATAATTCACTTATTTCTATAAAAAGCCACATATAAAGTATAATTAGATGTGATATGAAAATAGAGTACCACACATTACTGTAATTCCTGACCTTTTCTGGAGAAAAGACTGCGTAATAATAAATACCGATGATTATTGCAGGTATAAACAATGGATAAAATAGATTATTCATTATTAGATAAAGAAATATTTTAATTAATTTTAATCAAATGGATTATAACTTTTTTGAATATTAGACGGCATCCATGATTTAGGATACTCAGTCTGGACATACAAAGGCTCGACATTAAAATTTGGATTAATCTGCGCTCTTTTTGGTCTTAAATAATTGTATGCTCTGCCGCTATAGTCGTAAATTTTATTAGTAGCATCGACACCGCCTTTTATAGATTTATTTATAAAACCTTGACCAAACGTTTTGTCGATAAGGGATTGTCCTCTATTTCTAATAATTTCTTGATTATCCAATAAAAAATGTAAAAAATTGTAAAATACGAATGTCATAAAAACAAGTACGTAAATAAAATATAGTTTTTGGTATAGATAATTAAAATAATCGCCTAAATTTTCTAGTTTATTTTGATTTTCATCCGATGCTAAATAATATGCTACAAGAATTGATAAAATTAAAGCTACTATTATTATAACCACATCTTTGAATTTAATATTTATTTTATCATAAATAGAGTACATTTATGATAAAATAAATATTTTAATTTATTTTCAATTGTGTTTAATTATTTATTTTTTTTTTGGTTTAAATTTTGCATAATTTTTTACATTTACATAAATTTTTACATTTTACTCAATGTGTTCGTTATCTTCTTCTTCTGCGTCCGAATCTACGATAGAATATCCAGATAGTTTGTTAGTTTTGAATACTTTACCTTGGAGAAGCTTGTATCCAACTCCAAATTGGGTTTTACCAACAAACCACACACCAGTTGGTTGAATTAGACACACCATTTCACTTCCTCTGGGAAGTGCACTAAAATCTACATTACCATCTTCATCGACAATTTTAACTTCAGTCTTGTTTTCATCATAGATAACGAATTGGGGTTTTCCAGTTCTCGAATCAATTGGGAGCTTAACCTTGATAGTTGGATCCCACTTCTTATCTTTTGGAAATTTTTCAGAAGACTTATAAAATTCATTAACAAGTTCGGCGCTCAACTTCTTTCCGAACCACTTGTCGCTTGTCATCGCCATATTCTTAGTGCATTCATCGATACTCCGAACACTCTCCCTGAATGCTACCAATTGTGAATTCTGAGAAGCTTCATCTCCCATCGAAAGAGATATATGATACTTTACCGGCTCGCCATTGACAGGCTTAGATTGATCTACGCCAAACGGAACCCTCATTCGGGCAGTTTGAAGTACAAAAGGTCCATTTCGTTCAGCTTCTCCGGGTTGGTAATTAATAAGTACGCTTTGGCCACCAAGTTTGTTAGGTTTAGGCGGAAGAAAATTGATGCGAGATTTCTCAAATTCACCCGGGAGGATCTGCGTGAATGACATTCTTTATACTTATACTATATAATAGGTTACTTCTTTAAGTTAGTTTAAAAAAAGAAATTTATTATAATATTTATAAGTGTAATCTAACTCGGATGTATACCATAATTGCAATAATTACGCTTATTATAATCCTCATCGAATTTTACAATGCAATTAGAAATTCAAAAACAAAAATAGTATATAAATCTACTTACGATAAAAGGTTAGACAACGTAAATTTTTTACCAGTAAAGTACAACGAATACTCTGTTAAAGGAGATAAAATAATAAATCATGGTGCAGGATATATTTTATTAAAAAAAAATTTCAATTTTTTTATAAAAGAAAAAAATAAGATTTATCTTGCTAAAAAAAATAAAATTTATAAAATTAATTCTGAATTTACAGTAGAAATTTTAGATGTGAACGGAAAAGATACAATTTATTATTATACTAAGTCCTAACTCACGACCATATTGTAAAATTTAAAATATATTAAGAAATACTATATTACAGTATAATGTTAATATGTCTAGTTTTGAAAATGAAAATGAAAATGTAATTGTAAATGTAAATGAAAAGAGTTTAAATAACGACGATAAAATAGAATCACGTGCCCCATTTGACGAGTATTCGGTTTTTGAATTTGAACACGACAGAAAGTTGAATATAATTTACAATTTTAAACAGTACATATCTAAGGAACCGGAATTTTGTGGTATATTTTGGTTGTCTTCATATGTAATACTTGATGCATTTAATAATTCAAAAAATTTTAGTTCAAAATTCGTTGTATTAACTAAAAATCAGCTTAAGGCATTTAAATCAACATATTACGACCTTTACAAATTATATCCAGAAGACACTTACTTAGATAAAATTGGGCTTAATCTTTTAAATAAGATATATGTTTAGTAAATTAGTATATTTTTAGTTAATGTTTTTTCTAAGTAAAGGATTTTCGTTGTAAAATTGTTTTACACCTTGTGAAATTTTAATTATAGATATTGTACTAGCACCTGATTTTTCAGATAGATACTGCAATGTTATTGTTTTTTCTTTTAATTCTTTAGATAAAAAATCTATAATTCCACATATCTCCTTGTCGTTCGGTGGATTACTCAATCTCGTCTTTAAATCTCGCAAAACAATTTTTAATTTATCTTCTATTATTTTTGGTATTTCAATATTATCCCTCATTTTTTGATTCGGAATGTATTTTAGATATGCACTGTTTTTGAAAATTTCATCGATAATGTATTTAAAAGAGTATATAGTTCCGGTAGTTAAATCAAATAATTTTGCAAGTACGGGTATATTTATGTTTAATTTGTAATATGAAAATACGTAAAAAATGCACCATACCATGACGGATTTTTTTTCTAATCCATGCATATCTGATTTAGTATTAATTATATTGTACCACATTGTTAAAACTATTTTTCTAGCATCGTCGAACGTTTTAGTTAATTCGGATGAGTTGTATCTAGATTCGATAGAATCAAGGTATTTATTTATTAAATTTAAATTTTCAAAAAATTTACGTTCTTCTGGATTAGAATTCAACCAGGTGCTAATTTTTGAAAGATCTAATGTATATGGTTTACCATCTTTCATAATTTTGACAAAAACTTCCCCCGGTGGTATAATTGTACCCCTATTAAAATTTAAATCTACGTTAAAAGTTTTAAATGGGTTAATCCCTGTCGTTTCTTCAACTGCTCCGCATTCTTGACATGATTTTTCAAAATTATTAATTACAAAATTACTAGACTTACATAATTTACAAAATGCACTAGGCTGTTTAATTTGTTTATCTATTATTTCTGTATCTTCATTTATATATCCATGAAATCTAATACAATCTATTAGAAATTTATTAATTTGACTTTTATTACCTTTAAATTTTGTATTTAGTTTTTGAAATAACAATAATCCAGTTAGTTCTTTTGACATTTATAAATATCAATTTATTTTTTTTAAAATAAATACTAACTATTAAAATATTCTATGTATAAAATTTATAATTGTAATATAATTGTAATTACTTTTATAATTACAGCTTTTTGGGACATACTCTTACGCAAAATTAGTGAAAATTATTACGACTTACCGGATTTTATAAAAAATAATTTTAAATTCATAGAATACTTAATACCATATTTTGAAAAACTAAATTTACTTGACGCAGCATTAATTGCTGGATTTGTGGGAGCAGTTACACAATATATAATTTTAAAATTAGTAAAGTTACCCAAGAATTTTAGTAGTTCTTTGTATTTTTTGATGATAAGTTTTATAGTAAGTGCATTATTTGGGTTTGTAATGAAATTTAGTAAACTTTTTCCAGATTTAGACGAAACATACTACAAGAATTTAGGACCTATTAAAGGTATGTATCACGACGGTGTATCTGGATTAATAGTACAGATTACGCTATTAATTCTTAATAAAATTATTTAGTAATAACAAATGTCTGATAAAGATTACTATTCTAGTTTTGACTTAGAATCTCATTCCGATTTAAATTTGAATATTAAAATTGAACAACTAAATAAAAAAATAGAAGAACTAAATATAAAAATAGATAAAATTTTAAATATCTTAAAAAAAGACGTATCAGTAAATACTAAAAAAATGAGCGATCATATTAATTTTGTAGAGAATGTCTATGAAAATGTCAAATATCCACTAGGATTTATATGTAATACCGTTACACATTACATGGGAAGTACAAGATACACAATAAATAATAAAATTGATTATTTTAAAAAATTAAAATAATTTATATAATATAATATAATACAATATGAACGATTTAGTAACAGCGGCGGTTATTGGTGCTATTTCTCAGATTTTGTTTTTTAATATGACTAAAGATACGGCTTCTGGTACAAATAATATTAACACGTTTTTATATGTTGCTATGTCGGTATTTGCAATTACGTCGTTGTATAATTTTTCTCTTACAAATAAAAATTTGAGCAAACTTTTAATAGAGGCTTTAGTAGTTGGTTTAATGACACTTGTTGTAGGTAAAATAACATCTAGAATAGTCGCCGAAGGTATAAGAATGTATGCACTTGATTCAACTTATGCAACAGAGATAATTTTAATTCTAACCGGAGTTTTAATACATCTTTTATGTGAATTTAGCGGTATTAACAAATGGTACATTACAAACGGAGTAGCAGCAATGTAAATGTAAAAGTAAATGTAATAGCTTAAAATATAATATATTGTAATGTAATAATAATGAATTTTTTTACAGCAAAACCTTTTTATGAATATCCTCTTAAATTTTTATTAAATAGCGATTTTCAGCAGCTAATCTTGATAATTATTTTAATATGGAAAATGTATTATTATTACATAACGGACAATTGGAATACATGGGATTTAATAAACTCAACTTACAAAACCACGGATTACATTGTTACAGTTACAAATAATTTCATTAATGGTGTATTCCTTATTATTTTATTCATCTATTTTGTAGGCTATATAATTTTATAAATATAATATAATATTTGTATTTATAAAATGAATTTAGAAACCCTGATTAAATCTGAAGTATTTGTATTATACTTATCATCTATACTAATTTCTTATATTATAATTATTAATTTTAGTAAAAAACCAAATAATAGCTTTGAAAAGCCTTATGATTATTACAAATATTATATAATAGATACATCAAAATATTATTTAAAAATATTTTTACTATCACCCTTTGTATTTGCTTTAATTAAATATTTATACGATATGAATAGCGAATCTCGAATGTATAATTTCAATATAATCGGAAAAATCTTCCAAGAACTGTATCTAATGATTATAAAAATAGCAAAGGGTAATAATAGACTGATTTAGACCGGCGGGCATTTCAAACCGGCACTAAAAGTAAGAGAGAATGGGGGAAGCATCATATCGAAGACTAAGTGCCCTTTTAAAATGCCAACCGGTCTAAATAAACGTTTTAGTAAGAGTCTTCGTCAGATTCACAATCAGAATCTAATGTATAACCGGTATGATGTGTTCTAGCATAGCAATCAGGAGAATAGTGACCTGAGCGACCACACCTATAACAAGTTCCTCCATTTTTACCAGCGGTCTGCTTTACAGGACGAATTGCCCTATTCTTTTCCTTACAAGATTTTTCATGAATGCCACAGCCAAACTCAGTTGTAAAAGTCCTATCACAATACTCGCATCCCCATTTATCCTCCTTTTCATATTCTATCTTAGTACCTGATGCGTCTGTTTTAGCATAACAGTCTTTTACAAAGTGCCCTGGTCTCCCACATTGAGTGCAAAGGTCTTTTGCCGCCCAAATCTCCATTTTTAGAGCATCAGTGTGGAATTCGCTAAGTTCTACTTCAACATAAGAACCACCACGAACCTTATCAATACCATATTTAGACATGTACTGCTTTGTAACCTTATCCTCTTCAAATGATGATACATTTTTAATAATCTTTTCTAAAGAAACAGGTTTATACTTTCTAGTCCAAGCTGAACCACTACCCTTAATATGTTGTTGATACCTGTTCATCACATTATCACTTTTACCAACATAAAATCTGCCACCTTCAAGGCGAAGGACATAAATGTTAGTATTAGACATTTATCGTTGTTATAGATTAAAAAATTGATAAATCCATTCAATTTTTTAATCTATAAAGTACCGGTTCGAAATGACCGCAAGTCTAAATATCTTATCTTAAGTAACAACAAAGAGCCCTCACGGGGGGTCGAACCCCGAACCTCAGGATTAGAAGTCCTGCGCGCTATCCAATTGCGCCATGAGGGCTCTTTGGTGTTTTATAATTGTCTTAATTAATTTCGTGACGTAATAAATCTAAAAAATATTGTGGAATAACTTCTTCAATATTTATAGCTAATTTATTAATGTATTCTTGATTTTTATATTTACACCCAAACATCAAATTATTAATAAACATGTTGGAATGTGTTATTATTTTAGTTTCTCCAAAAGTTTCTAAATTATATGTATAGTACAATGCTATTATATAATTGTATTTATTTCCATAATGTTTTTTACATATTGTTTTAATACATTTTTCGTTTATTAATTTTTTATTTACATTTACATTTACATTTACATTTACATTTACATTTACATTTACATTTACATTTACATAATTTTTTACATTTACTAGATTTTGCGAACAACTGGTTGCTTCTTCCGTGGAGTAGACTTTCCCAAGTCCGGTGTACTCTCTTCCACAGTTTCCAAGTCCTGAACAATAGGAGGACTCTTCTGCAAAGGTGGAGGTACTGGAATTTTAGAATCGCCAGTTGTTTCTGAAAGTGCCTTCTTGTCCTTCGCAGACATTGGATAATGAGGCTTTAGGTATCTTTGAATATTAAAAAATGTAAGTGGTTGATCAGGATTACGTAGTAGCGCCTTCAATTTATCTGCACTCGGAGAACCTTCAAGACGAATGTAACGCTTATTTTGAGGATCTTGAAGGTCATTGTCCTTGACATACTTGTTGATTGTTGTAGTTACTTCATTTCTTGAATGCTCAGTATCCTTTGGAAAACCAAGAAATTCGCACAATTCATTTGAAATTACTACAGGTTTGTTAATGGACGCAACCACCTTTGGAGCATCCGGGTCTACTTCTACGTCAGCCTTCCGTGATTTCTTTTTTGTAGACTTAAGTGCTTCACGGTGAAATACCTTCATCCTAGCACTCAAGCTTTTTGAAGCATCCATAAGAGTTTCGAGATCCTTGATAACAAGCTCTAGTTTATCATCACGACTGAGAGCGTCCATTTATTAAATTAATATAAAATACTTCTTTATATACCTTTACGTTGCGCGTTTAAGATAAATTTAAAAACGCAATTTAAAAACTATAATTTAAAAACTATAATTATAATATATTATTATGGAAATAAACGACAAAATTGTAGAACATGTCGAAAAATTTATTGATAAAGCTAGACACTTACCGAGAATTAAATTTAGATTTATTCTCGGTAGATATTCTAACCATTTCGGGTTTGAACCACACATCTTTCACAAAGAAAAATATGAAGAAATTAAAGTATTTTTAGAGTCTTGTGTGTTATGGGAAAATATTGAGAATAAAAATGAAATAAATAATGAAATAAATAATGAAATAAATCATGAAAATTTAATTTTATGTACAAATGGATCTTATGATTTAATGGTAACTTATAATTTAAATTCAAATATCCCAGGGATTAAAAATATAACTTCTTTTACTATAAGACGTCATTCGTTTGTATTATCCACAATTAAAAACAATTTAAATGAAATATATTATACGTTTGAAATTATTGCGGATATTCCTATAAATTATACAAGTAAATATATCAGTGATTCAAGTTTACTAAAAATTCGCGACATTTTAACTAAAATAAATACAGATTTAAATTTACGATTTGAAATAATAAAATAATCTATTGTAATTATTAAAATGAAATCTCATTCATTGGTTTCATTGGTATTTTCAGCTATTTTAGTAGATACCCTCATTGGATATTATTTATTATTAAGTAATAGGGGAGGAAAATATATTAGGGAGTGGTATAATCAATTTACAATCGGTGCATATCTAATGGACGTTTTATCGATTGTTGTAGGAACTTTTTTAGCTACTAAAGTAAGCAACGATATACACTATCAAATACTGGCAGTAGTAATTATAGGACTAATACACGATACTACATTTGGATATTTTATTAATAAAATTCAGTCTGAAAGTAAAATTATAAATTTATTTAAAAATTATGCAAACGAAAACGGTATTAATATATTGATAGTAGACGCAATTATGTTAGTAGCAACATTAATATCTTCAAACTATTTTTATAAATTATTTCCAAATGTTATTATTGCATTTTTGAGTATTATAACAACTTATATTGGACTATTTATGATTTATTCATTTTAAAAAAAAAATATTTTAATAGTATAAATGATTAAAATAGTATCTTTTAGAAAATTACGAGGAGGTAATAAAAAATACGAAATTGTTTTTAATAAAAACGGTAAAAAAATAACACGGAAATTTGGAGCTTCTGGTATGTCTGACTACACAATTCACAAAGACAAAAATAGAAGAGAGCGCTACATATCCAGACATAAAAAAGACTTGAAAACCAATGATCCTACAAGACCTGGATATCTTAGCATGTTTATTTTATGGAATAAACCAAGTCTAAAATCAAGTTTAGGCGATTATAAACGCAGACTAGGGGTTTATAATAGAACTGGTAGATTTCCTAGAAATATTTAGCGTATTAAATGTAAATATAAATTTTTGGAAAATATTAAACTATCCAATCGATTAATTGCATAGTTTATTGTTTTTATTTACATTTACATTTACATTTACATTTACATTTACATCTAATTTTACATGCGATTTATTATTTAACTTATGAGTACCCTTTTAGCCGCTTCCGAACCGAGCTGAATAGCCGCACCGGTAGCTATTGTCTTGAGAGCAAAAATAGCACCAGCCTTTACTCCACTTCTTCTACCAGACTTGTATAATTTACGAGTTCTTTTACATTTACATTTTCTACGATTGCATATGCAAATCTTTTTGGATCTTCCTTTTCTACCTCTTCTTAGTTTTCTTTTTAGATTTTTTCTTCTAATCGAGCGCCCGAATAGTCCTCCGATTAAACCGCCTATAAACCCAGTCTTAACAGCAGTTAATTTCCTCGAACGTGACTTTCTTCTCTTTAATTTTCTTCTAAGTTCAGAAGCAGTGAGATACCTTCTACCGTTTCTCGTGCGTTTTGTTACACGAATATTACGCGAACGCGCCTTTCTAATCAAAGCATTATAATCCATTTATTATATTAAAAATATTTTTATTTAAATAAAAATTAAATTTAAGAATTACAATTGTATTTGTTAAAAAATAAATTATAAGACAACGCCTGTAAAAAACAATCTGCCAAATCGTCCTTTTTTTTATGCCTCTCAAAAAAATCATTGTGGGTTTTAAGTAATGCTCTAGTATGAACTATTCCCAAATTTTTATTTTGTCTATATTTAGATTTACTCTTATGCTCAATTTCAATATCTATACATTTTAATTTATATTTTGGAGAATAAAACATAATCTTGCATAGTCTATTTTGTTCATGTTGTATTCTTAATATAAAATAAACGTAAAGAGCTGTTGATATATTTCTCATCTTAGGATTAAAAGAAGGTTGTTTTTCTAATAATACAATATCGGCGGATGTAAGATAACTCAGAGAGTCTATTTCCTCAATAACTCTTAATGTTTCGTTTGGGCCGCTACAGTCTAATACATTCCAATCTAATATAGAATTATCTAATGTATCCATCAAACAATATGCCAAATTTTTAATTCCGATATCAAAAGATAATAACAACATAATTATAACTATTCAAATGTTTTTAAGTTATGTTTTAATCCCATAAATCAAATCTAGTTGCCAAATAATAATCTATATAAAATTCTGAATATATACAATTACAATTACAATTATAATTTTTATATATTATTTTAGGTTCAATTTGTATTATTTTTTCAAAACATCCTAAAATACATCCCATTATTTTATATTTATCTAAAACGGTTTTATATTATTTGGTATTATTTGGTATTATTTGGTATTATTTGGTATTAAAAATTGAAATAAAAGATAATATAAATTTACCCTTTAAATATGATAAGTATTTGAAAAAATATTACAAGTAATTTAATTTATTTAATTTAATTTATTTGGTCTGTAAGAACTTTAAGATTAATCAATGGTTTAATATTACTTAAATCATATTTTACTTTGCTTTTTTTCTTATTGTTAGCAATCATATCTTTTATATCCCACGAAATAAATATTTTATCGTTGCTCAATAATACTACGCAAAATCCTTCTTTCTTGAGATGTAAAAATAAAAAAGATGTTAAATCCTCAACTTTATAAGTAGAAAATCCAAATATGTATCTAGGAACAGTATATATACATCTCAATTCGTTGTGTTTTGCTAAATGAGATATTTTATTTGTTATTTTTTTGAGTACATCTTTTTTTAATTCGTTATATCTTTCTGTCTGTCTTTTTTGTAAATTTATAACGTCTCTTAATGAAGACATACTATTAAAATAAATTATTTTTTTTTAATATCTAAACTATTTAATAAAAATGAATTTTAAGATTCCTAAGATTCCTAATATTCCAGTTCCTAAAATTAATCAAATTAGTTCTAGCTTATTAGACGAGGTGTCGAATTCTGTACCTAATATTATTACAAACGCTGCAATAAATTCCATTCCAGATATCACTGAAATTGTAGAAACCCTTTTTAAGAAATTTTTAATTGAATATAATCTATCTGAAAATATGGGAATTGCAGTCATTATTATTTCGATATGCACAATTATAATAATTCCCAATTTAATTGTAATGTTTTACAGTGAATATTTAAATATTAACATATTTTACACTTATTTAATAATTTCAGCTATATGTGGTGTATCTTTATTCTCTCTTAAACTAGAAAAAGATAATAGAAACAATGTATTATATATAAATAGTATTATAGGAAGTATTATAACCGTATACGCTATTTATTTAGGTGCAAATTATAAATATACGTATGCGTGTTAAAATAAACTCCTATTCTTTTTAATTTTAGAATTTTCATTTTCATTTTCATTTTCATTTTCATCATCAGAAAGTTCTTCACCTGAAATGTCTTCGTCAGAATATTCTTCTTCAGAATTGTCGTCTATTTTAGTAGATTTGTGTAGTACTTTTTCTTTTTTAATTTCGGGAACAACAACATTTTCATTTCCATTTCCATTTCCATTTCCATTTCCATTTTCAGATAACTCATCTAAATCAATATTAGGTTCATTAATAGTGGGTTTTAAAGAATCTTGAAATGACGATTTATTTTTAATTGGTAATATAGGTATATTTTTACATTCTCCTTCTTCAGAATTTGCATCTGATTCAACATCCAATCCATCTTCATCAAGTGTATCGGGCATTTTTTCTAAATTTAATTCATTAGTAGTTAAGTCATTTAATTGATTAATTGGTTCATCATCGTCAAATGCTCCTGCTAAATATTCGTTTAATATATATTCAATTGGAATTTGATTTGCTATTGTATCCTCAATTGAAACAGCTATAATTTCGATTACCCTACATTTTTCAGAATTGATTAGGTGTGGTTCATAATATAATGTTTCACAACATTTAATAAGTAATTTATGTAAAAATGTATTTAAATTAGGTACTTTTATTTTAATAGATTTATCGTCACTCTTTAATCTTACACATGCCAGAATTTTTACGTGACTTACAAAAATCGCGGTTATAAGATCCATGAGAAACGTATATTTTTTAATTAAGTCTTTAATTTTAGAATCTAATTTATAAGAAGTCCACTGAGGAACTTCTTTCAGTTCTAATTGAAAATTTGAATAAGAAATTTTACGTCTTAGATTTTTCTCCTGAGAATCGTTGAATATGCTCTTAAGTATATTATACACATCCTGTTGTATAGTATAAACTAATTGTCTAGTGTACTCTTCTTTTGCAGCAACTAGAACATTCACGTTAAGAGTTTCTGACATCTTATTGATATATTTTATTTTATAAATTATTTTAAAACTTAAAAAATAACTTATATAATAAATGAAGTGTACTAAATCTAAAAAAAAAGTTAAGTGGATAATAGGTAAAAATTTTATAGATAACATAAAGAGTTCTCTTATGCGAGACAAGCATGAAATTGCCGGTTCTATTTTGTTTAGAGATATAAATTGCGACGGGAATACGTGTGATAAACAATTCATGAAAGACTATCGCGTAAATGGTCAAAAATCTAGCGTAAAAACTCCACATGGGTTAATCAACTATCACACACATCCATTACAATGTTATATAGACGAAGGCACTAAATACGGTTGGCCTTCCGGGGAAGATATGGCGATTAACATGATGTATGCTAAACGAGGTACTTTAGTTCATATAGTTTTTACTTTAGAGGGTTCTTATATAATCAAAACTAATGTTATATTAAACGACGCGAGTACAGATATTTTGGAAAAATTATTAAAAGAAACACATGTATTTAGATTGACAAATCAGGCCCAGCAGAAACACGATTTTACTAAACACTTTGGAATTAGTGGAAAAACGTCCGTAGATATTTGGCTTAAACTTATTAATTTTTTATCACCGGAGACGCTTTATTTGCTTTATAATAAAATTTTTAAAAAAAAATTAAAAGTACCAAATGATAACAGAAGATTATTTGAAGTTGTTAAAATTCCTCTAAATAAACCATTAATATTTAATGCTAATTTTATATCCGAAAGTTGTCATGAAAAATATTTTAATAATTTTAATTAAATTAGTTTATTTTATTACACAAAATTTCGGTAACATACATTATTTCAATATCATCAAAAAAATTTACAAGCAAACCGTTAGCGCAACCTATATTTTTAATATATTTTTTTAACTGATTAACTTCTTTTGAAGACAATTTAGTGTTTTGAGATTTCAATTCGATTATGAATTCTGGAATTCCTTCTTTTGAATAAACAACTATATCTGCTCTTTCATAACCAATACATATACCTTTGTATTTTATAGGCAAAACAACTTCGCTTTGAAATAATATTCCAGCTAGATTAAATTCTACACATAAAGCCGCCTGATATACATTTTCTTTATAGTAGTTCCCAAGTGTTTCATTTACATTTTTAAGACATTTAATTATATCTTGCATTTAAATTTAATTAATTTTAAGCTTTAAGTTATTAAAAAAGTGTTATATCTTCTAGTTTTTTAACTATTTCTTCATCCTTATAAGACTGAGAATGTTCTGGAAAATCTACAATTTTATATTCAGATAGATAAACTCTAAGAATTGGAGACTTTTCTGGCTTAATTTTAAACTGACTTATTTCCCATTTGATTAAAAAATAAGTTTTTGTATACACTACGACATCACACTTTAATAAACATATCCCATGAAGTTCTGATGATAAATCTAAAATTTCTAAGCTAGTATTATTATCATCGTAAAAAATAGAATTTTCGTCATAATAACAATTTAATTTATTACCTGTCAAATTATTTTTAAATATAGTTTTACATTCTTCTAAATTTAATTGTTTTCCAAACCAAATTTTACTTTTTTCAGATGTGAATTGTATAACCGCTTCTGAAATCTTGTTTATACATTCTAAACTTTTATCATCCAACGTGATTAATCCCCTGTTTTTAATTTTATCTAAGATTAAATTATTTTTGGCTATTTGAAAACTAATTTCTTCTGATTCGTGCATAATTCTTGAATAATATATATTTTTAGCTGTTTTAATTGGATCATAAATTACTAAATCTTTTTTAATTTCAGTTACAGTTTCATTTACAGTTTCAGTTACAGTTTTAATTTCACTCATTTATTTTAAAAATAATATTTTAATTATAACATTATAACGAAATCGCTACATTTAATTTTCAACGCCGAATAATATTCTATTTATATAAAGATAATCTTTAATATACGATTTAAAGAATGCCTTATATTAGAAGTTCAAAAATTTCTTTGGAATGGGACGAGTGAGCATGTAGGTTACATTAAAAAAATATTCGATACAAAATCGGATGCATGTGCTTATTACGACTTACACAACCCACATATGAGATCTTTAAATTCACACAATAATTGGTGTAGCGATTGAAATCCAAACTCTTATTTAATGTATATCGTAAGAGAGCATTTTTATGAATATCTAAACATATCAGGGTTTGAAAAGGATTGACATGCTCAATTTAAAAGATATAATTAGTGTAGCACTGAAAATTCTATAAAATTCTATAAAATTCTATAAAATTCTATAAAATTCGAAAAACAAAAATAACGACTAAATAATCCAAGCAATAATTATTTAATTTGTAAAAGTTGACTTAGTATAAAATTACCATTTTTACATAAAAATAAACACATTATTTTTCCAGAACTTTTAATATTAGTCCTGAATATTTCTTCCATATCAGTATCGTAAAATTTACAATTTTCTTTCATTGAAAGTGAAATACTTCTATTGTTTATGTCGTTTCTGTTTTTAATAATATCGGTTTTGATTTTTGCATTTTTAAATAACCTTTCTATGTAAGAACATAAATCTATAAATTTTATATGCAAATCAGAGTCGTTGTTTATTTTAAGAATTAAATTTTCATCTTTAATTTCATAATTTATAATTGGAGACTTTATTAATAGTTCAGTGTTTTTATAATAAATAGAGTCTTCTACTATGTGTAAATTTAACATGTCTATTTTTTTGTATGAAATCGCCATCTAATGATTTATTATACTCTATTAATTTATTATAATTAAATCTAAAAAACGTAATTAATTGTACATAC
>Ga0129333_10001618_pt1 | contig 20530 bp, 14 predicted proteins | sample CPB6_08_DNA_FD_94474 | JGI IMG/M metagenome (GOLD analysis project Ga0129333, IMG submission 94474) | Freshwater to marine salinity gradient microbial communities from Chesapeake Bay, USA - CPBay_Sum_0.6_0.8_DNA | ecosystem: Environmental > Aquatic > Marine > Coastal | place: USA: Chesapeake... | reverse complement strand
TATTTTTCAATTTTTTGAAAAATTTAGTGTCTTTTTAGGACATCATAATGATAATATAAATATCTTAATTTCTTTTAAAACCTTTTCATTTTGTTTTTATAAAATCTCTCAATAGCCTCTCAAAGATTTCTATATTTATTATAATTTATTATAAAAATACTTAGATTATTAGTGCGGTTATTGAGACACTGGAATATTGATATTTACCTAATAATATTTATAGGCTTTCAGATAATCTTAGTTTTTCTATGGATTCTATTATGAGGCTTCTATTAGCACCAGTAAACGAGCATATTTCTTGGGTATTATTTATAAACCTAAAATGAGGAATAGAAAGGATACTATTGATATCCTCTATATCCTCGCATTTTTGAATATCAACCTTTATAAAAATTATATCCTTATAAGTTTCAGATAATTCAAGCATATATGGATATATATCCTTACAGGGCTTACAGAATGATGCGGAATATATAACTAATATTTTATTGCCTTTCAATATCATATTATACTCTTCTTTATTAGTTATATCTAATATAGCCATTATCTATATAAAATAAGTTAATTTATTTTTTATTTTTTAGTCGCAAATATAAAAAATTGATTATATAAATATATTAATAGCTTATATATTAGAATGCCTCCCAAAACTTTGAAAGAAGTAGAAGCCAAGCCTCTTAAAACTGACAAAACTGTTGAAGAGAAATATAAAAAATACGAATTGCTTGAGCATATTCTCGCTCTTCCAGATACTTATATTGGCTCTATTGAATCGCAAAAAATCAACAGCTATGTATTTGATGCTGCTACAAACAAAATGGATACCGATGAACTGACATATATTCCCGGACTTTTAAAGATTTTTGATGAAGTCATAGTAAATGCTATTGATCATTCAATGCGCTTGAAAGCCGAAGAAGCTAAGGGAAAGGATAATATCAAGCATGTCAAGAATATCAAAGTATCTATTGATAAGGATACAGGTGTCATCTCTGTTCATAATGATGGTAATGGTATTGATATTAAAAAGCATAGTACTTATGGCGATTTATGGGTTCCTGAATTAATTTTCGGCGAACTTCTGACATCTACCAACTATGACAAAGGAGAAGAGAAAATATGGGGAGGTAAGAACGGCTATGGAAGTAAGCTAGCCAACATATTTTCAAAGGAGTTTATCATAGAAACAGTAGATCACTATACTAATAAAATATATACCCAGACCTTCAGAAATAATATGACAGAACGCGATAAGCCTACTGTTAAAGCTTGTTCAAAAGCTCCTTATACTCAAATTACTTTCAAGCCAGATTATGAAAGATTTGGGATTAAAAATATTACCGACGATATTTATAAATTGTTTCATCGACGGGTTATTGATGCTTGTGCTACGACTAACAAAGATGTTTCTGTATATTTCAATGGCGAAAAGATATTGATTAAGGATTTTGAAAAATATTGCGAGCTATTCTTGGATAAGAAGGAGCAACCTCTTGTCTATGAATCTTGTGGCGAACGCTGGGAAATCGCGGCATCTATTTCAAAATCTGGGTCATTTGAATACTTGTCTTTCGTCAATGGAATTAATACGATTAAGGGAGGGAAACACATCGAATATATTACAAATATGATTACAAAAAATCTCGTAGAGATGACTCTGGCAAAAAAGAAGAAGGTTGTAAAAACCCAGCATATCAAGGATAATCTCATAATCTTTGTCAAGGCTCTTATTGTAAATCCGAGTTTTGATTCACAGAGCAAAGAGACACTTACAACACCTGTTGCTAAGTTTGGCTCAAAGTGCGAGCCTAGCGATAAGTTCTATGAAAAATTATTCAAGTCCGGAATTATCGACAAGGCTCTTAGTATCACCGAGTTTTATGATAAAAAGAAACTTGTTAAAACTGATGGAAAGAAAATATCACGCATTATTGTCCCAAAGCTTGATGACGCAAATCTTGCGGGTACAAAAAACAGCGCAGAATGTACACTAATTTTGACAGAAGGAGATTCGGCAAAAACGATGGCTATTGCCGGTCTTAGTGTTATTGGTCGCGATAGATATGGTGTATTTCCTTTGCGTGGTAAGATTTTGAATGTAAAGGATGCTACATTACAAAAAATATCGGATAATAATGAAATAACAGCTATTAAAAAAATCTTAGGTTTGGAACAGAATAAGAAATATACTGATATTAGCCAGCTTAGATATGGCTCTATTATGATTATGACTGACCAGGATCACGACGGGAGCCATATTAAAGGTCTCATATTCAATATATTTCAGAGTATGTGGCATGAATTATATGAAATCTCGGGATTTCTAACTTCTATGCTTACACCTATTATTAAAGCCACGAATAATAAGAAAGATATAATTGAGTTTTATAATATGTCGGATTACGAAAGATGGAGTGAAACCGATGTAGCCAAGAAAGGTTCGTGGAAAATCAAATATTATAAGGGTCTTGGAACTTCAAGTGATCAAGAGGCCAAGGAGTATTTTAAGAATATGAAGAAAGTCACATATACTTATGATGAAAACGCCGATGAAGTCATAGATTTGGCATTTAATAAGAAAAGAGCCGATGATAGAAAAGTATGGCTACAAAGCTATAACAAGGATAATGTATTAGATTATTCTAAGTTAAACGTGGATTACAAATCCTTCGTAGATAAAGATTTGATTCATTTCTCTAATAGGGATTTGCAGAGGTCAATCAATCATATCTGCGACGGTCTCAAAGAAAGCACGCGAAAGATTATTTATGCCTGTTTTAAAAGAAGGTTATACACAAATGAAATAAAGGTGGCACAATTATCAGGATATGTAAGCGAAGTTTCGGCATATCACCACGGTGAAAACTCGCTTCAACAGGCAATCGTGGGTATGGCACAAATCTATGTTGGAACTAACAATATCAATCTATTGAATCCTAACGGTCAATTTGGTAGTCGTTGTCAGGGTGGCCAGGATGCTTCATCTGCGAGATATATTTTCACACTATTATCTAAGCTAACCCGATTGATATTCAAAGAAGAGGACAATGCTATATTGAATTATCAGGATGATGATGGACAACAAATAGAACCTGAATATTATATCCCTGTCATTCCTATGATTTTGGTAAATGGTGGTATTGGTATTGGAACAGGATATTCTACAAATATTCCTCAATTTGACCCAAGTGAATTGATTAATATATGTAAGATTATTTGTAATGTCATTAAAATGTCAGGGACAGTAGCGAAAACTACAGAAGACCTTGAAACTATTAATGATACAATCAATATCTTGGAAATCAGTGATATTACACCATATTATCTGGGATTTAAAGGAAGTATTATTAAAGCTGAAAAAAACTCATATATTAGCAAGGGTGTTTATAGATGGATTGATGATTCTACTGTAGAGATTACTGAGTTGCCTATTGGAACTTGGACGGAAGATTATAAGGAATTTCTTGAAAATATGATTACAAATGGGTTAAATAACTTGAAATACATAGAGAATCATTATACATCAAAGAATGTCAAGTTTATCTTACATTTCAATACAAGTGTTAAGGCTACTATTGAGAGCAACTTTGAGACATTGTTTAAACTACAATCAAGCAAAAATCTCAGTATTAACAATATCCATCTCTTCAATAAAGATGGAGCTATTCAAAAATACGATACAGCTATTGAAATTATTAAAGAATGGTCAGAGACGAGAATATTGAAATATTTTGAAAGAAAAAATTACCAAATTAAAAATCTTGAAAAAGAGGCTAAGATTCTTAGCAATAAAATGAGGTTTATTCTTGATGTAATTGCCGGAAATATTAAAATTATGAATAAAAAATTGAAGGAGATTACGGCAAGACTGATTGAATTAAATTATCCGCCAATTAATACAGGAAGCGACGAGTCTGTAAAAGAATTGGGAGAGGAAGCCGAAGCTGGAGCTGGAGCTGGAGCCAATGGCGAAGCCGAAGCCGAAGATGGAGAAGTAGGAGAAATTAATTATAAGCATTATAATTATCTATTAAAGCTTCCTATATCACAGCTGACATATGATAGAAAGGTTATATTGGAAAAGGAATATAATGAGTTAGAAGAAAGGCTAAGAAATCTTAAAAATACTAACATAGAAGATTTATGGCTAAATGATTTGAATGAGCTTGAAAAAGAATGGGAAGAACATCGTAATAATATATTGAAGGAATATGAAAATGACAGGTTGGGCATTGTAGATGCCAAAGTAGTTAAAAAAAAGGCTAAAAAATAAATGAATATAAATTGTAAGCAAGGATATATGCTATGATAGTTAGAATGGAGGGAGTTCAATATCATTCTCCATACATATATTATATATAGTTAAATAATCTGTATGATTATCATTTTCAATTAAATCATATAAATATTTTTTAAGATTATAATCTATATCTAATGTACTTATATAGGATAGTAATTCATTATTTTCTGATATACTTATATATCCGAAGTTGTCAATAATATCGTCCATATATTATTATTATTATTTTTTTTATGATTGTCAATTTTTTACAAGTGAAAGATTATTTACAATACTCTTTTAGATATATTATTTTTTGCTTATCACGATTAATATATAAATATTCGGCTTTTTCTCTTATTTTATCTCGGATATAATCACGGATGTCATCTCGAATGCCATCTATATTATTGCTATCATCTATTTTTATATCTGCCATTTTAGACATCATAATATACCATTCTTTTGAACTTTGAGGTAATGGATTTATTCCTGTGTATATAGTTTGAAAAGGATAACAATAGAATGGCAGCGCTGATATATCAGGAAGCAGTTCTCGTTCTGAAAAATCTAATGATATTTTTGGAAGTAGGCTTTTGTATTCTAAACCAGTCGTGTCAATAATTTTGTGGCAATATTTAATATCTATATTATCGTGAAAAATAATCTCATTCATAGAGCTTTTATCTCTGCAATTTAAAAACTTGCTCAAGTTCCATGGATAATATGTGTTTTTTTCTGTGATGATGCCATTGTAATCTTTCGCATTTATATGATAATTCTGTTGTCCGAGCAGTATTTTTGAAAATATCATTAGGTATTTTCTAGGATATATACTCTCACTTTCTATATTGTATTTTGTAATAACTGACATATAAATACCTGGAAATTGGTCGTCTGTATTGAAATCGCTTGTTTTCAATTCATTCCACGAATGACAATCTGGATTATTAGTGGCATGAATCAAATAATAGATATCTTCCATATCCTATTTTTCAATACGGGACGGGGCGGGGGAGCTATTAATAGATACTATCAAATATCTTATATATTCCAAGGTTATTATGGAACGAAAAAGATATAAGGATTTGATAATATATATATATAAATCAAATAATACACAATTAAATCATTTTTTTATTTAATATAGCCTTTATGGCATTTTATGTCATCGTGCCCGAGCGGTCTAAGGGGTCAGACTTAAGATCTGATGTGCTTAAGCACTCGTGGGTTCGAACCCCACCGATGACATCATTTGTTTAATATTGCTATATTATAATACCGCTGTACAAATTGTAATATAATCGTGAATACCATAAATATTTGCATTTCCAGAAATATAATAATTCCAATTAAATGGGATTATGATAGATTTATTATTCAATAGAATAGATGTTATATTACTATCTGTATTAGGGAAGCCGTTTGTAATTTTTGAAGAAGGATTACATAGATGTATTTCAACAGGATTATCAGATATGGATTGAACGAGCAGATATTTATATTTATTTTTTTGCCATATATAATTATTATTTATATTATATATAATATTATAATTGAACCAATTAGCGAGAATATAATTGATATCGCTAATAGAATCAGAGATTACTATGGGCTGTTTTTTATATAGTAGTTCAAAATCAAAATTATTTATGGATACTTGATATATAGATATTTCATCAATAAATATATAATAAAATGAGGTATATATTAATAGCAAGAATATCAATAAATAAATATACATTTAATTAATATACATTTATTTATTTGTCCATATTAAACTTTCAAAATTATTATATAGATAATTATTAAAGCTTATTTATTAAATGGCATCACCTCTTAGTGTTGCTGCTGCAGCGGCTAATCCTGCTGCTGCTGCTGGTGCTGCTGGTGCTGCTGGTGCTCTTACTGGTCTTACTGGTCTTACTGGTGCTGCTGGTGCTGCTGGTGCTCTTGCTGGTCTTACTGGTACTGCTGGTGCTCTTACTGGTGCTGCTGGTGCTGCTGGTGCTCTTGCTGGTCTTACTGGTACTGCTGGTGCTCTTACTGGTGCTGCTGGTGCTCTTCCTGGTCTTCCTGGTGCTAATCCTCTTGTTTCTGATGTTGCTGGTTCTGTTGATAATGGTAATGATAATGGTAATGATAATGGTAATGATAATGGTAATGATAATGGTAATGGAGTAAAAGGTAAAAAAAAAATGGAATTTTTATATAATATACCAATATTATTTACAGAACAATATATGAAAATATTCATGCCAGCGGATTTACGTAATGATAAAAATTCAAAAATATTGCTTAATATATTTATGTTATATGCTATTAATTATATATATAAATATGATGTAAGTCGCCAGGAATATGATAAATTAAAAGAGATAAGAGATTATTTAGAAATTTACAAAAATTTTTTATTAGAAAGGAATTTAACAATGTCAAAAGATTATTTGGATATTGTACATGATGCTGTCGAAGATATAAAACTCAACGAGGAAAGGAGCTTTTTAAAAGAGCAGGATAATGATAAAATGGACAATGACAGCAAAATTGCTAATAACGACCTAACTTTTAACTATGTAAAATTGGTTGTCGATAACTCATCCGGATTATCTGGTGGCCTATTTTCTACTATAACATCGGCAATTGCTAATATATGGAAAGTAATGATGATGTGGACAAAACCTTTTGCGGGGTTAGTAATATTGATAGCATTTATAGCTTTCATAATACTCGTATTTTTTGGCGAAGATGATGAGTCTTCTGAAAATTCTGGAGGTGTAGGGACAGGAAGCTTAGTTGGCTCCGGTAATTTTAACCTTTTTTCACAAAATATGAAAGGAGGAAAGACAAATAATAATACTGATATTATTTCAGTATTACAAAGACTGCCTCAAAATATTTACTCCTTCTTTGATAAATTATCAGCTGCTTATACGAAATTTAGCAACTATGTTAATAGTTCCAGAGATTTTATGAATAGCTTATCAGACACTACACCAATAATAAATAGTAGAAGCGAACAAGAAAATAATAATAATGAAGGGTTGTATGATAATATATACACATTTGATTATGAATATATAGATAAAATTAAAAACACTGATGCAATAGACGCACCTGATGAATCTATAACTATAACTAAATCAAATTATGTATATAATATAAAAAGACCTAAGAAAAACTCAAAAATCTCAGATTATTATAATATATCTCACAAATATAGGTTTGATAAGAGTGGTACAAATAAGGACGAATATATATATGCTCCAAAATGCGAGGCAAATGATTATGTAGATGATGATTGTACTATTAAAACTAAAGATTGTGGAGATGAAAGAAAAGAAGATACAAGCGATTATAAAAATATTATAATATAATATTAACATAAAAGGCATTTTAAAAATGAGTAAATGTGTAGACAAAGATAATGGCAAGGATTTGGAGTTTTTATTTAAATATGGGATTGAAAAAAAAGATAAATATATTATGGATGTTAAAAAGGTTGATAAATCAAATGATTTATTCGCAATAAAAACATTAGATGCTGAATTAAATAAATCATCGCCTATATCAGTTGATGAGAATGGTAGTATTACTCGTATTAATACTAGTACTAGTAATAATGGGAAATATTATAGCGATGTACCTCCTAATATAATTATTAAACCTCCAGGATTGCCTGGTGGAAAGCCGGCAAAAGCTACCGCAAAAATGATTAAAAAAGAAGGTCAAAACACTTATTGGGAAATAGAAAAAATAATTGTTGATGATGGCGGCACTGGATATGATGCAATTGCTGACAAAGATAAAATCGAAATTGAAAAAAAAAATACAGCTCAAAAAAAAATTGTTTATAACGAAGCTAAACCTACATATTATTTATTAGAAAAAAAACAGACACAATGTAATAATTTAACAGATAAATGGCATGATTGGTTCACAATACCATATTATTATTTAGGAAACAATAATGGGAAAAGAAAAGTAGATGAGAACGATAAAACGCGAAATATATTTAAATGCTATAAAAAATGCGATGGTAAATATGTTGTAAATAATGATAATGTATGTGAAAGTATTGAAACATTAGAAGGAGGCAAATATAGAAATTATATCCCATACGACCCATTAGCCATAATATGTATTTTAGGGAGCTATGAAGCTACTGGTCAACTTACAGAAAATAATAATACTATAATACCAAACACAGTCGCTGGTAATTATTATTATACTATTGAAAATGTTAAAGCAGGCAATGACGAAGATATAAATACAGAGGTACGAGCTAAAATATTGGCTTCATTGGGTAATTTAGAGTATAGGTCTAGAAACAAAGAACATCCTGTCAAAATAATAGGCGAAAGTATAGGCAAGGCTTATACAGTAATATCACAATATATAAAGGATATTATAAAAGAAGCCGAGAAAAATGATTTGAAAATTAAAACAATTATTAAAAATAATGTTAACGACTTCTATCAATTATTTGATAAAAGAGACGAGCTTTACATTTCTTATCTTAATAAGCTAAAAGATAGTACGCATTTTAAAAGAGTATTATATGCAAAAAGTATAGCTCACCAAGTAAAAGATGCAACACCTTATAATATTGACGATGATACTACGAAGAAATATTTGAAGTATTTATTTAAATATTGTAAGTTTTTGTATTTTAATGAAAACAATATGTTTGCGATTAGACTTTTAAATTACGGAATATACGAAGATGATTATATAAAAGAAACTAAAACAAAAATTAGTAATCCAGACGAAGATGATACATATACCAATGTAGTTCCTATCGAACCTACAATTATTAATTATAATCCTGTTACTGTTAAAATTGATACGAAACATAAAAATTTATTTGACGATTATTCAAATGTTTACGAATTGTATAAGAGTTTTATTTTAACATATCCAGTTATTTTACTTCTGTCTCTCATTTTATTTATAATAATAATATTTTTATATTATAAAAATGCTATATATTGGTTTATATCTTTTCTAAATTTTTTGTATATATTTGTTATTGGTATTTTGTATGGATTTATAGTATTTATTGCCTGTAATGCTTATATTATAAAATTAATAGTTTTAATTATTTCATCAATATATGAAGGATTTAATTTTATATATTCAGGGATAATGGGTATATTTAACGCACCAATTATAGGGTCAATTATAAAATTCGTTTTATTTTTAGTTCTTATAGTTTTCTTGATGAATAATAATTTAGATTTTATATACGGAATATTAATGTATATTATTAATACAATAGTATATATTATATTTGGTATTATATCAATAGTATTTTACATTATATACGAATGTATAAAGCTAAATCCGTCAATACTATTTCCTACATTGATAGTTATGTCAATTATGTATGCATATTATAAAATTTGGTTCAATTTTGATATTAATACATTACATAAAGAAGCTAAGAAAAATGCTAAGATTATAAACGAACATTCTAATAGCACAACAATATTTAAATCCGGGGTATTAAAATCTGGCGTTGGCTCTACTATATCAATGGCAAGACTTGAATTGTATAATTATAGCTATTTTAAAGACTTATATGATAAAGCATATGATAACTATGTAGAAAAAATAGAAGAAATAGAAAAATATAATAAAAATTTAATTGAAAAACCTTCAGGAGCAGCCGAAGAAACCAAAGAAGCCGAAGAAACCAAAGAAGCCGAGATAGCTAAATTAGCTAATAAAAATAAAGATTTTAATGAAAAAGTTGCAGATGCTAATATAGCAAGATCAAAGAGAAGAGAAGTTGAAGAAGAGTTGAGGAAATATAATAAGGATAAAGATAAAGATCTTAAAGATGCTAATATGGAAATATTTAAACATAAATTAGACAGTAAAGAAATAGAAAATATTAAGCAAAATAAAAGAGAAATATTAAGCGGTAAAGACGATTTACAACAAAAAATAAGAGAATTAAAAACAAGTGAAAATAAAGCAAGAGCCAATATAAGAGAATTAAAAACAAGTGAAAATAAAGCAAAGGCCAATATAATACCTTTTATAGATGAAGATGTGCGAAAAAGTATTAATAGCGCAAAGGAATCAGTAGGCGCTGTATTTAAAGCAATACCAAGTGTAGATAAAATAAAGAAAGAAGGATTTATGAATATGGGCGTAGATAAAGTAAAAGGTTTGTTTGATAAAGTAAAAATTGATCCAAAAGCTTTATTAAAAATCTAAAGCCTAAAGTCTAATTTTAGGGATTGAGGATATAATTTTTATAGCATTCTATGTATTTCTCCATAGCCTCTTCTTTTTTCATTCCCTTGATACTATTCCAAGCTTCCCATTTGGCACAAGCAGTTACATTGACAAACCACGGTTTATCAATATTACAATCGCCTGTTTTTGCCTGTTTATAATATTTGTAAAACTCCAGTTTAATTGTGTCAGACAAACCCATAATTTCCAAATCTATATCATTGAGCTTGCTTAAAACATCATTGAATTCTTTTTCCATATTATATATTAATGTCTATATACAATTATATAAATATATTTCTTATATTATTTTTATTTAAGAATATAGCGTATATATTATAATGACAATGATTATTAACGAATATATTGAATATACGAATAAATATAAAGAGCAATATGGTGATAAAACTATTGTTCTTATACAAGTCGGTTCATTCTATGAAATGTATACAATATATGAAAATAATAACAATGATAATAATGATATATATAAGGTGGCAGATATATGCGGTTTAATAACTACAAAAAAGAACAAAAATATTGCCGAAATATCATTGAACAATCCTGTTATGGCCGGGTTCCCTCTTCATTCTCTTAATAAATTCACGCAAATATTGCTAAATAATAATTACACTATTGTAATTATTCAACAGGAACAGCATATGACAAGTGATAATAAAAATAGGGTGCGTACAGTTGCTGAGATATTATCGCCGGGTTCAAATATAAATATAACAGATAAGCGGAGTAATTATATGATGGTTATAATGTACGAAATAATAAACGGATATATTATTGCTGGAATATCGGGAATCGATTTATCAACGGGAAAGACCTTCATATATGAAGTGGGTTCTACAAAGGATGACCCTGAGCTCGCAAATGACGAAGTGTTCAGGATGATAAGCACATATAATCCAATTGAATTAATTATATTAGGTGATAAAATTGATGAGGATGGACGGAGGAAGATATTGAAAAATCTTAATATTAATAATATATTGGTACATTATAAATGGGGGGAATGTAAATATATAGAGTTTTTTAAAAGTATAATAAATCAGGCGCAAATATTGGAGAAGGCATTCTTTATGAAGAAGGGTTTGATTTCTATAATCGAATTGTTAAATATGGAGAGGCTCACAATATCGCGTGAAGGATTCTGTTGTCTATTACAATTTGCCCACGAACACAACGCCGACATTATAAAAGAGCTACAAGTTCCAGAAATTTTCGAGAATAATAATAATATGACGATAGAGTTTAACTCGGCGGTTCAATTAAATATTCTTGGGTTATATCAAAACGATAAGCCTCTCATAGACGTATTAAATAGATGTGCTACTGCTTTTGGTTCGCGATATTTTAAAGAGAAATTGCTGGCACCAATGATAAACATTAAAAAAATCAATCAGTCTTACGATGATATTGAGAAATTGTTGAATAACAACAGCTATATAAAGGTTCGCAAATATCTTGCGAATATAGGAGATTTAGAGAGATTCAAGAGAAAACTGCTTTTAAATAAGATAGCTCCGCAGGATTGGGTAAGCTTCAATGAATCAATGGAGTCCTGTATAGGCATCTATAATATCCTTAATGATTATGAAGACTGTGTGAAAAACGACAAAGAGACTATTATATCAATTGTAAATACTATAATCAATTCTTATAAAGATATTCTGGATTTGGATAATGCTTCTAAATATAATTTAGTTGATAAAAATAATTGGGGAAATATATTTAAGGAAGGAGTCTATGAAGATATAGATAATAATGTAAAAGAAAGCAAGAAAGCATATAGAGATATAGAGATTTTATCTGAAGAAATAACAAGTATTGGCATCAATGATAGTACACTATGTAAGGTAGATTATAATGACAAGGAACAAGAATATTATATTTTAATAACTAAGAAAAGATACGAGATGGCTTTAAAAAATAACAATAATATTATTAACAGATACAATAAAAAACCGTTATCTTCTTCGTCTTCAAATTATAAATTGACAAACAAAGAAACTGAAAAGCTATCAAAAAATATTAGCAAATGTAATGAAGAAATTGCTATATATGTATTGAATTATTATAATGAGTTTGTTAAAAAATTTATAGAAATAAATAATAAAAACATTGATATTCTCATTAAATATCTCGTGCGTACAGATATTGCGGCAAATAATGCTAAAAATGCCTTTGATTATCGATACAAAAGACCAAAGATATCATTAGATTATTCTGAAGACGCAAGCGACGCAAGCGACGCAAACGACGCAAGCGACGCAAGCGACGACACAAGAGACACAGAAGATGAGAGAGAATCGTCATTTATTAATATTAAAAATATGAGGCATCCGTTGATTGAGAGATTACACGATGAACTTGAGTATGTGGGGAATGATGTTAGAATAAATAAAGATGGTATATTGTTGTATGGAATAAATGCTTCGGGAAAATCTTCATTTATGAAGGCGGTTGGTTTAAATATTATTATGGCTCAAGCTGGTATGTTTGTAGCAGCCGAAAAAATGGTATATTATCCGTATAAGAGAATATTTACAAGGATTTCGGGAATGGATAATATATATAAAGGGATGTCAAGCTTCACGGTAGAAATGACAGAATTACGGAATATATTGCAGAGATGTAATAAATATAGCTTAGTTATTGGGGATGAGATATGTTGTGGGACTGAATCAATATCAGGGATTGCTATTGTATCTGCAGGAATAGATATGCTTATAAATAAAGGTGCTTCTTTTATATTTGCGACACATCTTCACGAACTAACAAAAATGTCTTGTATTAAAGAGCATATAAATAATACTAAATTGTTTGTCAAGCATATTAAAATAGATATTGGCAAGAATAATGAAATTATATATAATCGAAAAATACAAGATGGACAGGGATCTAATATGTATGGTTTAGAAGTATGTAAATCGCTGGATATGCCCTTAGATTTTCTAAAAAAAGCTGAAATGTTTAGAAAAGAATTTACAAAAATAGATAAGGAACTAATTAAAAACAAGAAATCTAATTATAATAGTAAGAAGAAGGTTGATATTTGCGAAATATGTCAGGGTATTGCTGTAGAAACGCATCACATTAAATATCAGGAGGAAGCAGATGATAACGGATTCATAGGTTCATATCATAAAAATGCCATACATAATCTCGCATCACTATGTAAAGAATGCCATAATAAAGAACATAAGGGAATTATAAAAATCAATGGATATAAAAAGACATCTAAAGGTATTATATTAGACTATGATATCTTATAAAGCCTCTCAATAGCCTCTCAATAGCCTCTCAATAGCCTCTCAATATTTATTAAAAATGCTTAGATTGATATAGAATAACAGAGCATTTCTTGAGACACTAGAAAATCTTTATTTTTTCAATTTTAAATTTGAGTACATCTCTTGATTTATTTTGTAATTTCTAAAAAACTTTTGAAATTTTTGAAAAAACAGAAAGATGTACTCAAATTTTATTTTTCAACTTTTATAAAAATCTGGTTTCTTTTTAAGTTATCATAATGATAATATAAATATATTATAAAGTCTCTTAATAGCCGTCAATAGCCCCTCAATAGCCTGCGTTGGCAGTTTCCCCATTCCATCCCCAAAAATATATATATAGATAAATTAATATAATAATATAATTATGAAAGTTATTAAAAGAAGTGGTGAATATGAAGATGTAAGCTTTGACAAGGTGCTTATGCGTCTTAAAAATTTATCAGGAGAGCTAAATATTAATGTATCAGAAATAGCACAAAAAGTATGTTCTCGTATTTTTGATGGTGTTAAAACAAGCGAATTAGATGAAATGGCGGCATATTTGTGCGGTAGTATGTCTTTGGATAATCCAGAATACAATATACTTGCCTCTCGCATTATTATATCAAATCATCATAAAAATACATCTCCTTCATTTTCTGAAACAGTTCAAGTTCTTTATAATAATAAAGATATTCATAATAATGATGCTCCTCTTGTATCAGAAGAGTTATATGAAATTGTATGTAAAAATAAGGAGAAACTCAATACCTATATTGATTATCAGAGAGATTTTACATTTGATTATTTTGGATTTAAAACTTTGGAACGTGCTTATTTAACCCGTGTTAATAAGAAGGTTATTGAGAGACCACAGCATATGTGGATGCGAGTTGCTATTGGAATACACGGAAATGATATAAAAGAAGTTCTTAATACATATGATCTTATGAGTAAAAAATATTTCACACACGCGACACCAACATTGTTTAATTCTGGAACAAGAAGACCGCAATTGAGTAGCTGTTTCCTTTGCTCTGTAAATGATGATAGCGTAGCTGGTATTTATGACTCGCTAAAAGAGATGGCGCTGATTTCTAAATATGCTGGAGGAATTGGAATTCATATTCATCAGGTTCGCGGTAAAGGTAGCTATATCAGGGGAACGAATGGAACTTCTAATGGAATCATACCTATGTTGCGAGTATTTAATAATACGGCAAGATATATTGACCAAGCAGGGAAGAGACTGGGAAGTATCGCTGTTTATCTTGAAACATGGCATTGTGATATAGAGGCTTTTCTTGAATTGAAGAAAAATCACGGAAGTGAGGAAGAAAGATGTAGGGATTTATTTATGGCATTATGGGTGTCTGATTTATTTATGGAAAGAGTTAAAGGTAATAAAATGTGGTCTTTGATGTGTCCTGATAAATGCCCGGGACTAAGCGATGTATATGGAGATGATTTTGTTAAACTTTATGAACAATATGAGAAAGAGGGTAGATATAATAAACAGATTAATGCTCAAGACCTCTGGTTTAAAATATTAGAATCTCAAATTGAACAAGGAGTTCCCTACATCCTTTATAAGGACGCGGCAAACAAAAAGAGCAATCAAAAGAATCTTGGAACTATCAAATCAAGCAATCTATGTGCTGAGGTTTTAATTTATTCGTCTCCTGAGGAAACGGGGGTTTGCAATTTGGCATCTATTTGCCTCCCCACATATATTGAGAATGGTGTATTTAATTATGAAAAACTTCATGATGTTGTCAAAGTAATTACTAAAAATCTCAATAAAGTTATAGATAAGAACTTTTATCCTATTGAAAAGGGTCGCATTTCTAATCTTAAAAACAGGCCTATTGGAATTGGCGTTCAGGGATTGGCTGATGTATTTATGATGCTCAAGCATCCTTTTGAATCAAAAGAGGCTGCTGATATTAATAAAGATATTTTTGAGACTATCTATCATGCAGCGGTTGAAGCTTCTATGGAATTGTCAAAAAAACGATATCATACTATTAATAAAATAGCATCTGGTGAATCTGAAGAAAATATGAGTGATTATGTTAATGAATTTGAAATTAAAAATATTAAAAATAAATATTGTGGGGCATATAGTACATTTGAGGGCAGTCCTATATCTCAAGGACTATTTCAATTTGATTTGTGGAATGAAAAGCCCAGTGATAGATATGACTGGGAAAGCCTGAGGACTGAAATAATGAATTACGGAGTTCGCAATAGCCTTTTGATATCTCCTATGCCAACGGCATCTACATCACAAATTATGGGATTTAATGAAAGTTTTGAGCCTATTACCAATAATATATTTCAAAGAAAAACTCTTAGTGGCGAGTTTATTGTGATAAATAAGTATTTGATTAAAGATTTGATAGATAAAGGATTATGGAATAAAGAAATGCGTGATACTATTATTTTGCACGAGGGAAGCATACAGAATATTCCAAATATTGATGTAGCAATGAAAGAGTTGTATAAAACTTCGTGGGAAATTAAACAACGTGTTATTATTGATATGTCGGCAGACAGAGGAAGATATATTTGCCAGACGCAAAGCCTCAATATATTTATAGAAGAACCTGATTTCCAGAAATTATCTTCTATGCATTTTTATGGACATTCTAAAGGGCTTAAGACAGGTTCTTATTATCTGCGAACAAAACCTAAGGCAAAGACGCAACAATTCACGATTGACCCTGAATTTGCTAAAAAAAGATTAAGATGTGCCGAAGATAATGGAGATAGCTGTGTTCTATGCTCATCGTAACTATTATTTCTTAGTTTTTGGTTTTGCTGTGGTAGTTTTAGGTTTTGCCGTGGTAGTTTTGGGCGTTTTAGGTTTTGCTGTGGTAGTTTTGGGAGTTTTAGGTTTTGCAGTGGTAGTTTTAGGTTTTGCCGTGGTAGTTTTAGGTTTTGCCGTGGTAGTTTTAGGTTTTGCTGTGGGAGTTTTAGGTTTTGTCGTGGTAGTTTTGGGAGTTTTTGATACAGAGGCTTCCCTTTTTATTATTGAGGTTTTCTCTTTGTGTTTTTGCTTTGCTCTTTCTTTTTCTATTTTAATTTTAGTTTTAATATCTTCAATTAGTTTAATTTGCTTGATAATTTTATCTTTATTCTTGATTTTATCTTGCTTTAATATCTTTATCTTATCTTTAATCTTATTTATTTTAAGTTCTTTGTTATTAACTAATGTGTTTTTGCCGTCCTTACTATTGCTTTTTTCAACTACTTTATTATATTTCATAATCTTCATCCCCCCTCTTCTTTCTGCTCCACTTGGTGGAACAGATCTTAAAATCTTATAGTTTTTCCCTATATATTTTAAAAGCTCTCCTATTTTAATTTTTTCTTCATCGTTCAATTTCAAATCATTAATATAGTTTATTATTTTTGCTTTGGCATCCGTAGATTCATCTGCACTTTTTCTTGTTATAAAATAATGCCCCATTGATATTAATACAGTTTTAATAAATTCAGTAGAAGCATCTGCGATATGTAAAGTTTTTTCTACTTGTGTATGATTTATATACAAATGCGAATATTTTTTACCTTCTGGGTCTGTTATAGCATTATCAGGTACAGTAAAATGCAAACCTCTCATTTTTTTTTGTCTCGTAAATAAACTAAGATGCATTTTTTCTTGGTCTGAATCTCCATTACGCTTTAATATAATTTCAAGAATAAATTTACCTTCTTCATTTTGGTTTGTTACTATTTGTAAATAACTACCATTTTCTAATTTTTTTTTACTAAATAAATTATTTATTCTTACAGTATTTGATATAAAAAATTTTTTTAAATTTTCTTCACACTCATAATAAATGCCACATATCGTGCCATGACAATCTGGGTCAATAGCTTGATTTTGTTGAACAGTAATGCCACTATTAGTTACATCTAAAGTCTTAATATCTTCTTGAGTCTGTGATTCTTCTTGAGTCTGTGATTCTTGTAGAGACTGTGATTCTTGTAGAGACTGTGATTCTTCGTGAGACGCTAATGAATCTTCTATAATTTTAACGTCAAGTTCAAGGTTTTGAAAATTATCGTAATAACTTGGGATGCTGCTGCTGCTTCTGCTGCTTCTGCTGCTTCTGCTGCTTCTGATGCTTCTGCTGCTTCTGCTGCTTCTGCTGCTTCTGATGCTTGGCTTGGTTATAGGACTTCTAGTAGACATATTGTGATGTTTTTCTAATAATACAGGATAATTTATTATATAAATATATATTATTATAATAGTATATAGTATGTCAAATAATGAACCTTTATTGATACCTTCAAATAGATTGACTATTTTTCCTATCGTACATTATGATATGTGGGAAATGTATAAAAAATCTGTTAGTGTCTTTTGGACACCTGAGGAATTGGATTTATCAAAGGACTTAGATGATTTTAATAAGCTTAATAAAAATGAGAAGTTTTTTATTAAGCAAATATTGGCATTTTTCAGTTCTAGTGATACAATTGTAAATATCAATTTGGGTGAAAGATTTTTAAATGATGTACAGATACTAGAAGCTAAGTTCTTCTATGGTTTTCAAATGGCAATTGAGAATATTCATTCGGAAACATACTCTCTTTTAATAGATACCTATTTTAAAGAAGCTAATGACAAAGCAGAGGCACTTAATGCTATTAATTATATGCCCTGTATTAAAAAGAAAGCCGACTGGTGCTTCAAATGGATTAATGACGAATCCGCGCCATTCTCACAAAGGTTATTAGCATTTGCCCTTGTTGAAGGAGTATTTTTTAGCGGTGCTTTCTGTAGTATTTTCTGGCTCAAAGAACGCGGTTTAATGCCTGGTCTCTCATTCTCTAACGAACTTATTAGCAGAGACGAGGGAATGCATGTAGAGTTTGCAGTTCTTTTGTATTCAAAGATAGTTGATAGGTTGCCACAAGAAACCGTTCATCAAATTGTTAAAGAAGCTGTTGAAGTAGAAAAGAACTTTATTATTGAAAGTATTCCTTGTTCTATGCTTGGAATGAATGCGAATTTAATGTCTATATATATTGAATTTGTAGCAGACAGATTACTGACTCAATTAAATTATGAAAAAATATGGAATTCAAATAATCCCTTTCCTTTTATGGATAGAATATCAATTGAAAGCAAATCCAATTTCTTTGAAAGCCGTGTTTCACAATATAGCAAGGCAAATGTTGGAGGAAAACAGGAACACTCTAAATTACGCACATTTTCTCTTGAAGCTGATTTTTAGACTTTCGCTACTTCGCTATTTTGTAATTACTTAAAGAACTTATATACTTATTTTATATAATAATGGATACAATAGGAAACAAATTTGGAAACATTTTCGTTGAAATTAAAAAACAAATCAATTACATTATAAATGATAACGATTTTGTATATTCAAGCAATTATATTAATTGTATGAATGAAGTTATGATAGTCCTCAGAAAGGCCTTATTTAAATTACAGGATATATATTATAAATATATATTATATCCTAAATTAAAAAAAATCTAATTTTTATTACACAAAAATGTTATTATTATGTGTATCCTGCTGCAAAGGCCAAAAAGGCCAAAGGATTATTGAGATATATCTTGTTGTGATAGGCATAATTTTATTTCCCCAAGTGATGCAATTGTATATCTAAGAATAATTGGATAGTTATTTTTAAGATATAGCTCGACATTATTTGAAAGATTGGTACATTTTGTAAATATTGATAGGTATTTAAGGCTGAAAATACCCTGTATTATCTCCTGTTCTTCGTCGGTGCTATTCTTCTTTATAGTGATTGATTGCGATTTTTCGGAGCCTAATATAGTCTCTTGGTCGCAAAAATCTCCTTTACAGCTTAATATAAGCTTATCGCCTATATTTCTAAACTCTATAAACTCGGCAAGATTGTTCATATCTCTGATGATTTTTTGAAGATAATTTGAAGGCATATTTATAATCGTATGAAAATCTACAGGTGGAATGTCGAGATTCAGCACGTCTATATCCAATACAGATAATTTATAATTCGTTTTATAATTTTTATCATTATTTTCTATTGTTATACCCAAATGATTAGGGTCATCTTTCTTAATATAGATAGATAATATATCATTGTTCGTGATTGTTTTAATAAGTGCATGGAGTCTTAACATATTAATGCCTACATATGTTTTCTTAGCACATTCGTAAATCTCAAACTTATCTGCGTCTAACTTGAGATGTATCAGAACAATATGTGTATTGTCCATAGCAACTATCTTAATGCCCGTCTCATCTATTTCCAAATTAACATCCATCAAGATCTCCTTAAGAGCATCTATAACTTGTTTGAATGTAGCAGCCTGTATAGTTTTAATATTTAATAAATATTCAGTATCCATATAAATAGTAAAATATAATATCTCCTTAAATATTATTTCGCATATTTCGCATATTTTACTTAGTTGGCTTTATTCAAAAAGTCGATTATATAGCCAAACAAAATGCTAAGCCAATTTAAAGGATTTTTCCAAGATAAGCGAATCATTTTAATAGCTGTCATATTAGCCCATCTCATATTATCAATTTTGTAATTAATATAAATATAATAAAACAATATTAAAATAACTAATATTGATAGTATAGAAAACCCTAATATATTATTCAAACTATTCTTTAATTTAGTAGTAGTTTCTCTTAATTTAACTAGATAATTATTATAAAAGCATC
>Ga0129333_10001617_pt1 | contig 20536 bp, 25 predicted proteins | sample CPB6_08_DNA_FD_94474 | JGI IMG/M metagenome (GOLD analysis project Ga0129333, IMG submission 94474) | Freshwater to marine salinity gradient microbial communities from Chesapeake Bay, USA - CPBay_Sum_0.6_0.8_DNA | ecosystem: Environmental > Aquatic > Marine > Coastal | place: USA: Chesapeake... | reverse complement strand
TTCCATCCCAGCACCAGCTGGTCCCATAATACCATTAGCAGATGGAAAAGACTGATCTGGAGGAACAGCAGGGCATGTTTGTGCTTGTCCTGGTAAAATTGTTGGTAGAACTCCTGGGATTCCTCTTGATGCAGCTGGTCCAGTTTGTCCACCTGGTGCATTTGCTGTTGCTGGAGTTGTCTGTGGATTACCAACATCCTTCGATGTTCTATCAGTAATACCAGTTGCCGCAGAGTTTTCTGCATAATTTACTTTATTCTCTGGATCTGCAACTACAGTACTAGGTGTAGTTTTATATCCTTTGATATTTCCAAGTACGATAGGAATCTGTGCTTCTTCACCATCGGCAAAGAATCCAATCACCATTGCACCTACCTGCAACTGGACTCTTGTACCACTATTATGAATACCCTCCTGATCATTTGGGAGCATTACATATGCCCAAGGCAAATCATCAGTTGGTATATCTTTAAGATAACCAGCTTCCTTCTTAGCACCAGATGTTCCGTCCTTTGGATCAACACCTTGGTGACCCGTATACCATCCGATAACTCTTACTTTACATCTATGTTCCCCAAGATCAACTTTCTCAACTTCTCCTAACCACCAGACGAAACCATCTCTGCCAGCATAGTCAACTTTTCCTGGAACATTAAGAATTGACATTATTAAATATATTACTTTGTCAAAATATTTATACAAAAAAAGGGAGGTTTCCCTCCCAGATAATCAGGAAACCTCCACTTCTACTGTAGTGAATTTATTCAAATACTCGTAGGCATAGTGAGTACGATTTCCATGAATACCCCATCCAATCCACCTATAGGCAGTATTCATGTAGTCGTAAATACTACGACCAGGGGTTTTCATACGATCTTCAATTTCTCTCCATTGAATTTCATTAGACAAATAACGAAGTTGAGTTTCAATTGAAGAAGGACTTCCACCGAATTTCTTTGCGAAATTACCCAATCCATAATAACGATTGGCAGATGTCCATTGAATCAGTCCATAACCACCATAGCAATTATGGTAACTGGTTCTGCTACCACCTTCGCAAATATTAGGCACGAACATAGATTCTTGCTTAATATTACCAAGGATGGTGGCAAGGGCATTTCTGTCTTTTACACCAATGCCTTGGAAATAATCCAAGGCCATGTTTTCGTGATCTGAACACCCTTTACAAATTAGCCTCTTTTCTTTTGGCTTTTCAGGAGCAACCTCTTTGGTCGCTGTCGTATCAAACTCCTTAATAACAGAAAACGGCACTGGAGGTGTCGTCAAAGGAGGGAATACAGGCAGTGTTGCCACATTGGTTGTAACCGATGCCAGAAGGGGCAGGGCTACTGTAAGGAATTGTTGCACTAAATTAAATTGAACTCTACATCCGTATAGAAGAGGGGTACACCCACCTCTCGGTGGGCATCTTCCACGGCTCTAATGATAGCAGTCATTTTCTCATAATAAAAATTGCTACTATCAATGGGCAATACTGGATTCGAACCAGTGACCATCTCCGTGTAAAGGAGGCACTCTACCGCTGAGTTAATTGCCCAGATTTGAATTGATTGTAGCAGATTTTTATTTTACTGTCAACCTATACGTCAAATACCTTGCATTCTTTTGCGTCTGGATTTTCATCACAAAAAAGTTCTAGTGGAGAAGGATCCTTATCTTCATTTGGATGCCTGTCTGCATATCTTTGTAGTGACTCCAACTCTTCTACAGTGTGTCTACGTGACTGTGGAGAAGTTTGTGGGTCATCTAAAATCTTTTTGTCTCTTTCGATATGGTCGTTTATGTTTTTCATTGTCTGATGCCTCAATAGTCTTTAACACTATCCCTACCAATATCTATGTTGGTAGTAACACCCTCTGGTCTCCATACGTGAACAACTCCCAAAACTAAGTAATAACCACTATATGTTGATTCCTGAGATAAAGATTTACCAGACTCATTTGCAGCAGGTAATTCAACTTCAATCACATCACCAACAGTAACACCGACATTGCCAGGTACTACTATATTTAGCTTAATCAAATTAATTGATTGATACCTCATCAAAGAATATAAAGCAGACTCTAGAATTTGCTGTGGTTGAATAGCAGCACCACCTCTATTAGTTGTGCCTTGAGCAACAGGTGATAGAGAAGTTGTTGGGTTCTTTGATGCAGTATCTGCTGTTTGTTTATTACTGGTTACTGTTGCCTCACTGCTAGTAGCAAAACCAGATCCAGCAATATACTTCAATCTCTTACGATGACCTTTTCCTGCAGATAGTGTCTTGGCAGAAACTGCATATGGATTGTTCTTATCAATGTGTGAGAACTCTTTCCAATACGAATCGGCAGATCTGGAAGCAATGAAATAATTACCACCACCTGGTCCAGATGGAGTTTCTGTGCTAGATGCTGAGGTTGAAGATGCCTTTGGAAGGGCAGAATCATTGAATGAGTATAGATCAATTCCAATGATGGAGTTACCTAAAACACCAGTCCTGAGGTTATTGATAACATCATACTTATCTGGATATGTCACTCTCTGAATGTTGTAGTAATTGTCACCTGGTGAACTGACATTCTTTTGAGCATATGTGAACTTTTTCATCTGTGCCTTTGCTCTATCACCAGTCAAAAGACCAGTAACAACATTACCACTTGACACCATATTCTGAGATTTTTCAATCAAAGAATCAAGAGATTCAAAGTGTATTCCATCTCTGTTCTCAAAGAACATAAATGAACTTTGAATCTTCTCTCTGCCAACTCTAACCGACTTATCCGTTAGATATGAAACAACATCAAATGGTCTCCAACTAGGTGAAATGAATGGGAAAGACGATTGTGTGTTTTCAATTATAAGTTTTTTATTTGTCTGTAGGTTATCGGTTAAGACTTTCTTAACTGTATCTGCTGCAGTTCCCTTGAAAGTTTTAAACACCCTATTGGTTTCATTTGTAATAGCCTCTTCACTCACCGTATGTAAAACATACATTTGCATTCTTTCATTTTTGATGTTGGAACCAATCTTATAGATTTTCTGCCTTAATTTATAGGATATTGATGTATCAGAGTCAGTTGCCAATTCCAATTCAATAGTTTCATTGCCATAGATGTTACTAATAAAATCAGTAGCATCAGCAATTAGAAATTCTGCTCTAACTGCTGGTGAATCAATACTTTCAAAAATAGTAAATTCACTGACAATACCCTTGATATTGTACAATTTCTTGTCAGACAAGGTAATATCAATAGATGCTAATTTATAACCGTGTGACTGTAACATATTAGACTACAATATTTTGGGGTGCATAATTTGCTTGAGAAACAACACCAAATTGAGACCTTAAGAATGGATTGATATCAGGAGAAGGTCTTTCACCACTACTATTTAATGGAATTGCACCTGCTGCTTGAGGTTTTGCATTGGCAACATTGGCAGCTGCTGTAGTTGCAGTTGAGGATAGTTTATTAGCAGCTGCTTTCGTTGCATCCATCTGTGCTCTCTCCTGAGCACTCTTGGTATCTTTAGATTGCTTATCTAATTGATCACCAGTATTTGGACCAAATGCTTCTTTCCATTTATTAAGTGCTTCTGATAATGCATCCTGAGCAGAAGAATAAGCATCTGTTTCTTTTGTTGGTGCTAATTGATCACCACCTGAAGCAACTTCAATATTCTTAAGATCAGCAGGGGCAGATCCACCCTTTGCCCCAGGTAACAAGGATCCAGCCTTTTTAGAAATAGCAAATTCTTTTGCTGCTTTAGCAGCTAAAGTAGATGCTTCACTGTGAGAAAGACCCTTTTTCTTCCAATCATTATAATGTGTTTGATATGCCTGATTATACCAGTATCCAAGATCTGCCTGTGGATCTACTTTAACCTTAACCTGACTTGACTTAATTGCTGGTACAGAATGTGATTTGAACCAATCAATAGCATCTGTGGAATTAACTACCTTTTTCCATTCTGGGGATCCTGGTTGAACACCAACCAAATCATTCGATCCAAAACCACCAGTATACTTATTGAGTTGTTTGATGTTTACTTGTGCATCTTCCCCAACTGTGTATCCAAAAACATATGATTTGTCTAATGAACGAATTTTAACTCTATCACTAGATTTAATTCCTTCTCTATATTTTGCTGGATCAAACTCTCCACCAGTTGCAAATTGTGGGACAACACCACCAATAGATCTAGGTAATGCATATCCACCAGCACGTGCTTGACTCATTCTCATTGAAGTCAAACTAGGTGTTCTAACAGTTGCTGGTGTATTGAATGGGATGACAAATGCCGAACCTGCACCACCACCTGCTGCACGACCTTTAAATCCTACCCATTCTCTACCATGACCAATAAATGCAGTCGATCTTCCACCATCTAATGATACTGGATAACCAGACATAGGACCATTAATCCAACCACCAGATGCTGCCTGAGGAATTGCACCACCAATAGATGCCTTTGGTGTAGTATGACCACCCATTTTCATAACAGCATCAAGAATCTTGGATAGCAATCCATTGACACTATCTTGTCTATTACCATCAAAGAGATCAGATAATGCATCAGAAGCAGTGTTAGCAAATCCAACTACAGCCTGTCCTGCATTCTTGATTCCCTTCAGTGCAAATCCAGATACTTTCTTGAAGACAGAATTGGGAACACCAAACATAGATGCAATTGGTGCTAATACCGATCCCAAAAGCATTTGCATTGGTCCTGGTAGAAATGCACCAAAGACACTGCCAACCATGGCCATAGCAGAAATCAATCCAATACCAACTGCTTTGAATGGTAATAAGATTGCATTTGAAAGTGCTTGCTGCAACTGCTGAGTGATTGGATTTGCCATGACAGTATTTCCAATCATTCCACCAGATGCCATCTTAGGCACAACAACTGGACCCCCCATTGCTCTCTTTGGAGTGCCACTCTTTCCTCTATCTGCAGATCCTTTTGGAACAAATAATCTGATCAGGCTAGTAATAGCCTTCATCATCATAATCAAAGGCATAAATGCGATAAAGAGAGAACCTTTAGCAATAAAGGATAATGTTTCTTTATGTGGTTCAATTAAGTTAACTACTGCTTGAATTAGATCACCAACTGCACTGAAATATTCTTTACCAATATTCATGACAAAATCAAACACTGGTTTGAGGATTTGTCCGATCAATCCAAAGAATTTGCCGATGGCATCAGTGACTGGCTTGAGTGCTCTGCCCACAGGACCACCCACAAGACCCCCTACGAGACCTCCAGCTGCTGCTCCAACCTTGCCACCTGCTTCACCACCCAACGCAGTGCCGAGCATCTCACCACCGATGGTGCCTGCTGCTGCCCCGATGCCTGTGCCGATTGCTTCCTCTTTGGTTCCCCCGAGCAGAGCAGAACCCATACCAGCACCGACACCAACGGCACCAGCCATTGCATATTTACCAACTCTGGTAGAAGCAAGTTTCTTTATTGCACCATATACACCAACACCCTTCTTCAGGTTGATCATGCCTTTTGCAACAAAAGACAAGACAGATACAAAATCTTTTGCTAGGGAAGCAGGATTCATCATCCACTTCATTCCCTTCATTAATATTGCAGCACCTACAATAAATTGTACTGCACCAAATAATCCCTTAAATGAAATGGGATTGTCAATTACCTTAGCAAGTCCTTCTAGGGCACTAGTTACACCAAAGGATAACAGTCTCTGGAAAACCTTAAAGATACCAACAATACCTTTAATAATACTAACAACTTTATCGGTATTTCCTGGTTTAACGATCCAATCAAGAACTGCAGTTACTACAAATGCTCGAAAAAGACCACCAAGTAACGTTGCCAGACCTTGAAAAAATCCACCAGCAGCTGCTGTTGCAAATTTAGTAAACTTAAGTAAAAACTTACCACCTGCTTCAGATTTCTTTTCGGATTCAGCATCTCTCTGCCTTTGTGCTTCTTTTCTCTTTCTATCTTCCTTCTCTCTGTCAGTTTTTACTTTTGTTTTTCTAAGTCTCTCTTGTCTACGAATTAGTTCACTCTGCTGTCTAATTTCCGTAGCAATTGTTCTTTGAGTTTGCTTAGCAATAGACTCCGTAATAATAGCAACACTATTAACAGTCGCACCAAGACTATTCATTGCCTTGATGATTCCATTCAATGAAGTTCCACCCCCAGCAATTGTGGTGCCACCAACTTTAATGGTCGCACCACCAGATACCTTCGGTACTGAAACCATTTTATATAGTTTAGGTTTTGCTGGTCTGTCTGTGGGTGTTGCCATCTAGATTTCCCTTTCCTTAAGTATTTATTAGTTGACTGTTGCCTTTGGAAGTGCACTATTCTTCACAAATGTAGGCATTGGTTGTTGACCACCAGCACTTGCGATTATTGGCACTGGGACAACAGCAGCAGTTCCTGGTTTTGTTGCCTCTCTAGATACATGCTGTTCAGAACCAGTTTGGACAGTAGATCCAGTAGATGTTGCTGTTGGAGATGCACTAACAGAAGGTGATGATTTAGGAGATAAAGCTTGAGAGGTACTGGAAGTTGACCCACCAAAAGCAGCAGCCCATAAATTAAGTGCTTTTTCTAGATCTTGCTGAGCACCTATGAATGGATCGGATACTCCTCCACCACCTTCTAATAGTGATTTACCACCAGTTTCACCAGCAGCAATATCGGAAGGAATAAAATCTGCAGATCCAGTTACCTTTGATGTAAGTTTGATTTTATTACCACCAGCATCAACAGCTGCTCCTACGGACTTCCAAAATGCTAATGGATTTCTGGTTCCACTGAATCCATATTTTTCTGCATATGAACCCATTGGACGAACTTCAATGTGAGCAACTCCAGTATCCGTCTCACCTCTACCTACAATTTGACCTGGTTGTAGAGTATCACCTTTCTTAACACTGAAACTACTTAGTTCTGCAATTCTCTCCACTACTTTCAATTTATCATTCCAGATATCAATATATTTGCCATAACCACCACTTTGGTGATATACACCAACAACAACTCCACCACCAAATGTTTGCACTGCTTCATTACCAGAAATATCTAAATCCTGGCCAGCATGTTGTCTACGACCACCATCTCTAGAAGCACCATATGCCTGTGCTGGTATTAAATTGTAATTATAAACACCACCTGCAGCAAATTTTCTTTTTAGTTCTGTGCCTTCGATGTCCTGGATCATATATGCTTTCTTCAATTGCTGCCCAGTTTTACCTCTGCTTCCATAATAATCCATCAAATTATCATACTTATAAACACCACCAACTGCATACTTATCACGAATCCAGTTTCCACCATCTGGTCTTCTTCTATCAACAGCAGTAACTTTGTATCCCATAAAATATTGAGCACCACCAACAAATTTCTTAGCAGATTGTGATAGTGGACCATTCATTTCAAAGTCAGCAAGAACTTTTGCAGCAACACTGGGATTGCCTGCTTGGAATCTCTTTGTTAATTGCTGTATCCCATCTGGCTTAGCAGCAAGTTCAAACAGTTCCTTCTTAGTTAACTTCAATGATCCATACTTAGATGCTGCAGCACCATCAGCACTAGAACCATATAGTGCTGCAGAATATGGAGAGAACTGCTCTCTTGCCGTAATAACTGCTGGAATGCCTCCAGATTGTTTTGCTGCTCTGTTTAAAATTACCTGATAAACATCAGCAACATGTTGTGGTGCACTAGCTTCCAAGGTTGCTAGGTGTGCTGCTGCCCGTTTATCTGCAGAAGATGCCTGAATTGCTTTTAAATCTACCGCAGTTAATGCGGTATCCACACCTGGAATAGCAGGATTGTTGGTAGTTCCACCACCTCCACCAAAACGTGCAGACGCAAAAGCATTATAAATGTCGGCAAGTAATCCTCTTGTGGTTTTTTGATTTTGTGGAGTGAATGCACCATTTGGTTGAGCAGTTAAAAGAGTTACTTGCCCCTCACCAATTAATTTTCTGGCAGCACTATTATCTTGACCTGGAGCACTCTGACTCCCAACATTTAAATCTGCAGCAGGTTTATTGATCTGAGATTGCATTCTGTCACCAGAAATTGCAACCTTATTCACACCGAATAAATTGCCGTAAAAACTAACTTGAGGTGCTATTGCCGACTTGACAATATTACCAACAATACCAAGTCTATCTAATGTTGAAGAAGTTGTTGCAATAATTGCAGATCCAGCATACTTCAGTCCCATCACTTCTGGACTGTCTGTTCCAACAATACCACCTGCTGCCATTAGTGGAACAGGACCACCAATTGCTTTCTTATTTTGCCTATCAAAATCAAATACGTTAAAGGTCAAACTATCGGCAAGTCCTTTAGCACCAGTAACTAAAACATCTCTTACTGCACCACCGATATTATCTTTATGCTGCCAAATCCAAACTAATCCATCAATTGCCTTTTTGATTAGTGAACTTTCCCAAGCAAACTTGAGAACATCCATGCCAACACTAGCAATCGTTCCTGCAAGTTGGAATAATGCTCCAAGACCATCAAATAATGCAGAGAACATTTCTCCTGCTTCACCAGCAATAAATCCAAGAGCAGGAGATATGATATCAAATCCAAGTTTAAATGCATTACCGATTGGTTTGATAATTGGATCAATCATTGGACCCAGTTTGGTTCCAACCCATTCACCTAAGAACGATCCAAGAGCAGAACCAATGATTCCTCCAATACCAGGAAGAAGCATATTACCAAGAGCAAAACCAGCAATACCTCCTGCTGCTTGACCAACACCAGCACCAACTGCGGTGCCACCTTCACCAGACATTAATCCACCAGCTGCTCTGGTAACACCACCAATTACAGAGAAAATAGCATTACCCTTTGCTGGATTTGCTGCCATCCAGTTACCAGCCATTTTAAACTGACCACGGATTCCTCTAGTTCCACGTTTAAATGCAATTCTACCACGTTGAGTATTTCGTGCTAGGAATCCTTTCTTACGTCCACCATATTGTGCACGATACCTATCACCTAGGTAATCTTGACCACCACTATATGACCACCCCTTACCATTCCTCTTAGCAACTCTCTCATCATTCTTTCGTGCCTTTGATTTTGCCTTCTCAAAATCTTCCTTTGAAATGGTGTTACCATTCCTATCAACATAACCAGCAATATCTTTATTTTTTGATGCACCTTCAGCTTCACCACTAATCTTACCCCATTCTGTGAATAAATTGGTTACCCATTTAACGTCACCAATGAGTTTCCAAGGCATGAAGATATACTGTGCTGCCTTAACTAGAGCAACACCACTGACTAGTTGTAATGCACCAACAAATCCCTGCAGTACACCAGCAACATTACCATGCTTGATTCTATCAAAACCACCAAATAGATTCGATAGTCCATCTAATAATGTACCTACACCAAATCCAACAAGTTTTCGAACGAACCCAACAACAGTTACAATGTTCCCTATAGTTTTTGCTAACTTTCCAGTATCTTGTCCAGTAATCCAATTCAGGATAGGCATGAGAACAAACATTCTCATGATTGGTTCTAAGATCCCACTAAAGACTTTAAAGAATCTCTCAAGTGGGGTTAGTGCTTTTTTGATTATATCTGCTTTCTTATCAATTACCTTGTCAGGATCTTTAACTGCCTTTTCACTAGCATCTTCTGCCTTTTGATCTAAGAAACGTTTCCACCAACGTTTTTGCTTTTGCTCAGATAATTTCTCATCTGCAGCATCGGCAGCACTTAATCTATCCTCTAACTTGATTCGTTTTGCCTGCGATTGAATCAAGAATTCATTTCTAAATTTAAATAACTTATCTACCGTTTCTAAATTTTTACCAAGGGACTCAACAGCCCCACCCATTCGGTTAATACCCTTAATTGTTGCCGCATAAGATGCAGAAATCCCACTACCAGATTTCGTGATAGCAGGATTTACTTTTACAAATGACCTAACTTTAATCTGTGCCATTAGAGACTAACTTTACCTTGTGCTTGTGCAGATCTCTGACGTTGTTCTTCATCCTTTAACCATTTCATAAGCATCCTAACGTAGATATCCCTTTCCCAAGGTATCATATCTTCCAATTCAGTCAGACTATATTTGTGATGCTGCATGAGTGCGAAATTAGTCTTGTAATAGTTTCCAAGATTATCATGCAACAGTGCTATGCGAAAAAAGATGCTAATCCCTCAAGTACAACCTCCGATACAACCTCAGTCTTTGGATTCTTAACATTGAGAACCTTCTTCAATTTCGGCATAGTTTCAAAGAAGGATTGAATCAACTGAAACTGCTCATTATTCATACCTTCCAAGAATTCTAAGATCTCCTTCTTAGATGTTCCCTTTGCTTCCCAAACTTCATCACCAGAGAAAATTTGTTCAATACTAGTTGCAGCAAGTTCAAACATATTATCCATAGATGGAGTATCTTCTGTGGATAAATTCAATTTGACGAAAGTATCTAGAGATGGATACTTCATCAACACACCAACAGAATCATCAAGCATAATCTTTCTGCTGTGATTATCATCCATTTCAAGTTCAACATCATCAAGATTAATTTTCACTTCAACTTGAGTCTCACCATCGTCTGGACAAGTAACCATGAAGTTAGTACTTTCCCCCACAGACTTAGCACGAATCTTTAAGAAAAGATATTCAATTTCAAAAGTAGCAAGTTCTTCAACTTTTCTCTTAATATTAGTGCAATTTTTAATAATGGATTTTACCGCATTCACCATTTCCTTCTCATCTTGAGATTCCATTGCCATGAATAGAATCTTTTCTTCACGAACTAGAAATGGTCTGTATTTTACTTTTTCTTTTGTCGTAGGTAGTTCCAATTCATATTCAGGAACAGATAATTTAGGTAAAGGCATAATTATTCAAACACTAATTCATATTTTTATTTATCACTCATATTCAGCACTCCCAAAAACATCATTCTTAGTTCTAATGCTGTTGACATAATCAGATAATGCATTATTTGAGTTATCAATGTAGGTAGTTCCTCCACCCAATCCACTATCACTTCCAGTATTATCGAATCTATATCTATCATAATAAAATGACACATCACATTTTAGTAATGATGTCTCTGCATTATTAAAGGTCATTGTACTAATATTGAATGGAAATGCATTCTGCACAATCCAGTTACCAGTACAAGTTCTCAATCTCTTTTGTCCTATAACTTTACCTTCAGTATTCTTTTGTTGTATTACAACGTTTGAACCAACTTCCCATTTAGAAATTCTTAGTTGAGCAACATAATCTTGATGGGGTAGAACAAAATTAGAAGAATCAGTTTGTGTATAATTCATCCATCTTTCAAACCACAAACGAATAGACAAATCTTTAGTCAATAGGAAACTGATTGTAATCTCACTGAAAGATGTTCCTGTAGTATACCTGTACATAGATCCAAATGTCTTACCTTCACCTGTGGTAAGTTGTCTACTTGGAACTGTAACTTCATCTGCAAGCAAATTAAGTTTATCTACCCAATCTCTTGGTGTAATATCAGCTAGATATTTTTCTGCCAGATTTGGTTTTGACAAACTAATTCCATATAAATTACTGGTGGCAGGATTCCACGTTGCCTCTCCAGTAATCCTTTGTCTAAAATTTTCAAAATCGTTAAAACTCATGAGTCGTTCCAAACCTTTGATGATGGAATTTTCACTGTTCTCCCATCAACAAATTTAACAAATTCTTCTACTGGAATGAGTCCAATATCTGCCCATTCTAGTTCATCAATAACAAAAAAGGGGGAAGTAGCATTTATCTTTAAGTATTTATGATGCATTTTAGGTGGATATGACAGTCCACCATTTTGGAATGATTTTCCAATTGAAGTTCTTAGTATTGGTTCCATATAATGAAGATTTCCACCAGCAAAATAATCTTGTCCAATTTCATTAACCATGACTAATGGATACTTATCAAAATATGGAACTCTTGTGGTAGTTGCAAAGTATGAAAAAAAGAGCATCTGCCCTGGTTTTGGTTTTTGAGTATAATGCCCACTGACTCTCCCAAATAACCAATCACGATACCAAGTATTGGTTTTACCAAAACCTTTCATTTCTTTTTTGATCTCTTGATATAGTGTCATACTCTCAATTCTACCTCAGTAATTACCTTAAATTCATATCTTCTGTCTGCACACCACTCCTTAGCTGCTTTCCACTTTGCTTGGTTTTTGGTGTACTCAAATACCTCATTTAAATATTGCTTTGTCTTCCTTTTTGGTGCTTTTGGTTCTTTCGTCTGTCTGAGAGGTTTTATTTCAACAATATAAACTTTAGTTTCTTCTAACGTCTTAACCTTCACATAAAAGTCTGGGAAATATCTATGAACCTTACCATCCAATGGTGATCTGTATGGAATGATTATTTCCTCTGAAGCCCATTCAACAATATGTGCACTGAGATCACAATAAATCATGAACTTTCGTTCCCATAAACTCCTATAAATAATATTATTGTAATCTCCCCTGTACTTTTTGGGATTTGATGGTAAGTATCTTCCTCGGTAAGACATAATGGCAGATTCAGGTCAAGTATATGTGTATCCAGATCCTGCAGATCTTCGTTTTAAAGATGATCCGCAGAGGAATTTTATCGAGGCAGGAGCAGAACTGACTGATGAACCAAGAGATTATTTAAAAATTCAAATTATAAACTCAGAAAACCAATCCTACTCAAATTATGTAAACAGAGGAGGGGGTGGAATACAGTCAGTTATCCAAACAGGAAACAGTTCTGTTATTAGCAGAGGTGACACAATTTATTTATACATGCCTCATCAACTTTCCGAATCATTTCAGCAAGGATATAACACAGAAAGTATCGGAATGTTAGGTGCTGGTGTACTCAACATGATGAGTAGCCGAAGTGATGTGGGTTCAATGGCAGAAGAATTAAAAGATGCTGCCAAAGGTTTAAAACCAGAAATTGCTATCAATGCAATGTCTGGTGCTATTGGTGGTATTAACCAATTAGTTGGAACCGAATCATCTCTGTCAACAAGAGGTGTCACTCAATTAACTAAAGGTGCTATTTTAAATCCATATAAGGAATTAATCTACCAGGGAACTGAATTCAGATCCCATCAATTTTCCTTTAAATTGATTGCAAGATCATTCAAAGATGCAGAAGTTATCAATAAAATTATTTCAACACTAAGATATGCAATGCACCCTGGAATTGCTGGAGTAGGTGCAGATGAGCAGTTTGAGGGAAATTTAACAGATAAATTCAAAAATGGTGATGTCAATGTTAGTTCGGATCGTTGGTTAACTTTACCAGATTTCTTCAAATTAGAACTAACCAGAGTTATCAATAACAATGTCAATAGTAGTTATAAATTGGAAAAATTGATCCAATTACCAACTTTCTGTGTTCTTGAGGGTATGTCGGTAAACTACACTCCAGATGGAACATATGCACCATTGAAAAATTTAAATAATGAATACAATGCTTCAAACAAAGGTGATCAAGGAGTTGTTGCTGTACAAATTGACCTACAATTCAAAGAAACAGCAATGCTAACAAAAGCAAATTTCAAAAAAGAAGGTCGAATAGCTAATCTTGCTTCACAAAATGTTGCTCAAGCTTTAGTTGATAACGCAAAAGCACAAACACCTAAGAAATAACACAAAATGGCAATTCTCAATAATTTCTATTTTTCTCAATTACCTGATGTTTGGGTCCGAATGGGTCCAGCAAAGGGTGCTGATCAACCATATGTACTTGCTAAAAACATCTTTAGGAACGTTGCTCTAGTAAACAACCTACAGAAAGAATTTTTAGTATTCACCCCTATTCAAATTGGAGAAGGTGAAAAACCATATCAAATTGCATATGAGTATTATGGAGATGCTGCCTATGAGTGGGTTATCTTACTATGCAACAATATTACTGATGTGTATGATCAATGGCCATTAAGTTCATCTGAGTTATTCAACCTAGTCCAAAAGAAATATCCTTTAGATGAATTAAATGAGATCCATCATTATGAGACAATTTCAATAAAAACCCATAATGGAATTGAAATTCTTGAGGGTGGTTTAATTGTGAATCATGATTTCACATACAGACACCCAACAACTGGTATTATTCTAAGTGGTGATGCCGTAAGAACAGCCATCACTAACTACGAATACATGGTTTCGGAAAATGAGAAGAAGAGAGAAATATATCTACTCAAGAAACAGTATCTAAGTCAATTTATTAGTGAATTCGAGAAACTTGTTGCATACGACAAGAGAAAGGACGAATACGAAGACGTTCCCCTCACTCCAACAAGCATCGCAGAAAATTATATCAAATAAGTATAAATTACTAAAAAACCCCAGGAACGATTTTTTCCTGGGGAATTTTTAGGCACCTTTGGGGAATTTAAAGGTCATTTTCGTTTTGGGGTCATAAGGATTTTTATAGTTTCCTTAAGACAAATCCAAATGTACTGCCATTCTTCTTTAGGTGTTACTGACATACGGTAGTAGATCCGATGATAGGTACACCTAGAATAGTAAGAGTCGATGAACTGCAAGGAGGTGCATATTCATAATAGTCCCGCACATATCTTTGTCTCGGGAGGGGAATCCATCGACGGCCGTATCCATCTGTGCAGACATAGACTCCGTTAATTGAATCGCATCCAGGAATAGTACCAGGTATGTACTGAGCATATGAAGGACTGCAAAGAGAAAGAAGGGCACCAATTGAAATGACAGTGAGTTTCATACCGATTCAACAATAACATCATACATTTGATGGAAATTGGAAGTCATATGAGCTTGATCCGAAGTATCAAATTCCATTGCCCTAGATTTATCTAGGGTCCATTGACCATCGTTCTGGTAATAGAGTTTACTATCACCCAATTCCCTAGTTGCAATATACATCAGTCTTCCTCCGCAAGACGAGCAAAGTAACTCATTTTGTCTTCTTCATCCTCTCCATCATTAGTTTCTGCAGCAGCAGCAACTGCTGTATTTCGGAAGGATGTAATTTCCTCACCCCAGGACGATTCTTTACGAGCACTGAAGGAAGATGAGGTTGAAGTGCTGGGGGTCCAGTCTTCGTCTTCTTCGGTCTCTGAATCCACACGACGAGATGCCTTCTTAATGCTGTTAAGGACCAGATTAAGACGTGCTTCAAGTTCTTCGTAAGTCTTGAAATTACTTTCATCGGTGAACTCCTTAAGGGAGTATTGGGTCTTCCAAAGTTTCTCCAACTTCTCATCGGAGAATTCACCAAGGACTGAAGGGGATGCGAACTCAGACTTGTCGTAGTTCCAATAACCATCCTTCTTGACAATCTTCAGTTTGAAGTTTGCACCCTGCCAGAAATCGAAAGGATTGATGGGGGTTTCATCAGCAAACTGAGGTTGCATAGTCTCCATGATCTTATCGAAGATCTTCTTACCGAACTTATAAAGGAAAACTTTACCTTCGTTTTCGGGATGAAGAGGATCACTCACAACATAAATGTTGGTGTAATAAGAGAGTTTGCGTTTCTGTTTACGAGCAATCTCTTTGTCAGAATCGTGACCTGAGTTCCAGAGTTCACGGTTCATCTCTCCAACAGGATCTTTCTTACCAAGAGTAGTCAGAGAGTTTTCGATATACCATCCACCAGGACCTTGGAAAGCATGGGACCACACTTTTGCCCAGGGAAGATCTTCACCTTCAGGTTCAGGCAGAAAACGAATTACTGCGAACCCATTACCAGATTTATCCATCTCGGGTTTCCAGAAACGAGTATCTGCACCTGCTCCAGATTCTGGATTAGAGATCTTCTCAATCTCTTTGGTGAGTTTATCGAATGCGGAACCAGAGTTACGCTTAAGATTAGAAAATGACATGTATTTCTCCGTATTAGTTAGGATTTGGCCTGTGGTTTTGTTTTTTGCCACCTGTTAAGGATAGCACACTATTTAGTCGGTGTCAAGACGGGATGTATGAGTCTAGCTTATCGGACATCGTGTTGAGGACCGTTGACATGGGTGATCCACAAAACACCATAGACAATCTATCCATGTTGTCAACGATCTCTTTGATTTTTTCATCATTATAAGAAGCAAGTTTCAATCTTGTATGAAAAATTTTTTGCTTCTCGATTAGCATCTTTGTTTGTTCTACAAATTCGATCTTTTCTTCCTGAGATAATTTTGATAAGTGTTCAACAATATTAGAAAGACGATCGTATAATCTTTGCATATCGTACAATTCCTTTTGTACGATTTCTGATCTTAAAAACTCTGACATTTAATTACCTTGTTCTTGATGATGTTTCTATACTCCATACTATTCACATGCAGGAATGGGGCATATCTCAAGATTTTATTTTTAGTTGTCAACCACATTGGATCTGACAGTTGTTTGTCCAAGTCTTTAATGAAAGGTAATACTTTATTAATGATAACTAATGTCTCTAATCCAATAGTCTTTTTAAAATATGCTCTGAGAATAAGTGGATGTGTGCTACCTAAATTGCACTGGAATAATTTATCGAAATTACTTTGGTATGGTTCTTGAATAAGAGATAGCAGATCATCTAATTCTTTTGTAAAAGTTTCTTGTAGGGACTGTGTTTTCTTCTTCCAAGAATAATAATTTTTCTCTCCTTGTCCTTTTACAATATCACCAACCCAAACATCCTGCTGTGTAACAAATTGGGAGACAAAATACTCGATGAGTGCCTCCTGATTATATTTATTTGCTAACTTATCAAAAAAGTATCTGTCCTTACGTTTATCAAAGGTAACCTTTGATGCATTGGTTTTCCCCTGATACTGGAAAAAATTATAGTTGTCCGTGGTGAAGTGCAATTTCACGGACAAATATAATTTGTAAACATCATACCCAGTCATACGATAGGAAGTACTCCCATGGTAGTTCTCTTAATGAAATTTAATTGTTGGGCATCATACTTTAGTTTATCCTTCAATGGTTTTGAAATTAATTTGTTTACCGTATCAATTTCAATCTCGTAGTTATCACAAACGGAAAGTACAGCATCAATATAATTAGTCAGTCCATTACTGTCCTTGACTACTTTTTCTACTTCGTCACTAAATCTTGATTGAGTCATAAATTTTTCTTCAAATTCATTCATGTGTATTGGCATCCTCAAACTCTTTGATGTACTCTTTTAACAAAGAAAAATATTTATCAAGATCTCTCTTAATGAATACCTGACACTCACCATCTTCAGTTGCGATGATAGTGACAATTTGCTCTACCTTAATGCCAGTTATTTCATAATACATTGCTGCATATGCAGTCTCTTGTACGAAATAGTTTTCAATCCATTCTTCTTCTTTAACTTTAGTTGCAGATTTAAAGTCAACTATAGAAAGGATGCCATCAAACTCACAAATACAATCAACCCGACCAGCAAGACGTAAATAATGAGAGTAAAGAGGGGCTTCAAGAGCATGAATATTATTAATCCTATCAAGAGTACTCTTACATATTTTGAAGAGAGTAGTCGGGAGAGGGTCTTCATTAATCTTTTGGAGTTCATTCTTGAGGTATGACTCAATTATAGCATGTAATGTGGTTCCTCGTCTACTGGCACGAGCTGATGTAGCATTTGCAACTTCCTCACCAACTCGTTTTCTCCATTCAGCAATGCTTTTCTTGCTTCGAATAGATGTTACGGTTGTAACAGAACGATACTCAAGGTTGTCATCAACAAGATAAAATCGTTTGCCATCACGTTCATAAGACTCCAGTTCTTTTAATTCAACTGGAGTCCCCACAAAATTAAACATAATTAAAATCCAAGATTAATTTTACTAATAAGATAAGAACGAACCAGACCAGAACGAACAATATCTTCAACACCAAACTCAATACAACAGAACTCTTCCATCGTCTCAAGAATTTTCATGAAGTCTAGGACTCCATTCTTTTCATTTTGTTTTACTAAATCAGACTGAGAGATGTCTCCAGAGAAAATAATTTTAGCATCTTGCCCAACACGGGTGATCATCGAATCAAGTTCATGGAAATTCAAATTACTAAACTCATCAACGATGATGATGCAGTTGTCAAGAGTAACACCACGAATGTATGAAGTGCTCCAGAATGAAATAGTTTCTTGACTTCTAAGATTATCATAGAGCATCTCGAATGAATTGTCATCTGGCATTTCAAACATGTACTTTACCATATGCTTATATGGAATTTGGTACAATGCTGATTTATCTTCATGGTCACCAGGGAGAAATCCAATCTCTCTGGTTGGAACTAGTGAACGAACAACATAGATTTTATCGTATGGTGTGTTTGGATTTAGAACTTCTCTAAGAGCAAGATACAAACTAACAAATGTTTTACCAGTGCCAGCAGCACCATGAAGAATCATGTTTTTGCCTTCTTCCCAACACTCAAAGACTTTTTTCTGACCATCTGTAAGTGGTGTGATGTTAGTCAGGTGTTCATTATTAATTGGTTTCTTTCTTCTCATTTGTTTAGCACTCATCCCATTCCCGTTACCGTTTCCGTTCCCGTTAACTTTGTTCTTACGAGTTCTTACTGGCATGTTATGTAAATCTACTAAGGTTTGCTCGGGGGTGTGCTTTTTGCACTTTAGTCATAACTTCTTTGAATCCATCAGATTGTTTGGGTTCACCATAGGTTACACCACCAATACCTTTAGTCCAATCTTTATCCCAGTCAGGATTTTCTTTTCTCCATTGATCGTAGTCGGCCATGGACATGTATAATTCTTGAGTCTCTCCTGTTTTTGAATTTTTTACTGGATAAGTAGGCATAGTTACACTCCCTTGGTTTATTTATTGCTGTTTTCTAGTTCCACAAATTCCTTTTTTAGTTCCTTACGGATCTTTTGATAGAATTCAAGAATGTCGTGGTTGTTATTATAAATCAGTCCACAATCTTTTGCAATCTGAATCACTTCTTGATTATTCATTGTGATGTCTCCATTGAATTTCTAACTAATCGAACTCTGTTTCCAGGAACCCACATTTTATATTCTTGTAGTCCCAATTTATATGTAATCAGAAGTCGAGTTTTGTCTGACACATTATCTAATACTTGACAAGTTAACCATTCGGTAAACATACCGTCTTGATGTAGATATTCATAGTACATATTAGTCTATCCTAATACAAGGTTGTGTATTTTCCCAGTCTTTACAATCACACTCTCCGTCACACCATCCAAGTGCTTCAGCAACACTGGGGAACTGACAAACAAAGATTCTCTTTGCTGCCTCAGCAACTTCCATGTGTTCTGCTTGAGTTCCATTCTTCTCTCGGAGACCGATGTAGTGGACCCATGAACGGCACGAGCCAGTCATGTAGATGCGTGTGGGGGTGTTCTGTGGGAGCACCTTGCGGGCACACTCCTTTGCCACTCCTGCGGTGAGCATGTCATCATAGAGATCCATGATGTCTGCGAACACATGCTTGATACGACGTTCGAAACTCCTCTTCAGTTCAGGATCAAGATCATCAGTAGAGTTCTGACGATTCTTAGTGTCCTGCTTGCGAAGTTCGGGAACAGGAAGTTCTTCAGTTAGAAGAGATGCATCAGCATACCTTTGGGAAAACTGCTGGAAGCAGAAGCTCCTATGACGAAGGATTTGAGTTGCGATATCTAGGGTTGTTTCAATCTCAAGAGTCATGGTTGATTGCTCAAACACAGACCAGTGCTGGTGATCAATACAATACTTTAGGAGTTTGGCAAAGTTAGGATTATCCTGATTAGAAGGATTGCTAACCCTTGCAATATATGCCATTGTCTTTTCGGCATCGGGAGTCACAGATACTAGACATGCTTTCGTCATTTCTTACCTCTAAAAATAATGTGGGACATAATATAAATTGACATACTCTGCAAGTAATTAATTGCTGCAATAGATGCAAGTCCTGGTAATGTCCAGTTCCATAGTAGCATAAGTGCTAATGGTTTGGCAAGGAACATTACGACAGAATATCCTAGCAGTGCTGCCTCTTCCTTTTCTTTTAATTGCTTTTCTTCTTCTAATTGTTTTTGCTTTTCCTCTTCTTCTTTGTCGTCTATTGCTCTAGGGTCAAGGAAAATAGTAGTTTTATTTTTCATTTTCATCAATACAATCTGGAGTCCATGGGGCACAGAGTCTCATTTCACCACCAAGAAGTCTAGATTCTCCTGTCTGAAGTTTAGGATCTATTCCCTTCTCGATGAACTTTGGTTTTGAAACTTCGGCAGGTTTCTCTCCAGTCTGTGCCCAGTAATCATCAATCGCACGATCAACATCTCGTTTGATTCTACGATTTAACTTTTCAGGATCTTTAATGACGAATTCATTTAACATACTTCCAGGGAAATATTTTCGTTGAACCTCGTCAAGAATATCCCAAATAGAATTTTCGGAAATGCCCGTACATTGCGAAAGAGTACCGATCACCGCAGAGAGAACTACTCCGATGATCGCATACTCTTTAATGCCTGGTTTCTTTTTTCCGAAATTGAAATTGAAGTTCATTTCTTTTTCTT
>Ga0129333_10001615_pt1 | contig 20550 bp, 11 predicted proteins | sample CPB6_08_DNA_FD_94474 | JGI IMG/M metagenome (GOLD analysis project Ga0129333, IMG submission 94474) | Freshwater to marine salinity gradient microbial communities from Chesapeake Bay, USA - CPBay_Sum_0.6_0.8_DNA | ecosystem: Environmental > Aquatic > Marine > Coastal | place: USA: Chesapeake... | reverse complement strand
GACCTCGATCGGTTGCTCGATCTTCAGCACGCGGACCGCGTGAACTTGGTCGAACGTGTCGCGTCACTCAATCGACGTGCGCTCGACGAGGCCAAGAAGCTCCTCGCCTGAGTTCTCTGGACCCTCGTCATGGCCAAGTTCGATTCGTACTACGCGACCAATCCCACGTCAGCGACGTTCGTTGTCGAGGTTGATGGTCGTCCTCTCGGCCAGTTCCGGGAAGCATCGGGATTGTCGGTCACCGTGGAAGTCGAAGAGGTCATCGAGGGTGGCCAGAACTTCCACACGCACAAGCTTCCCGGTCGGTTCACCTTCACGAACGTGACGTTGAGGCGGGGTCTCACCGAAGACAACGGCTTGATCGCCTGGATCGACGAAGTCACCGCCGGCGGTTTCGAGAAGAAGGGCAAGAAGCTGAAGCGCAACACCGTTGCGATCACCCTCACGACGGCCGCTGGCAAACGACTGCGTACGTGGACCCTTCAAGAGGCTTTCCCGGCGTCATGGAAGGGTCCGGACTTCTCGCTGGCCAACGACGACTTCCTCGTCGAGGAAGTCGAGATCGCCCATCACGGCTTCACGATCACCGATCACAAGGTTGCTGCGCCCGCCAAGAAAGCCAAGAAGCCCAAGAAGAAGGTCGCAGCCAAGAAGCGCAAGGCCTCGAAGAAAGTCATCATCAAGCCCAAGCCCGCCAAGAAGCGCAAGGCCTCGAAGAAGGTCATCATCAAGCCGAAGTCGGCGGCCGAACAACTCAAGGATCGCGCGGTCTCTCGTGCCCGACTGATGGCCAAGCAAGCGGCCGCCAAACAGAAGGCTCAGGCCACGGCCGCCGCGCGGGCCAAGGCGAATGAACTGAAGGATCGTGACTGAGTCGATGGCCGAGAACTCCCCGCTTCCCTTGCGACGAATCGTTCGCGCCGATCGAATCCTCTTGTCGCGTAGCGTCGCTACTCGACCACGTATAGGTCGCCTTGCCTCCGGAAGTCAGGCCTTGGCCTACAGCCTCGGTCGACCGGCCACGATGCGCCGATCGATGAGCGAAGTCGCTCCCGTCAAGTATCCGAGTTGGTTGCTTCCCTCTCTGTCCGGGCGCTCGGATGAACTCGATCCATGGCGCGACCGTGACCTCATCGCCATCCGTCGGGCTCGTTCCCGCAACCGTGTCGTGCGGACGATCCCCCCTCGCGGACTGCCGATGGCGTCGCACGCCAATGGACGCGGACGCTTGGGCGAACAAGTGGCCCCGTCATCCATCGCGCGTCGATTGCAACCCGTGCGCCGCGCGCCTTCACCCAACGACGCCCATGTACAAGTGGCACGACAGCCCGCAGTTCGACCCGCCACGCCACGCCCACCTCGATCACGTCGCCTCGCACTACCTCCGGGCAAGTCCGGCGATCGAGACGCACCAGCCGCCGAACTCCACCCGGACACCCGACCGGCGGCCTCGACCAGTACGCGAGGTTCTCGGGCGTTACCACTTGCTTCGGTCATCCATCGTCAGCGGGCCATGTCGGAATCGACGCCCCGACGGAACTTCTCGGACCCGATGCCCAAAGTGGCACGGCCGTCGATCGGCGGTCCGTCGTCGTCGAGTGATCGGAGCGATCAGCCCAAGCGCTCGGACGCTCCCGTTCGCCGTTCGCAGACTCATGTCGACTCGGGAATTCGGCGCACCCCGAATACCTCGTCATCGACGTCGTCGCTGACTTCAACGACGAGCCGAGCGGTCTCCGAACGTTCGACCGGCGGACGGCCAGCCTCGGATCGATCGAGAGTCGACCTGAGTCGCCCTCGCCCCGACTGGACCACATTCGGTGGAGTGGAATCGTCCGACTCCCCGAACGGCGCTCCGCAATCGGCTACTTCGTCTTTGTCGGTCACGAATGATTCGGACGGCAACGCGCGGATGATCGATGCGCGAAGTCATGCAGGGCGGACACCTCGAAACGCTGAGTCGACGGCGGAAACCTCGGCGGTTCCGTCGACGCGCACTCGGGGTGTCATTCACCGGTCACTGGTGGCGCAACGAAGTTCCATCGGCGCGGACTGGCGCAATGTCGTCGGGCTTCGCAGTCGCGCCGAGCGTGCCGACACGCCCATGCGTCGTGAGGCGTCGACTCCGCAGTCGACACTCGCCCAACGGGTAGCGGCTCTCGCCGATCCGTCGGGCTCCCCTCGCACACCCGGACATCTGGTCCGACGCTCACCCGTGGCCGGTTCGCTCATTTCGCTGGCCGCGGCGGTCGCTGCGGCTCGCCCGGTCGCCGCCGCCACTTCGACATCAGTGACACCATCACCGAGTCGTGCCAAGGGTTCGAACCGATCGGCCGATGCGATCCGTCGCTCACCGAGCCGACCGCCAGTTTCCAACGGACGCATCGACGCGACGCGTCGGCCGTCGGCACGTTCGGTGACCACGAACGACTCCGCCGAAGGTTCGCTTCGCCTGCCCTCGGCCCGCACGGCGCCCGGGCCCCGAGCGAGCTTCGTGGACGCGCCACGCGATCTGTGGCGACGTACTGTCTCGAGTCCGCGATCCGAGGCGATCTCTGCGAACCGCCGCGGGGGGCCGTCTTCTCTGCCCACGAATTTTTCACGGCCCGGCGACGTTGCTCGATCGAGATCCCTCGAAGGCTTCACGCCCAGTTCGGTTGCCCGACGTCGACACTCGATGTCGGCGACCAACGCCGCCGTCCGGCGGGTCGAATCACAGGCTCGCCTCAGTGCGCATTCGATCACCGATCGGGTTCTGCGAAGCCAGAGTCGCGGCTCCTCACCGACCTCGATCCTCGTCCCTGGAGGTTCGGCGAGTTCACCCTTCGTCGGAGTGCTCGCGCGGGCCGTGGCGGCTCGCCAGGTCGGGGCCCCGTCTTCGCGGTCGAACGGCACCCCGACGACATCGGCGCAATCGCTTCGCGAACAGACCAGAGGATTCTCATCCGATGTTCGTACCGGACCCGGACGGGAAGCCGCCCAGAGTTTCTCCGAACGCCTGGCCCGACGGCTGTCTGACGATTCGACGCTCGGTGCGACTGCCGATTTCGGCGAACAGTCGGAAGCAGTGGGCCGCACGGGGATCGATTCCGCGAATGTCGTCCCTTCGAAGGTGGGTTCGAGCGAGAGATCCGCAGGCGGCGAATTGATCGCTCGTTCGACGGCCGCCCGGGCGTCCACGTCGCCGGGCTTTCCGATCCTCGACGGTGTCGTCCAAACGGCATCCACCTCGACGAGCGGCCCGTCATCGACTTCGATCGGAACGCAACGCGGGTCGGATTCGTCCGGCCGGTCCCGCGTCACGTCGGATCCATCGCGCCCGTCGTCCTCCCGCGGACTCACTTATCGGGCGGCCACACCGCCTCGACCGGCTCGGGTTCGCCGTTCGGTCGCGCTCGATGATTTACCAGTCGCCCCCATCGTCGTCCCCCCGCAAAGGGAAGTCGCTTCTTCGTCGCCAGCCGATGACCCGAAGGGAACGCAGCCGAATGTGGGGTCGGATCGCTCCAGTCGCCGGCCGGGTGGCGCGGCCCGACAGGAACGTGCCGAATCGACGCGAGCCGTCCGATCGAGTCGGTCTGGTCGGACGTTGAACGTTCGGCGCGCCTCGACGGGCGCCGACTCCTCCACCACATCGCCGTCGGACACAGTGACCGCCGATGCTCTGGCCCGCATGATCGAGAACGGATTCGAACCCGATTTCACTCGGACGGTCACTCGCCGGGTCGACGGAACGACTTCTGCACCCGTCCGCCGATCACCATCGACCAATGGTGCTCGAACGAACACCGGATCAACCTTGATCCGTCGTTCCCCATCGTCCGAGTTGTCGCGTACGTCGGCCAATCCCAGCTCGATCATCGCGAGCGCGATCGGCGGCGCCGAAGTGGGCGATGGAGAAGCGGGTCGCGTGACCACGAGTCAATTGTTGGATCTCATCGACTGGATCAATCGTGTCGTGGAAGAGAAGTTGCGCCTCGAACTCGAGCGCCGCGGAATGAGTGGAGGCAGGTGGTAGCGATGGCCATTCAAAAGGCATATCTGATGACCGAAACCAAGAAGAAGATCGAGTTCATGTTCAATCCACAGGATCTCGAGTTCTCCAAGAGCACCAAGTGGGGCGACAACCCGACGCCGGGAAGCAACGCTCCCCAACTCCAGTTCGATCGGGGCGAATCGGTCCAGTTCTCGCTCACTGCACTCTTCGACTCCACGGCCGACGGCAAACCGGTCACCAAGATCACCGACGAGCTCTACAAGCTGACCGTCACCGACAAGTCGATCAAGGGCACCAAGGAGGACCGCAACATGGCGCGGCCGCCGTGGGTCCAATTCCACTGGGGAAAGATGCGTTCGTTCAAGGCCGTGGTGACCAAACTCGACCTGAAGTTCACCTACTTCACGGCCGATGGGACCCCGTTACGAGCGACGGCCTCCATGTCGTTCCTTCAATATGCCGACGAGGGAAATCTCGCCCCACAGAACCCGACGTCGGGGACTCCGAACCCCGGCCAGATCCGTCGCGTCGAGTCGGGCCAGTACCTCGACACGATGGCCGACGAGATCTACGGCGATTCCTCGAAGTGGCGGGCCATTGCCGATGCCAACGGCATCGACGATCCGCTGGCCATTCCCACCGGACGAGTGCTGATCATCCCGGAACAGGAGAGTTGAGATGACCGAAATCGGAGTGTCCACACCGAAGATCTCGATCAACGGATCGGCCGTCACCGGCGCCAAGGCCGATGCGCTCGTCGACGCGCGCGTGGTCGTGGAGACCGCAGCACCCGCGCAGGCGACTTTGCGCTTTCACGATCCTTTCTTCGAACTACTCGAAGGTTCTTTCGCCAAGATCGGGGCCAAGATCGAGATCGCCTTTCCCGATGCCAAGGATTCCGACGTCGTCGTCTTCAAGGGTGTGGTTGCCGCGATCGGCGCCGAGCAAGGAGCGTCCGACCGGCACGAGTTGGTGATCACCGCTTACGACGCATCCCAACAACTCGCCCACGGCCTCACGCCGTTCACCTACAAGGAGATGACCACCGGGGACATCGTCGGCAAGATCGCCAAGCGGAACAGTTTGAAGCCGAAGTGTTCGGTGACCGGGTCGAAGATGGACTACTTCCTGCAGCTCGATTCTGATCACGCGACTCTCGACGACCTCGCCATGCGTTCCGGTGCGGAATGGTGGGTGGACGGCGAGACCCTCAATTTCACGAAACGATCACTGAAGGGTCCGATCAAGCTGAAGTGGGGCACCACTCTCCAGCGCTTCTCGGCGAGGTTCTCGGGCGCGGGACGCGTCGACGACATCACCGTGCGCGGCTGGGATCCGGCCACGCAGAAGGCCGTCAAGGGGACCGCCAAGCGAACCGACGTCTCGGCGAGCAAGGTCGGACTCAAGCTCAAGATGACCGACACTCGAAGCGGTGAAGCCAAGGCACTCAAGGGCAAGACGACGGTCACCGACATTCCAGTCACCGCAGCCGACGAAGCCAAGGCACTCGCCGAAGCCATGCAAGCCGATCTCGCCGCCGGCGAACTCCACGTGCGCGGTGAGGCCATCGACCAGCCCAAGATCACTGCGGGATCGACCATCGAAATCGAAGGCGCGGGCAAGCAACTCTCGGGAACCTTCGTCGTCACGCGCGTCGAGCATGTCTTCGGAGTGGCCCGTCCCCTCATCTCGCGATTCGAAGGTGGTCGCCATTCGGGAGGGTCGCTCGCCGATCAACTCGTGGCCGCCCAACGCGGTTCGGCGCGCAACCGGCGCCAGTTCGCCATCGGGACCGTGACCAACGTGAAGGACCCGGAAAAGTCCGGAAGGATCAAGGTCAAGTTGCCGACCGTCTCCGACGCCGACGAATCGGCGTGGGCCCGCATGGTGTCCCCCGGAGCCGGGAAGTCGCGCGGCCTGCACCTGATGCCCGATGTCGGAGACGAGGTCCTGGTCGCGTTCATCGGTGGCGACTTCCGCAACCCGGTGATTCTCGGGGGCATCTGGAGCAAGAAGAACACTCCCCCGACGCCCGAACCGGTGAAGGGAGACAAGGTCGGAGAACGATCACTGACTCTCGCGTCGGGAGCCAAGCTGACTTTCACGGAGAACAGCGACAAATCGAAGGCCGTGGTGGCCCTCAAGCATGCCGAAGCCGAGACGAACCTGCAGTTCGACAAGGACGGCGTGAAACTGAACGCGAAGAAGGGCACCAAGATCAAGATCACCGTCGGTGACGCGAAGGTCGAGCTCTCCTCCGACGGAACCATCTCGATCAAGGGTGGCGCGATCACCATCAAGGCCGACAAGAACCTGACCTTGCAGGGTCAGAAAGTGACCATCAAGGGAGCCACTGGCGCCACCGTCGACGGCGGCGGATCCAAGGTCGATCTGTCGCCCGCCGGCGCCAAGGTCCAATCCTCGGCGATCACGGAGATCAAGGGATCGTTGGTGAAGCTGAATTGAGCACTCGAAGGATCACTCCAGCAAGCGCACTCGATCCGGAAGGAGGGAAATGATGTCTGACGACTTCATCGGTCGTGGGTTTCCCTTCCCGCTACGAATCGACGAGCGGGGTTCGATGGCCCTCGTCGGGGGCATCGAGGAACTCGAGCGTTCCATGACCGTCATCATCTCCACTGCACCCGGTGAACGTCCGTTTCGCCCGCTCTTCGGCTGCCAGATCTGGGAGCTGATGTTCGAACCGATCAATGCCAACACTCTTGGCCTCATGGAGATGTATGTGCAGGACGCACTGCGTCTTTGGGAACCGCGCATCGACGTCGACGAAGTCGTCGTCGAACCCGGCGACCTCGATGGTTCGGTCGAGATCTCGATTCTTTACACCGTGCGCGCCACCAATGATCGGCGCAACCTCGTTTATCCCTTCTACACAATCCCGCCCGAGGAGGAGTCGTGAGTTTCCCGCGTCCCGACCTAGACGACCGTCGATTCCAGGATCTGGTCGACGAAGCCAAGCGGATGATTCCGCGCTATCTACCGGAGTGGACGAACCACAACGTCTCCGATCCTGGTGTCGCGCTCATCGAACTGTTCGCGTGGATGACCGAACTGACGTTGTACCGGTTGAACCGCGTTCCCGATCGGATCTACACGAGCTTCCTCGACCTCGTCGGGATCAGTCCGTACCCGGCCGCCGCGGCGCGCGCCGATGTTTCATTCGTGTTCTCCACCGTCCCCGAGGAGACGGTTCTGGTGCCTGCGGGCAGCGAGGTGTCCACGAGCGGCGACGACCCGGTGGTCTTCGCGACCACGGTGGATCTCGAGGTCGCCCAGCCGTCTTTGGCGTTCTCATGGACAGCGCCCAGCAACGGCACCGGCGAACCGGACGAAGGAAAGGTGAAGGACGTCCAACAAGACCTCGTGCTCGAGAACGAAGTCGTGAAGGTCTTCATGTCGGATCCGGTCGAGCCAGGCGATTCGCTTTATCTGGGATTCCGCGATCCGGTCGGGGGCTTCATGTTGAGACTCGATGTCACCGCCGACGTGGAGGGCATCGGAGTCGATCCGAGCAATCCGCCGTTGGTGTGGGAGGTCTGGACCGCCGAAGGATGGCTGGCCTGCACCGTGCAAGGTGACTCGACCGGCGGACTCAATCGAAACGGAAGCATCCAACTCGTGGTTCCCGTCGGACACCTGCCACTCACCGTCGGTGTGGAACGCGCGTACTGGTTGCGGTTGCGACTCCTCCCACCGGGTCCCGATGGCGCGGGTTATCGCACGTCACCGCTCATCCGCTCCATCGAAGTTCACGCAGTGGGTGGAACCGTCACCGCCGAACACGCCGAACCCTTCGGCGAGGAATACATCGGAGTTGCCTCGGGCCAACCCGGTTCGGCATTCGGAATCCAAGGCTTTCCGATCCTTCCTCGCCGGACGGGCGAGAACGTCGAACTCCGCAACGGCGAGACCATCGAGCCCTGGACGGAGGTCACCGACTTCTCCCGGTCCGGCCCGGCCGATCGACATTTCACTTGGGACAGTGTTTCCGGAGTCGTGTCTTTCGGTCCACGCATCCGCCAACCTGATGGATCCTGGATCCAATACGGAGCGATACCTCCGGCCGGATCGGCCATCTGGGTCACCGGATATCGCCGGGGTGGTGGCGCTCGCGGCAATGTCGGTTCGGGTTCACTCAACGTCCTGCGCTCGGCGGTGCCGTACGTGGATCGGGTCGTGAATCTCGCGCCGGCCTATGGCGGCATCGATGCTGAGACGCTGGAGAACGCCAAGGTGCGCGCTCCTCTCACTCTCGTGTCGGGTGGACGCGCGGTCACCGCCGGCGACCACGAGCGGCTGGCCCGCGAAGCCACCCCACGAGTTCGACGAGCACTGTGCCTTCCGGCCACGGAGCCCGGAACGCCCACACGTCTACTCGTCGTTCCCGATCCTGGTCGACCGGTCGACGCGGTGCAGATCGACGATCTGGCGCTCGACGACGATCTCTTCGACAGCCTCACGGCATTCCTCGAACCCCGCCGACTCGTCGGCACCGCCCTCGAACTCGGAACTCCCACGTACCTCGGAGTGTCGGTGGCGGCGATGGTTCGCGTCCTGCCCGGGCGTGCACCCGCTGCGGTTCGCCAGCGTTGCCTCGACGCCATCGCGTTGTACATCTCGCCGCATCTCGGCGGACCCACCGGTGACGGCTGGCCGTTCGGCCTCGACCTGACATCCGGGGCGATCGCCAACGTTCTGGGCGAAGTGCCCGGAGTCGAACAGGTCGAGGAAGTCACCCTCTTCGAAGCCGACCTGCGCAACGGTCGTCGAGTCGGTCCGGGAGTGGACACCATCCGTCTCGAGACGAACGGATTGCCCTTGTCGTTCCGTCCACAGGTGGTCGTGCGATGAGTCGGCAAACCGGTTGGCTCGTCCGCCGATTACCGGTCGGAATGCAGGACGATCGGGTGATGGTCGGTCTGCTCTCGATCCTCGAGGAAGTCGCCGAGTCGGTTCAGCAACAGGCCGACCAGATCCCCCATCTCGCCGATCCGAGCGTGACCCCGGAGGCGCTGTTGTCGTGGCTCGGTCGGTTCGTGGATGCTCCCGACACCGAGAACCTGCCGGTCGAGGATCGCCGGGATCTGCTCGCCGACGCTGGCTCACTCATCCTCCGCAAGGGCACCAAGGAGCACGTGCGAACCCTCGTCGCTCCGTACGTCACGGGCGCCCTCGAGGTCGACGACGACGGAGGGATCTATCGAGAAGGCCAGGCGCCTCGAAACGAGGGTCGGGTCACGGTCCGGACCGGGGGTATCACCCACGGCACCCCCTCTGACCTGCTGAAATTGGTGCGGAGTATCACTCCGACGCACTGCTTGGTGTCCCTGGAGGTCGGCGGCGTTCGATACTCCGCGGAGGAGCGATGAACCGGATTCTGTGCCCGAACTGTGGCGTCGAGAATGACGATCCAGAGGGAGCGCGCTCGTCGCAGGCTTTCTGCTCCACCTGTGACTTCCCCCTCTTCTTCGGACGGGGTGAGGTCCGTCGTCCCGACGAGGACTCCGACGCCGCGCACACCCGACTTCCGGGCGTCGCCGGCATGAGTCGACGTTCGTGGCTGCCTTGCCCGGATTGCGGTGAACTCAACCCACGTGACGGCGTGAACTGCCTTCGGTGCGGCGCGCTTCTCGTGGTCCCCGTCGAAGAGCCCGAACCTGAACTCGTACCCACCAAGATCGTCATTCGCGAAGTGCTCGTACCGGCTGCACCCCGACCGCGTTGGCCCCTCGTCCTCCTCAGCGTCCTCGGGGGCGCTGTCACCACTGCTGTGGTTTACCTCCTCGTGACTTGGATCTGGTGATCCTCCGTGCTCCATCTGCTCGACGATGCCATCGAAGCCCATCTTCGTAAGGCCATCCCCCTCGACAAGGCCATCGCCGTCTCGTTCGCGACGCCGGACCGGGAATGGAGCACCGGCCTCACCCGACCCACGGTCAATGCGTATCTGTGGGACATCAAACGAGAGGACAAGCGGAGCATCGGCGGCGTGGAAGTCGTGGGCGATGGTGCCGCGAAATCTCGTCGTCTCGCACTTCCCAAGGTTCGTGTGAGTTACTTCCTGTCGGCCTGGACCGGCGATCTACGCGACGAACACGTTCTCCTCGGTCGACTCCTCCAAGGGTTGCTTCGCACACGCCGAATGGATCCCGACGTGCTGCCCGCCGAGTTCACCAATCTCGGCGCTCCGGTCGAGATCACCATCGGCGCCTCCGAAACTCGCGTTTCCAAGGAGTTCTGGGGCTCCCTCGACGGAAGGTTCCGGCCCGGCCTGGATCTGCAAGTTCTCATTCCGGTCGACGTCGGCCTGGCCACCGAGGCCGGACCGCCTGTCGAGTCGGTCGAAGTCACGACCTTCGATCAGCGTCAGCCCACGAGGTCGTCGAACCGCGTCCGGTCGTTCGTCGAGGAGGGATCACCGACGAATCCAACGACATCGGGTGACGACGGATGAGAGCTCGCCTCACCGCGCAGCAATACGGAGCATTCGTCGGCGTTCCCTTCGAAGTCGTCGTTCAGGTACAGAACGACGAACAAACGATCAAGGAGGTTTTCGCCCGACCGGCGTTCATTCCCACCGAGTCGTACTCGTCACGGCCGCTGGTGGTCTCGTTGTTCCCGGGCGAGACCGCCGACATCCAACTCGAGATCACCCTCCCCCGCGAGACGCCGGCGGGCATGTATCAGCTTCCGATCGAAATCAATGACGAGAACGGACAGGTCGGAACACTCACCGCCAACATCCAGGTCGCCCCCCACGACGAACTCACGGTTTCCATCGCGCCCAAGGTCGTTCTCGGTGGCGCGAAGACGTCATTCATCGTGACGGCCACCAATCGCGGCAACCGACCGACCGGTGTGAGCGTCACGGCCGGCGACTCCGATCGCGCGCTGCGATACACGATCGAACCGAAACGTGCCCAGCTCGAAGGTGGCCAGGCCCTTGCCTTCCGGGTCGACGCCACCGGCAAACGTCCTTTCACCGGCAATTCGGTTCCCCGGGCCATTCAGATCGATGTCGCCACACGATCGGCCAATCTGAGCGAGACGGTCACGTTCACTCAGAAACCCCGCCTCAGCCGCGGCCTTCTGACGTCACTCGTCCTTCTTTCGATCATCGTTCTCTGGGCTCTCGTCTTCTCGGCCGGCTTCCGCGCCGCACTCGCCGGGCAGCAAGCGAAGAAGGCCGTCGCCACGAGTTGGATCGAGGGAGCCAAACCCGATCCGTCGATCTCGATCGGGAGCATCCAGGCCAAGATCATCGCCGCATCCGATCAACGCCCCCTTCCCCGGATGATCCTGACCGCCACACCTCTCGACACCGACCGTCCACCCATCGCCGGATCGAGTGACGAGGACGGTGTCGTCCTGCTCGCTGGTCTCGCTCCCGGTCGATACGCCCTCGAGGTATCAGGTTCCGGCTACGACTCCGTCAGCGTTCCCTTCGACCAGCGCGTCGTTCCGGCCGAGGATCCGATCGTGCTCGACGACATCGAGATCGAGGGAGATCCGGCGACCATTTCGGGGGCCGTTTCCGGTGGCGACCCGGCCCCGATCACGACGATCGAAGCGCGTCTCATGATCAACGATTCACCGAGCGACACTGTGGTTCGCGCCACGAGTGACACGACGGGGGCGTTCACCATCACCGGACTCGCCAGTCCGGGTCGCTATCGACTCACTTTCACGGCGACCGGCTTCGAGCCGATCCAGTTGTTCCAAGAGGTTTCGGCCGGCGAGGACGTGGCGATTCCGACGGTGAAGTTGCAGGCGGGACCGGGTTCCATCACCGGACTCATCGTCGACCAGGACGGCACCCCCTTGGGCGGAGCATCGATCACCGCCACCGCCGGCGCCGATGCGGTTTCATCGACCACGCCGACCACGGGTACAGATGTGGGAGTGTTCGTTCTCGGCGAACTGCGCTCACCCGCCACGTATCTGCTCCAGATCAGCCTCGAAGGCTTCGGCACGCAGACACTCACCGTCAAGGTCGGTCCGGGTCAAGCAGTGATCCTCCCGAAGAGCGTCGTTCTCAGTCGTGGTACCGGTGTCGTGCGGGGCGCGGTCACGGATACTGCCGGCGTGGCCATCGGTGGCGTGTCGATCACGGCCAGCAACGGAACGGTCGTCGGTCAGACGCTGTCCGTGGACGCCGGAGGCCAGTATTCGCTCGCTGGCTTGCGAGCACCCGGGACCTACGTGCTGACCTTCGCCAAGGAGGGCTACCAGACCGAAACGGTCGCCGTGCGACTGAGCAGTACCGGCGGATCAGCCACGGTCAACGTGAAACTCGAACGAACGCTCTCGGCCTTCACCGGACTCGTCGAAGACGAGAACGGCAACGCGCTTCCTGGTGTGACGATCGTGGCCGCCAACGGTGACGTCTCCCTCGCATCACTCTCCACCGATCCCGACGGAAGCTTCCGGATCGAGAACGTGTTCGTCGGCTGGTGGACGATCACGTTCACGGCCGAGGGATACGACAACACCGTGATTCTGGTGCAGGCGACCACGATCGATCAGAACCTCGGCACGATCGTGATGAAGGTGTCGTCGGCGTGAGTTTGCGAGCAAGCATCGAACCGACGCGGACCGCGGCCTATGCCGGCATACCCGTTTCGGCCACCATCACCGTTGCCAACACCGCGCACTTGGTGGATGCGTTCGAAATTCGAGTCCTGGGTGTGGACCGCGATTGGGTGCGATGCTCCCCCGAACGACTCCAGCTCTTCCCCGAGACCACGGGCACCTTCGAACTGACGATCGATCTTCCCGATGATTTCCCCGCAGGGATCCGTGTTCTCACGATTCAGATCCGCAGCGACCTCAAACCCGAACACCCGACTCTTCTCACGCTCACTCTCGATGTCGATGCCCGACCGAGTCTGAACGTTCAGGTTCAACCACTTCAGGTCGTCGCCGGATCACAGGGATCGTTCGCGGTCACCGTTCAGAATCAGGGCAACACTCAGACCACCGCTCGTTTGGTCATGGCCGACCCGGAGGCCCTCGTACGCGGTCTCTTCGACCGCCCCGAGATCGACATCCCACCGGGCGAGCAGAGATCCACCCCGTTGCGCGTCTCGGCCAAACGACCCTGGGCCGGCGCGCCCGTCGTTCGAAATCTCTCGATCGGCGTCGAAGAGGGTCTGCCCGGTTCCGAGCAGATGGTCACCTTCGTCCAGACGCCGCGCATCAGCCGAACGATGTTCTCTTTCATCGGACTCCTCGTGGCTGCATCGATCTTCGGCATCGTCTTCTCGCGCAACTTGAAGAACGTGGTCGATGCGACCACGACCGATGACAAGGTGTTGGAACAGGCCTTTGGTGACGCCGATCCGAGTGCCGGCTTCCTTCCTAGCCAGATCACCGGCACCGTCGTTGCTCGATCGTCGAAGGACGGCATTGCCGGCGCAACCGTCGAGGTGTACCTGACCGAGGTGCCCGATCGCCCGATCAGGTCGGTGGCCACCGGCGATGACGGCACCTTCGTCGTCGACAATCTCGGTCCGGGTCCGTTTCGATTGCGCGCCGTTGCCGCCGGTTACGACAACCGATGGTTCGGTGATGTCGCCGACTTCGACAACTCACCGGACGTCAAACTCGAGTCCGGCAGCACTCGCAATGCGATCGACATGATCCTCGGTGGACAACCAGCGACGCTGCAAGGCGTGGTCGTCGGTGGATTGGTCGACGGAGCCAGCGTCGATCTGATCGTTCCCTCGAGTGTCACCGGCGGCACCAACGACGCGGTGATCGGCAACGTTCTGGTCGACGACACCGGGGTTTTCGAGTTCACGAACGTGCCCGCCCCGGGCACCTACACCCTCCGCATCCGCAAACTCGGTTCGATCACGACTCAACTCACCGTCCAGCTCGCTGGCGGCGAGAAGCGGGCGGGGATCACCATTCAGTTGCGAGCCGGCGACGGCCAGATCGACGGCCAAGTCGTGACCCCCGATGGTCCACTCGGTGCGGCGACGATCTCGGTCGTGTCACCCGACGTCTCCACCGCCACGCTCTCGTTGACGACCGGACTGATCGGATCGTTCGTACTTCCCGACCTCTTGACTCCGTCCAGTTATGCGATCACCGTGAGCGCCGAGGGGTATGCCACCAAATCCCTCACGATCTCGTTGGCGAGTGGCCAGAAGATTTCCGGCTTGACCATCCTGCTCGAACCGGCCACCGGATCGATCAGTGGCATCGTCAAGGATTCGACCGGCACGCCTCTGCGCGGTGTGACCGTGTCGGCGACCGACGGCGAGAACACCTTTTCGACCACGACGGTCTCGATCGACGACCCGAGCACCACGAGCCTCAACGAAATCGGCACGTTCGACCTCTCCGGACTCCCCGCCCCCGGCGTGTACACGGTGTCGTTCGGCGGCGGACAATACGCAACCGTGGTTCGCAATGTCGTTCTGTCGTCTGGCGCGTTGAATGCCGAACTCAACATCGATCTCGTCGCGTCCACCGGACGGGTTCTCGGCAAAGTCACCGATTCCTCCGGTCCGGTAGGAGGTGTCACGGTTCGCGTGAGCAACGGCATCGTGACCCGCACGACCACCACTGCTTCGTCGTGCCCTCCTGGCGTCACCGATTGCATCGGCCGGTATCGCCTCGATGGCCTCGCCCCTGGCACCTATACGTTGTCGTTCTCACGGACCGGCTCCGAACCAGCGGCACGACAGATCGTCATCGTGGAGGGTGGTTCGGTCACCGCCGATGTGGTTCTGCGGCCGCGCGCTTCGATCACCGTCTACGTCTGTCAATCCGTGGCCGCCACCGCCCCATCGCGTTGTGGATCGGGCGCCAAGTCCGGTTACCAGGTGCGCATCTGGAAGGAGGCCGCCTATCTCAACGGTGAACCGTCAGGATCGGCCTTCACCTCCAATGCCGGTGCGGTCATCTTCAATGGCCTCGACGCTCCCGGCCGCTACGTGATCGAAGTTGCCCAGGTCGCCGGCAACGACGCGATCACCTCGCGTGTTGTCTCCCTCAATGCCAGCCAAGCGCTCGTGATCGGAATCGCCGTCCCATGAGCAGCGCCGGGCCCGTGGAACTCCGACTACCGGAGCGAATTCTCGCCGACGTCGGCGTCCTGACGCCCGTACGAGTCGTTCTGACCGAGACCAGCGGGAGTTTCCGGACCGTGATGATCCGAGTCCTCGGCAACCTCGGCGGTCCCCTTCCGGCAACCGTGGTCGCTCTCGAGCCGCGAGCATCGGCCGAAGTCGAGGTCTCGGTTTCCATCCCGCACGGAATGCCCCCGGGCAATCACCCCTATCTCTTCGAAGTCGTCGACCGAGAGACCGGCGCAGTTCTCGTGGCCGCCGAAGCGACCGTCGACGTTCAGCACACCAAAGCGGTCTCGATCAACGTGGTTCCGCAATCGATTCGGCGGCGCCGAAGCGGCCGTATCCGGATCGTGGTGCGCAATCACGACGACGAAGCTCATGTGCTCCGGCTCGTTCCCGAGAGCGACGACTCGGAGACGAGCGTCGACATCGTCGATCCCGAAGTGTCGGTCCGACCAGGAGAGATGGTTCGGGTCAGGGGTCGGGTCAAAGCCCGCCCGTTCTACATCGGAAAGCAACGAGAGCGTTGGTACTCCGTCATCGGCTCCGGTGCCGGGGGGCCTGTATACGCACGCGGCAACTTGCGTCAGAAACCGATGGTCGGCCGGAATATCAAGGGCACCCTCGGCCTGCTCACCATCCTCGTCGTGTGGGCGGCGGCCACGGTGTCCGTCATTCGCCTGGTGTCCCCCGCCACCACCGAGTCGACGGCCGGTGCCGAAGGTTCGGGCACCTCGGTACCCGGTGACGGCGAAGGTGAAGTGCCACCGCTCACACCGGTCTTGATCGACGTCACCGGAACCGTGACCGCGACTCCCGACGGAAGTGGCGTCGTGGTGTCGTGGCGACCGGTGAGCATCGGCGACGTCGAGGGATCCGGCAAAGTTGCCGCCGGCTCGACGGTGAGTCAACCCGATGTCACCCTGAACCGAACCGAGACCGACCAAGACGGTGCATTCGTGGTTCCCGGACTCGATTCGATGGGCTTGTTCGAGTTCTCGTTCTCGAAGGCCGGACATCAGACCAAGACGATCATCGTGCAACCGAACGGTCTACCCGTGACACTCGAGATCATCCTCGAGGCCGGTGACGGTTTCATCGGCGGTCGCGCCATCGACGACGACGGCAACCCCATCGGTGGAGTCGACATCACGCTGTCGGATGGCAACATCACCTATTCGGCATCCACCCCGACCGACGGTGATTCGAAGGGAGGCTTCGGTTTCGCGAACCTGTCGTCACCCGCCACGTACGTTCTCGATGCCCGCGTCGCCGGACGTGGTCTCGCATCCACCACGATCGATCTGGCGACTGGTCAGTCACTCCGGAGCGTCACGCTCGTGCTGTCGCCGAATGTGGCGACTCTGGCCGGCAAGATCGCCGTGGCGGCCTTCGAGGCGACTGCGGCGCCTCTCGATTACCGAGCCGCGCCGTTCGACACCGTCGCCGCGCGATCTCCATCGTTCACCATCACCGCGACCGATGGCACCCTCACCAGGTCCACGACCACCCTCACCGAAGGCGCGCTGGCTGGCACTTTCCGGCTCGAGCAACTGCCGGTCGGACGCACCTACACGGTCACCTATTCGGCCCCGGGGTTCACGACCCTCACCGAGCAACTCGATCTCACGCTCGACACCCCCGAACGCAAGATCAGCATGATCAGATCCACGGGACGTCTTCGCGGGACGGTGACGGTCAGCGGATCGCGCCTGTCGCCCACATCCGTGGCGGTCACCGTGACGAATCCGGACTTCACCTACAAGACCACCGACGCGATCTCGTCCGATGGATCGCTGCTGGTGGACGGCATCGAACCCGGTCACTACGTGGTCGTGTTCGAAGCCCTCGGTCTGGTCGATCAGGTTCGCGAAGTCGACATCGGTGCCGGCACGTCGACCACGCTCGACGTGACCATGGAGGGCGTCGACTCGACGTCGAACAACAGCTCGATCTCCTTCACCGTGATCCAAGGAGGCGATCCGGCCGATCGCACGACCGTCACCGCCGAAATTCGTTTCCACGCCGCCACCGACTGCGGAGCGGTCGGCTCCGACACCGACTGCGAGTACACGGTGCCGTCCGACGGAAACCTGACCATCGATGGGCTCGATGCCGGAAGCTACGTCGTCACTTTCGAGGCCGATGGTTTCTTCCCGACGGCCAAGGTCGTGCCGGTGGCCAAGGATGCCGCCGCCGAAGCTGTTGAAGTCTTGATGATTCCCCTCGGCAGTCTGCAAGGGCTCGTCTCGGACGACACGGCCACGCCTGTGCAGGGAATCGAGCTCACACTCAAGGACGAAGACGGGGTCGAGGTCGACACGGCCACGACCGACTCCAACGGCGAATACCTCTTCAAGCGTCAACTGCTTCCGAAGACCTACTCGGTCGAAGTCATCAGCGACTCCTTCGCGGCCACACCTCGGTCGGTCATCGGCGCATTGTCGGCCACGTTGAACCTCGACGTCACCGTTCGTGGCCTATCGATTCTCACGGGCGAAGTCCGCACTCTCGATTTCCAGACTGCCGAATACGTCACGGTCCCCTCGGCCGAATTCAACGTATATCTCCGGGAGGGAGCCGTCACCGAACCGTGGCAGGACGCAACACAACTCGGTCTGGCCAAGTACCTGGGCGGCTATCGACTCGGTGTCGCCAACAATTTGGACGCTTCCGGGACTCTCACGTCCCCACCTGGGGTGTACGCGGTGTGCGTAGTGGTGATCGCCAATGACGACCTCGACCTGGAGGATCTCTCGGATGCGTTGACCGATTATCCCACCGACCCGGATGTCGATCACCCATGTGACACGCCCACCGACGACTACCAGAGACGAACCGCCGAGAACATCGAAGTCGCTCTCACCGAGGTGGCGACCCGCTCGTTCTACCTGACCCCTGATCCGGGAACGATCGAAGGAGTCGTTCGAGTCAACGGAACCGCACAAGCCGATATCACCGTCGAGGCCCGGCGAATCGATGCATCCGATCGCGTGATCGAGTCTCTCTCGACCACATCGGGACCAGGGGGTGTCTACTCCTTCACCAGCCTCACCCCGGTTCGCGCGAGCGTCGCGGGCACCGACCTCAACGATGAGACCGTTCACGCCGGTTGCAATGTGAACGACGGGGCGTGTTGGATCATCCGCGCCACCGCCCAAGGTGTCGGTTTCAAGGAATCGGACGAATATGTCATCTATCCGGGATCCGATTTCGCCATCGGCGACCTCAACATCGTACAGACACTCGAAACTTCGCTGACGGTGACGGTCGTCGATTCCAACGGGAACAATGTCAACAACGCATCGGTTCAATCGACCACCGGTGACGATTGTGACGACACCGGCGCGTCCAGCAACACCTGTGTGATCACCGATCCGGTCGTGGGTCAGATCGCGACCATCACCGTCACCGCAAGCGGGTACCGGACCGGTCGAGCATCGATCGGCATCACGTCGGGCACACTCGCCATCACCGTCGTGCTGACCAAGGCCTACTCGGCGGCGGTCACCGTCAACAGAGACTCCACCGGTGTCAACGGCATCACCATCGACGCCACCGACTCCACCGGCACCACCGCAACCTGCACCGATGGATCCGGCTCCGACCCCGCCGACGGAACCTGCACCATCACCGGCCTCGCCCCCGGCATCACATCACTCCAAATCAGCGGCACCGGCATCACCACCACCAACGCCACCATCGCCATCTCCGCAACCGGCGCCGCCACCCAAACCTTCACCATCAACCTCGATGCCACCCCCACCCTGATCGTCACCGCGATCGACACAACCGGCTCCCCCATCAGCGGTGTCGCTGTCAGCGGCACCATCGGAACCTGTGCCGCAACCACCGACGCTAGCGGTAACTGCACCATCAACTCGACCGCCATCGGCTCCACCGGAACGGTCATCGCCACCAAGAACGGCTACCGCACCACTACCACCGCCACCATCATCCGCAACACCAACAACGCCCTCACCATCACCCTCACCAAAACCTTCTCCGCACAGATCACCGTCAACAAGGACTCCACCGGCGTCACCGGCATCACCATCGACGCCACCGACTCCACCGGCACCACCGCAACCTGCACCGACGGATCCGGCTCCGACGCCGCCGACGGCACATGCACCATCACCGGCCTCGCCCCCGGCATCGCATCACTCGAAATCAGTGGCACCGGCATCACCACCACCAACGCCACCATCGCCATCTCCGCATCGGCGTCGGCCCCCGACCCCCAAACCTTCACCATCAACCTCGACGTCGAGACAGGTTCGATAGCTGGAACGGTAAGTAGCGGGGGCTCGGCCGTTGTCGGCGCGACGGTCACATTCACTCTCAGCGGATCGAGTCCTGCGACAGTTCGCTCGGTCGCCACCGACGTCGATGGCGCCTACTACGTGTCAGGACTGGAACCCGGGACATGGACCATCAATGTGTCGGCAGTCGGTTACTCAGCAGCCAATGGGTCATCCACGGTGACCGAAGGCGGGGCCATCACCGCCAAGAACTTCACACTGAGCGCTCTTTCGGGAACACTCGTGCTGACCATCTCCACGGTGGCTGGTACGGCTCTCTCCAGTATCGACGTGACCGTGTATTCCAGTTCGAGCAAGGTCACGACGATCACCACCGGTCAATCCATCTCGGATGGGACTGCAACCATCTCCGGCCTCACGCCGGGCCAGTACTGGATCCGCGTCGCCGACTCCCAGTCCCCTGCCCGGTTCAGTGCCCAGGAATTCCTCGTCAACATCGACGCCGGGTACACCACCGCGCTGCCGGTACACATGGGTTCGACCCGGTCCATCGTCGTGCTCGGTATCGCCGGCATCCCGGCTGTCGGGTTCGGGCCGGCGGTTCCGCTCGATCTCAAGATTCGCCTCGTCCCGACGGGGTCCGGCAGCAACCAAGGACCGGCACGAACCTCGGCGGCCTTCGGACGAAGCACCGTCACCTTCAGCGACGTGCCGAACGGAAGTTACGACGTCGAGGTGGACGCTTCCGACCCCTCCGACCTCACATCGTTCACACCCGATGTCGATGGGGTGATCGTGGTCGGTGGAGTCACGTACACGATTCCAACCCTCGATGAGATCACGGTCTCGGGTCCGACCACTTTCGATGCCGGACTGATCCTGCTTCCACAGAAGACAGTCGGCGTCACCATCAACGTCAAGAATGCCGCCAATGTCGCAGTTCAGAGCGCCACGGTTCGCGTCTCCGACGGATACCTTCTCGCACCTGTTGAAGGGACGACGAACAGCAGTGGCGACGCGTCGATGGGTTCCGTCCCGCCCGGCACCTACACCGTGGAGGTCTCGGGCATAGCGGGCAGCGATGTGAAGCGAACGTCGATCACCGTGGCCGACGCGTCGTCGGGCAACTCGCAAACCTTCTCGGTCTCTCTCGCTGATTCGACCGAACCAGTGAGCCTGCCCG
>Ga0129333_10001614_pt1 | contig 20552 bp, 14 predicted proteins | sample CPB6_08_DNA_FD_94474 | JGI IMG/M metagenome (GOLD analysis project Ga0129333, IMG submission 94474) | Freshwater to marine salinity gradient microbial communities from Chesapeake Bay, USA - CPBay_Sum_0.6_0.8_DNA | ecosystem: Environmental > Aquatic > Marine > Coastal | place: USA: Chesapeake... | reverse complement strand
CCATCCTGATATGCTCCAAATGCGGATGTCAATACAACGATCGTCGCCATCAATATTAAAATTGCTATAGTTCGCAGTTTCATTTTTTATGATTATTTTTTCCTGATATAATAGAATTCGATATAATATTTATGAATCATGAGGCCGACCGCCGAAGTAGTAGGTAATCCCGTATAAATATCTCTTTTCGTCGTCGGTGTTATACGTGTCGTCGTCACGTGGTATTCTAAAAATATTTGCGTCACCCGTTATTATCGTCGGGGGTGTCACGGTGATGACATCAAGCGTAGTAGGCGGAGGCGTTTTATCTAGTTTCGTCACATAAATACCTTTAGTTTTATCACCGGTCCCTAATTCTGTCTCATACTTGATAATATCATACGTTCGCTGGACAATCGCAAGATATCCGAGTATCATTCGTAGCTCTTGTATGATCGCTTCATCGACGCGAACCGTGTATAATAATGCCGCGTCATTCTTCGTTTGTTCGCGCATCATCGAGAGAATTTCATCGATACGTTTGCGATATCCGTGAACCTTACTATATACATTAAGATGTCGTTGCTTTAAAGCGTCATTATTTTTATAACGTTCATCCGAATTTACGGATTGAAGTAGTTGGCTATATGTGCTGTTACTTAGATTATCACCAGCTTTACCGGAATTCAGCGGTTGAATATTTTTCATTTTGTCGGCATTTTTATCACCTGCGATGAGAGATTTATATGTGAATTCACCAGATTTCGTTTTTAATATAGTCGCGTCATCTTTATTCTTGTCGGATAATGAAATTCGATTACTTATATCCGCTGTAATGTCCGACGTTGTATTGAACAATATTCCGGTATTGAACCGATCAAGACATCGTGTGATATCGATGATTTTATAATTGACATCATTATACATGAGTGTTTTCATATCACGAAAGTCGCCAACAACATATTTGTCACTATTTACCTGGCGAAATGCGCCGACATTACCGTAACTTCGATTGATCGGGTTATACACACAATCGATGAAATACACCGCGCGTTTGAATGTGTCACCACTAGTAGTGTTGGGGGTGCTTTTATTCGAAAAATCATAGATACTCGTAATTTGTGCTTTGCGAGATGACCCGATGAGTTCATTACTTCCAAACATCGTGATACCGCCGATTCCGCTACCAATCCCGCACTGCTTGCTTTTGAAGTATCTATCAGTAAAATCATTACTGTCTTCCTCTATGAATTTATTCGACCGTCGATGATCCTTTCCGCTATCATCACCTTGAATGATTTTGGGCATGCCGAGTGAGAACCCTTCACGAGATAGTGAAACTCCTTGTGTAAGCACGTCCTTGTCGCTTATGCCACCTGTTGCGGATGAAGATAGATCGGTCCATAATGTCGATGCTATCGTCTTTTGTAGTTCACCAAAATCGCGGTTGTTTTCAGTCATCCATCGAAAACATTCGAATGAAATTATCACGATGCATAACAAGATAAACAACGTGTATTCGCGATAGACAAATAAAGCGACTAGACCGATAATTAATATTATTTTTAGGAAGGCATACATGATCTCGCTATGAATCACATTATGATAAATCCATGATAGAATATACTGAATATAATATTGAATTTCCATCGAACAAGTCGATTCTTACTACTATTATGCTAGATATAATTATATATACGATACCGTGTTGTCTCGTGTATATAAGTATCGCTGGCTCATTCGCTCATTCGATCATTCGATCATTCGCTCATTCGCTCATTTCTTCTTCAGCTTATCGTTGATTTCCTTCACCAAGTCGGTCTGTGATTCAGCACCTTCCTTTGCGGTGGTTTCGTCACTTCCGCAATTCTCGCCTTCACACTTATCCTTCTTCATGTTCTCTTCGCCTTCAAGGACTTCCTCTTCCCCTTCAACAGCCATACCCTCAAAACCGTGGTAACCGCTCATCGAAGCAACCATCGCGACAAACACAACGGCTAGCAAACCAGCGGCGGTGTGCTTCAAAGAAAGAAACACGACGGCGGCAACAAAGATAAGCTTTCCCAGAACGTTATTGTACAAAAACCCGAGAAGGTTGGGTTTAAGGACCATAATAACGATCACCACGAGTAAAACACCTAAAGTGAGTTCTTTGTTCAATTTCACCATTTTCGTCTTATATACATAACAAATATATTTTTCGTATATAACTGGAACAATCTTCACCGAATTAAAATCTCATTTTTTTATAGGAGAACATGACATCTTTAGGTTTTTCGGAATATGCCGAAAGTAATAGTAGTAATAACGACCCAAAGAACAATATTCGTGGCAGAAACGGCGGAGGCGGCACCGGAGGTCGCCAAAATCGCACGCTAAAGATTCCGCGAAACCAAGAATTATTAAAAACTACGAATGAATCATTCGCCAATCCGCCGAATGAAATGGCCGCTGTCGCCGGGAAAAAGATAAAGCAAATCAAGGATTATATTGAGAATATTCACCGCAAAGGCGGAGAAGATAGTGAAGAAGATCCAGATGATGCTTCTTCATCGATGCTTCCGTCGTATCCAGCGCAAGGAATGGGGATTTATGCGACGAATGTCTCTCATTCGGGAGTGATTCGAGGCGCAGAAACCGTATCTAGCAAAACCTCGCCTCCCCAAGTAGTTCGCAAAACGACCCAAATGAATTCCCTAAATCCGTCATCATCTTATTCGTCCACATTATTGGAAGGAATGGAGACCGCAAATTCGAATACATATGGAATAACCCCATACTTTGAAAAACTGACAGGTATTTCTGGTGCTCCAAAGAAGGATGCTGCTGCCCCTTCCTCGACGAATGTATCGGCATTTAGCACAAATCCGAAAACGAGCACATATGCGACGCAATACTATGAACAATTCGTGCCTTATGCCGAATCTCTCGCAAATCAGCTCACCGGTGGTGGTGGCGGCGGCGGCGGCAACGGCAACAGCACAAACATGTCAGGAACAAATGCTGCACTCATCGAAAAGTTGAATTATATTATTCATATGCTCGAAGAAAAGAAAGATGAGAAGACTGGCCATGTAGTAGAAGAACTTGTTCTCTATTGCTTTTTAGGCATATTCATTATATTTATAGTAGATACATTCACGCACGCGGCTTCAGCTGGTGGTGGTGGTGGTGCCGGAACTAGGGGCGGTGGTATGTTTGGAGGTCGTCGAGCATCCACACTATATTATCGAAGATAAACACCAACCCGCGACAAGGACGTCACTTTATACCATGAAAATATCTTTACACACCGTCTCATCGTGTATAATGGCATTATATAGTATGTAATACCATTTTTCCTGTGTTAATAATGGCCATGAGAATGGTTCTGATGTCACCAACATGTCGATAATGCGATAGTTATGCGCAATCGTATCGATGATCACCGCACCATAATAATTGCTTGCGGATAATTCAATACCACAACAACGTTGAAATCCGCTCATAAAATAAGATGGTTCGCATAGTGATTTATGTTGGATCGACGAAATTAACCGTAGCGCTGTATTTCCGATCGACGACGACGACGACGATTTCATTCCGTGTGGCTGTGACTGTGACTGTTTGGTTGAACCCACGATACGTTTTCCAAAGACGTCGTATTTTGGCGGAATAACCGGCGGTAGATACTTCACGAGAGCTGTAGATGTATTTGATATGTAATTGTGAAGATCTGTGATTCGATTACCTTTTGTTCGTTTTTTCTTTTTAGGTATGGATGCTTTCGACAACGTTTCTCTCGTATTCACTTTATGAATAAGATCATCTGACGGCATCGCAGATCGTGTAAATATATATACCGCGATCACACGAACTTCATTCATTAATAACATGTAGATACGATACAATTTATGTTCAACGAGAGATTGAAGTTGTGTCAATTCGTTCAGGATACAACAACGAAAATCTCTCGTGTTTTCGTTTACAAAAGCGTAAAAAAGCGCGAAATTCGCAGACGATACAGGAATACATGTGATTCCTTTGTCAATAATAGACGATGGGGGCGGCCGCGGCATCGGTGGTGGCGTAAATACATATGAATACACTGTCGAAAACGGAATTACAAACCATGGAATTTCGCTGTAACGGTATAATGTTTGTTCGCCCGCAATCTCTCGTGACTTCTGAATATATTCGGTTGTTTCAAGGAGTTCGAGAGATTCGCGTTCTGTGATTGTGTATTTATTCCAAGCAAGATACTCCGACATATAAATAGTAACACTCTTATACGACGACGTAACCAGCGAGGAACCAAAAGAGATCATAATACGGGGTGTCAGCACTGATACACCTTTTATGCTGTCGTTCTTCATAAAAACGCCGATGAATGCCGAGAGACCGAATGTATCTTGCGAGAGAAGAACACGAAGTGTATCGATGGAATCGCATGCGATGAGACCCGCATTTTTCGATCCTTCTTGTTGTTGTAATAGCTGAGAGATTCTCTCGAATGGTGGAGGCGTTTCTTCATCGTTACCGCGATACACACGAACAGTATCATGATTTACATGATGTAAAAATGGATACACTACCGCGTTATAACAACGTGTGCCGAGAGATAATGGGTTCATTATAGTCGTTCGTGGTCGACCGCCTCCGTCGCCTCTCGCCAATCGACGAATCGTAAATCGAAACGTGATCGGTTGTTCATACCAATATAAGTATTTGAATTTCAATACACAAACACACAGGATAATACTCACGACAAAAAAAACAATAATATAATGAAAGAAAAACGGTGGGATATCGCTCGCCGAGACTTCCGTGACGTGATTCATTATATTACAGGAATAAAAACGATACTGGCGATCTACGCGACCTTCTTTAATATATAAAGATACTGATATTCGTTTAAAACATGAACCAAATCTACCTGCCCCGTTACAGTAAATCCGACCTCTTTTGCGATTTCCAACATCTCTCGATTCGTTGGCATATAATAAGTGTGAATATTCTCTCGAACTTTACCGGTTTTATCGTCGGTGATCTTCTCGACAAACTTCCCAACATTCTTCTCACCGGTGTTTCGATTCTGGCTTCCATTCGATTTCGCATTCTTTGTCGGAGGCGGTGGCGTAAAATCCGACTTGTATTGAAAACTGCGGAACTTTACGAGAGAATTCGTGATGCGTTCTTTTGCGTATTTTTGAGGCGATACGATGAACAAAGGTTTTCCACCAGGAACGATGGGGTCGAAATGATTGCGATCGACGAGATGGATAATGAGGTAACCTTCCGGTTTCAACCACTGATAACAATTGCGAAAGAATGCGCGTTTGTCCTTCACGTAATACACCGTAAAGTAAAAACAAGTAAGCACATTAAACTCTTCTTCACTAAATAACATCGGCTTCATAAAATCGCCGTTAATAAAATTACACGATGGATATAAATCTCTCGCGGTCTGAAGCATCGCCTCAGATTTATCACAACCGATGACATTTATAACGCCTTTCTTTTTCAATTCATGAACATGATGTCCCGGTCCACAACCAATATCACAAATCTTGAAATTCTTCTTATCATTCTCTGAACCCGAGAGCGCACCCGTAATATGAATAATTTCATCGGCTTCGGCTTCGATTTTATTTGGTTGAATAAAGAGCTCGTCATAAATATCCGCATAAAAATTGTCGAATATTGTATCGTTTTCATATACCTTGTATTTTTCTCGCTGTTCAAACCCTTCGACGTGAAACGATAAATCGCGCTTAATGAAACAGAATATCATAAGTAAAATGAACAAGAATGTTAAGATTTCCCATCGTGTGATCGAACGAATATATGCCGAAAATGATGTATAGAATGCCGCCATTACTAGTATTTCGTTACAAAATATATTATCGTTATTCTCGCACAAAAAAAAACGGGTAAGATACTAATACGACGATACGTATCTTCGCGTCTTTTCGATAGATGTCCGATCCAAATGAAATAAATGATATACGAGGCGAATCAGACTTTCGCGGAATAACCTTTTCGTCATACAAAAAAACGGATGTGCGCAAAGAACTCATAAATAGTTTATCCAGCTCTAAAATCGAACCAGCCTGTTATTGGAGTGCGGAACTCGTATGTTCCGGTCATTATCTTGAATTATGGGATATTATTATTACATTTATGAGTAAATATATTCATTTAGCAAATCCTAAACTACCTCTTTATATTGAAATGCGGTATGAGAGTTTCAAGTCGATTATATCCAACGGGTATGCTGGAAATGAACTTCGCCTACGAAATCATTCCAAGATGCGGTCGCTTTTCGCTGAAATCGTATGTGTTCTCGTGAATTCAAAACGGCAACATAAATACGATAGCGTGAAAATAAAGAAAAAGGAAGAATACGATATTGCCACGATGTCGCAGCGTCTGAAAGCACCGCGGGTGGATTATGCGCAGGAGTTTTTTCGAGAGAGAGATCCGAAAGAGATATTCATCGCGATGAACGAATTCGCTTATCACATCTCTCGTGATTCTAAAAACACACTTTTAGCATGTTACTGGGTAGAATGGATTGTTGAGTTTGAAACGATTTGTAAAGCGAAGAAAGAGACGTGTCGTTGCGAGAGACGGTCGCATATACCAGTGGACGATAAACTACAGTTCGACCCGATTTGGATGATATGGGATATGATTATTGCGCGAAGTGCCGATGCGGAAGAACATTCACCACTCACACAGAAGATTATAAGTAGTCTTTTACGATTATATTGTATTCGGTTCACCCCAGGTGTTCGAAAAAAACGGCGCTATCTCATTTATTTCGCGATATCACTTTTAACCGCTGAATATGATAGTAAAATTGAGATGATACATGATCGTATCGTAATAGAAACCGCAGTTGCGAATATCAACTCCGTGTATAAACAAATCAAACAGCATGAAATTAGCCCAGATACCGACTACTTATTCTCATCCGCTGGTTACGCTGGCGATAAAAACGGAGATTTAGAACGCACAATCAAGCGTTTAGAAGCGTTGAACTCGATGAACACGATCGTTAGGAAAAGAGACGACGATTCATCGCAACAATCTAACGCTGCTAAAAGTTATAGTCCATATGAGTAGTATTTTATGTCTATATCTACTATATCTAGAGTATATATAGACCGAATGTCACTTCCAACATTTAAATTTACGAAACTTGGCGAAGCTACAAATAATGAAAGCGTGAACAGCAGTTTGTCTGCTGCTTATAAAATGTCAAAGTCGGGGTTAACGAGTATAAAAGAGAAAGCACAAGATACCTTTCGACAGATGAAAATGCCCGAAATATCTCTCGATACATCTGATTCAAATACCAGCACCATCACATCTGACGATGATGGGTTCTTTTCATTTTGGACATTCATAAAATTGCTTATTGTTGCGGCGATCGTCTGGTTTATGTGGAGTAGTTTGTCGACGAATGGTGATTTTCATTTAGGAATGGGTGAGTTAGGAGATAAGATAAAGACATTTTTCAAAATGATGGAAGAGAAAGGACGTGAAATCATCTCTAGAAACACCAATATCGAACTTCCAGTAAGTCGAGGCGACGACAGCGACAGTGACAGTGACAGCGAAGACAATGATGGACAACAAACGAAGCCGAAAGTGAAATCTATTTCAAACACACCACATCGCCCACCTGCGCCACCTGACGCAACAAACAGCAGTGATAAAAGACCCGGGTTTCTAACAGACGATAACAAATATACATTTTTAGATAAAGCTGACCGCAACTATTCGGGACCTTCACCTCGCGCGGATGATAGCACGAGTGTTACGCAAAAACATCAGAGTGGGAAAGGTGGCTACTGTTATATCGGTGAAGACCGCGGGTTTCGTAGTTGTGTCCGTGTAGAAGCAAGTGATAAATGTATGTCTGGAGAGGTATATTCGCGACAGGATATTTGTATTGATCCAACGTTGAGAGAATAATGTTCATCATAACAAACGATTATAACGATAAATACCTTATTTCTGGAGTATACGAATAAGGTTCACTTATTTGCTGTTGCCCGTCCTGATAGACGAGAGTGATTGTTATAGAATATTGTGTGCCGACAATAATGATTTCAGAACCAGACATTGACGAAGGAATACGAATTTTATGTTCACCTGAACCGGATATCGGCTGATTGTCACTATTTGTAATCGTTTCATAGGCGGCATTTAGTCCATTTACTCTCAATTTAACAATCGGATTCGCGACTTGCCATTGTGCGTTGATTGAAAATGTCATTTCTGCGTAAGATAATCCAGCGGGTGTATAATAACCTTGAATATCAAATATCAACGCCTTTACGGTGTCCGGATAGACCGTCAAAAATACACGGGAACTTTCATTACTGGTAAGATAACCATTATAGGTTTCCATGACAATAGAATAGGATCCGTCGATTATATAATTGTTATTCAATATCCCTATATCCGCACTATAAGATGTTCTAGTATCTGTAGAACTTATGTTATATGGATAAGTAAGTCCAGAACCAATCGACAACGGCGGTGTAATCGTAATATTATAGTATTTTATAGCTGTTCCGCCTGTATCAGGTTTCTTCCACGTAATATTAATGTAATTACGAGAAACATCTGTCCATGTAGGCGGTAATAACCCATACTTTGATGTAATCTTTATATTTGTAGGAACACCCGGTTTCGTTAATGTTCTCGCTGTAATAATTGCGGATTCCGGTCCAACGCCAATACTATTGATCGCTTCAATTTTTATTTGATACCGATTTTCATTAAATAAGTTACGTAATACATAACGACGAGATTGACTTTCCACAGCCGACATGATAACATTCGATGTTGTGAGTGTTTCTTTTGACCATGTAGTATCGGAAACTTTTCTGTAATATAAATTATACATGGTAATTGGGGGTCCGTTATAAGATGAAATGGTTCCAGCCGCATTCGCCGCACCACTCGCACTTGTTCCTGCCGCACCGCCAATACTTCCAGTATTTACAGGATCTGTCCATTTTAAATCTACCATCAGATTTTGTCGTTCATCCGGTGTATTCGTAAAGCCGAAATCATTTATAATCGACGGAACAGATGATGTTTTTAATGTGATTGTCGCCGGAACACTCGATAAGCCGCGTTCATTCCCCGAAAATACCGACAAATAATAGACCGTATTATCAAGAATATCTTCGATAATCCCAGGTATTTTTTCAAAAATAACCGAATTTCCATTAATTTCGCCGCTATTCCGGTTATATCTCGGGGGTGGTGCTCCTGCGACCGGCTTGTAAGGAAATACGCTGGTATAAGGTTTCCATGTTTTATTATTTGTAGAATATGTAATGACATAACCGGTGATAGGTAAGCCGCCATTTGAATCCGGCGCATCCCATGTAAGTGTAATCGTCTTATTCACATTATCATAATTACTAATACGCAGATTCGTTGGTTCGGTTAAAATCGTGGTTGGTATATTATACGTGATTTGAAGACCAGCTTCATATTGATACGTTCGTTTATAATTATATAAATTGATAGAGGGGTCATAACATAATAGACGTTCAGGTCCAGGCACACCACATGCGCTTGTAAGACCGCATAATATGCGATTATTAGCACCCGTAGGCGGGCAAATCAACGCAAATGGACTCGCCGCATCGGTTGTATATCTTGCCGAATTTCCTATATTCCGCATGAGCTCACCACGAGCTGCTTTCGCGTATTTTTGCGTTTTTGTGAGTCCGCCCACATTTTTATTATATTTCAAGATTTCAGCTTTGCGACGCATATCATACACTTCGTCGACTTGACTTACCGTAAGCGGCTTACCAGTTATACTATCAACCATGTTTGAAGACCGACATTCCGGCTTGAACCGTGTCCAAAACTGACGATTATATGGATTTGAATAAAAAAGATTCGTATTACAATTAATAATCGAGGGGGTGATTTCGAACACATTTACGTTGAATGTTGCGACCTTCTGGTTGAAATTTGTCGTCGCGGCTTGTGTTACTGTGATCGTAGATGTCCCAGAACCATATACAAACGCTGTATATACGGTGCTGGTGCCGGTTCCCGATACGCGCAATTTGACTATATTTTCATTTGATGAACTAAACGTGATGATTCCGTTTGCTTCTTTATTGTTCGATTCTGGTGGAGTTAAAATAAACGAACCTTCAGACGTCATTTTATTTAGATCAGGTAGTTTATAGATAGTTGCTGAATCACCGGTATTTATTTCCGGTATTTGAGTCATGAACGTTGGTGTCGATTTTTTGATGATAAGCTTGATTGTATTTGTATAACCAGTCATATCACCGATTCGTTGATTCGACCTTTTATACACCGGCGTTTCCTCTTGAAGAAATTTAATCGATATGGGATTCAATAGTGTGAGGGTTGTTTGTGTGCTTTTTTTGAATGTAATACGATTCCCGCTAATTTGTATGTATTCACCACTTACATCGAATGTCCTCGGTAATGTAAGATTTAAATAATACTGAATGTCACCATAATCATAATCTCCAGTTTGTATATTTTCACGTGTCGTTCTCGCGAAATCCGGAAAATTCAGATCGATACTACCATCAAGCCACTCTCGCACTATATTTCCATTACTATCTGGTATCGAATTGGTTTTACTTTGTCCTAGCCCCGTGAACGGTGTATTTAATCGAATATCTGTTTCACCTTTTGTTATGGTAAGAGGGACAAAAATACTTTTTTCTAGAAATACATCTACGTTGTTGATCGTTTTTTTGGCTTGTTTCATTTCCATACGTATGGTGGTTGAGGATTGGCCATATCGAAATCCACCAGAATTGTCATAGACACCGTTAATGAGTAGAGCGTTGCGATAAGCAAGACGAATATTTTCTCCACCAGGGTTTTTATATAAACCATTTGGATTTGGCGTATTTGCTGGATCACTTGACGCTTGTGGAATTACATAATAGTCTCGGTCCAAACGTTCAACTGATATAGCGTAATTATTTGATGGAAATGAAAATAGAATAGGTGTATCGGCGTAATTATTGTTGGAAGTTATGTTAATAAGTGGTATGAAACCGATAAGCGTGTTTCTTTTTTCAATAATAGAAGCAGGGACATCTGTATCCCGTGGACCGACGCCGGGTAACGTGCTTGGATATGTGAATGTCCCAGGTAAAAGTTTAAAAGTAGTTGTATAGTTCAAGGAATAAACATTATACCGGTGATTATATTCTCCAATAAAATAGACATCACCTGTTGGCGTATCTTGTTGTAATGATGGTGTCCATGTTGGAACAACCGCCGACATATATTATATATTTTTTTACACCAGTATTGCTGATATGTCCATGTAAAAAAATATTATCTCATATACCAACTGTTTGATAAATAAGAGCCTAGATTCTTGGTAGATTCTGTGCCTCCTGACGAGGAGACCATCTTCATTTTCGGACCTTCATCTACGATGCTCTTGATCTTATTGGAACCAATCGAATAATTAAAATATTGTATGGTTGATATATATCCACTAAACCTATTACTCGCCTTGCTTTCACCTATGTTTACTTTGCCGTAATTTTGTAATGGAATACCGGCGGTCTTACGACGCTGAGCAAGACGCCCATTAATATATAAATCAATAACGTTGTTTGTTACACGAATGATCGCATTCACCCACTTCTTCATCGGAATATCCGTTGCGATAAGTTGTTCATTCAGGTTTTTCTTTTTATCTGCTTCGTTGTCGCTCTTACCATTTACATCTACAAGAGCAAGTAAAGATACATTTACACCTTTATCGGTGCGGTCTGGGTTTGTCTCAGTTATAGATTTTGTAAAACGAATGTAAAGCCCTGGTGCATTATTCGGGTAATATATTCCATCAGATCCTTTTGTTCCTTCACCACCTTTGCTAAAGATTCTGGAATATTTATCCTCTACAAGTGGAACTTGATTAATATAAAACCACGTGGACCATGTATATTCTAAACCACCATCTTCATTCATCGATCGTGAGATAAACACCGAGTTTTCGTTCGATGGATCCTGTGAAATAGTCATCGCCATATCCTCAGTATTTGCTGTTCCATCTAAAACAAAAGGGGACATTGACGGAAGCATCAAATACGACAATCCGATAATAGACAATTTTACAGCTACTGAAAATACAATAAATACCATCAATATGAATGCGAATTTCGCAACAAGACTATTTGACTCCATGAATTCACGCAAACCAAAACCACCACCGTTGCTTCCGCTCATGCTACCACTCGATGATAATCCAGCATCACTCGGCTTCGAAAAGCTAGATGTTAATCCTTTAAAAAATCCACCGCTTCCACTATCGCCGTTGGTTTCACTCATTATTATATATTTCTTACTAATATAATCGAATAAAAAAACAATCTATATAAACCAATAGATTGTTTTTGTAATGAAGTCTAAAATATACCCAAGAACTTTATTACGTCAATACCTACCCATACATAATGAATTAGGTGCTAACACTTGCTTGTTCCTGATTATCCACGATGAAGCTTAACTTCACCTTATATTTATTGAGAAGGTCACTCCATGGACTTCCACCAAAACCTTGAGAATAAATATCCCACGCTTCTTGTGGTGCGATAGATGCGGCTTTAAGTTTCACATTCGTAATAAAACCAACATCTGCGGTTGTAACCGCGGTGGAATCATCGCCTAAAACAATACTTTGGGTTTCTTGAAGACGTGAACCTTGATTTACAACGCATGATTTTACTAACTTGCCATCGACATACACATCCATCGCTGTGCCGTTGAAACTGACAATAAGGTTCACCCATTTCTGAAGCGGAAACTCTGCGATTTCACAGTCATATTGCGTATCACTCGTGCCGGACCTTGGGAAAATTTGTATTGTATTCGTATTTGCCTTTAACTGTGCTTTAAATATGGCGGAACCTGCACCACCAGCTCCATCTTTATGAAAACTTACGATATTCGCACCATTCACCCACTTTTTAATGTAAAACCAAATCGATATAGCGCTATTTGCTTTGACACTACTCGGTAGATTTGATCCCTGAAGCGTCGTTTTATTTCCCCATTTCTGCATCGTACCTAAAGTTGTATAGGTTGTCGTCAAAGCTTTAAAAATGACATATAACAACAATAGAATAATAACGATTGCTAAAACTAATTTTGAATTCATATTCTTCGTATAATTATTGTATATATTATTTACTTAGAATATACTGTTGTTATTCCGGCTTCCTTTACTTCATCCTCGATTGTCGTCATTCCAATCATCGGGGGGTTTTGCGATTTCAACATCGTATACGTCCAACGCATTTGTTCCTTCGTAAGCGGTAATTTATGAAATGCTAAATTACATATAGATCCATTCAATCCTTTATCGTTGTTTGTATCGCCAACAGTAATCGGCTTCATGGAAATATCTGGCATAATAAAATCACTTCGAATCAAGAGTTTATTGTTCATGAAAAAATCCATCGTTTTTCCGTTGTAATTCACGACGAAGTAATTCCATCTTTGAAGAGGGACAGCCACATCGAGATCTTCGTCATTATCCAGTAACATTCTGATTTGATTTTGTCTATCTTTGGATTTGCGCGCAATAATCGTATTGTAATTTGCACGTGAATTGTATATCAGCGTTTCGGATGGTCTTGAATTATTATTCATATCTAGTGTTTTACACCACAATTTCAACTCTGTTGTTGTTTTATTATAGGTCATTCTTGGAACACCACCGAAATCAAATATCTCTAAATCATTATTTGATGAAGCCACCGCATTATTTAATAAGAACCATCCAGAAATAGAATAATTGTAACGCTTTTTCTCTTCAACCGGACAGTTCGCGGCTTTATCTTCGGGGGATCGGTCAATACCTGTATTATGGTAAATGAAAATTTGTGGACTCTGTGTATTCAAATTGGTATCATACTTCTGTTTCAACGATACAGGAGCATGTACGATTTGAGATGCGGATGCTCCGATGTAGTTCAATAGGTAAGGTCCACCATATAAGATCGCAATCAGAAGCAACTCGATTGCGACGATAATCCATATCGGTCGTGTAGTATCGCCTACAACAGTTTGTGATGACTGAAGCATATCCAAGAATAAACAAGGAATAAAAATGATTCCCAACCACAATAACTTCAGCAATTTCAACCCGATCGCAGATTTTGTAAGATGGAATATGAACATCACCAAAATAAGCACGACCATTACGCTATGTTGTTTATAATACGCAAGCACACACAATATAATAAAAAATACGGTATTGATGATAAAGCGGACGTTGCTGAATAAATCCGCCATGGAGGGTTTGTTTTCTGTTCCTCCGATCGTTTTCCCCGGATTTAATGTGTCAATAAATTCTAGGCCATAATGAAAGAATAAGATGACGATACCTAAAACAGTCATTCCAGTAACTGACATACGATTTTTATCATCTTTGTCACGGTCATAGATCCAGACAATCACCATTAAGATAACATATACAATATGTGTAGCACCAAACGCGAGTTGGCGAAGTGGTTTTTGTTCGTCTTCTGTTTTCATGTCATCAAACAAATAATCTTCGGGCGTTTTGTTATTGTTGGTGGTCTTGAATTTCTCTCGAAGCGTCGAAACTACACCGGCGATACCGACAATCGCAAGAAGAACATAGATTGTATGTGCTGTGGGTGAATTCAAATTCGCCATGATACCGCCAGATGCGACTGTCTCTGCGCCATCACCTTTATTCACGAACTCGGCATCAATCTTATAGACATAATAGACGATCGCAAGGATGAGAATGACGAATGATATTGTGAGTAATAGAACTTTGATGAGCTTCCCGATTGCGCTTACTTTTTCTTCGCTTATTCCGGTGGATGTCACAGCAGCAGATGTGGAGGCGGCGGCGGCGGCCAAGGAAGGGACGGAAGGCGTGGGGACGCTTGTCACGCTTTTCGGCGTTGGACGGTCCTTTTCGTCTGTCGGAAACATACGAAGATCGATATCACTCGCATTCCAGTTCCAGAATTTTAATTTGCCAAGTTCTTCATCGCGTTTATCCGCAAAATCTTTAATACCCGTCAAAGACCCGATACCATAAAGAATCGCACGGAATAATACGATAATCAACCACGGGACTAAATATATGGTTGTAAGTAGCAAACGCACGCCTTTTTTCAGAAAATTTTCGTTTTTAAAGTCATCATGTATGCCTGCCCACAAGTGATATCCGGTAGGCATCGCACATATCGCTAGAAGAATAACAAACGCGATCGCCCAACCCCAGTTTTCAGGGACAACCGGTAAGCTCGTACCTGTGTTTGATTCTTGTGCTGGCTTGTCCACACGTAAATAATGCCACCACCATGAGAGACCTCCTCCAAATAATAGCAAAAAGAATACAATAGAACCGAATACGCCTTTAGTTAGACTTCCTGATGTATCATCATTTTTGTTGAATTGCCACACTTGAACCGACTCGGCGAATTTCAGTATCGAATCAAGACCGCCTACATTCATTTCCTTCACCATCGGAAGCAGTAAAATCGCACATAACAAAAGACCGACAATAATAACAATAAAAAAAGCGTCGACGAGTTCTTTCACACGTGAAAACATATCACCAGTAAATTTACGTGCGATCCAATCACTTGTTTTTGGCGAAGTGGTGACATTCGTGAATAAAACGGAGACCCACATGACGAGTAAGATAACCGACAAAAATGGAATCATCGAAAACGATTTGGCGAAACGAATAAAGAGACTGCTTTTATCGGAATGGTCTGTTAATATTTTGTCCCAATCATTTGATGTCATCTTATCATCTTTGATTTTCTCTTGAATGTCGTTTCCAACTGTTTTGGCAACGCCACCACATTCAGGGTTGGTTGTGTATATCAGCGCGTCCTTCCACCAATCTTTGAATGAATCTGGTATGTTCCCACAATCTGCCAGTTTCAACCGAACATTATAACACATAAGAATAAATACAGAGATAATTACGGATAATATCGAAACAACACTTAACATCGCGTTCATCGGCTCAAATGTTTTCTTTTTATCTTGATCAAGACGGGCTTGTATTGCGGTGTTAATCACTTCATCATTAACTGCGTTATTCGGGTCTTTTTTCTGTATTTCTTTGATGACTTCTTGACGAAGTTGTTGATAATATCCACTATTTGCGAATTCGTTGTTCGGTTGATTATCTTTATTTAAAACGTCCGTTGCTGAAGGTTCTTTGAGATTATTTACCGCGAAGACGCTCGGAAAAGCAATATACGCGACGATGACTAGAATCACGAGTGCGATCGGTATTAGAAATTTATGCGTAGTAATTTGCGAGCTTTGTCCAAGTGTCGTAATGATCAAACCGATAAGCGCAATAAACCATACGATTCCGTGAACTAAAAATGTTTTCTGACCATATTCGGTTAAATCCCCTGCGCCAGCAATACCCTCACTCTTTTGACTCGCAGCTAAGAATATACTCGCAGGTATTCCTAAGACTAACACGAATGCGATTATTGCTGCGATTTTACCAATTTGATTTAAACCCTTTGAATTTGTATTTCTCCAAATAAAATAACCAACTGCCAAAAAGAAAGCGATCTGAAAAAATAAACCGAAACCTAGTATTAAATCTGCCGTTGTTTTTGCGAAGCTTTCCTTGCTTTCTTTACTTGACAACGGATCGTCGTTGACCTTATCCATCGTTTGTTGGATTTCATTTCCACGAACAATCATCGGCACACCAACGAGAATCGAAATAATGATGTAATGAATCCATTCGCTGATGGGTTGGTTTTCGCCGAACCTTTTATATAACGCGATTATAATGCCACCAATCAATAAAATAGAACCAAACCCGATCATGCTTCGTGTAAGGTCAACGTTACTTACCTTTTCTGATGCTTGAATGCTACCAAATCCCATACCTAATCCGAGAATAAATAGGCATACTGGTAATATAATCCGAATACCGATGTTAGACAGAGAATCAGATATATTAAAAATGGCATCAGGTGGTGACGGTAGAATCGTGTCATCGGAACCTTTCATGTCAATAAACTTATTCGGAGAAATAGAATGAATATACAGCACGTAAAGAAATGTAAGAATAAGTGATACAAATATTGGCCAATTTCCTGTCAATAATTCAGAAGACACGAATGATATTAGTAATATAACAACGAGCACGATAATCGGTAAATAATTCAGTATTTTTTTAACATGGAGTGAATCTTCGATCGAAGATATGGCATTTGTTTCCTTTTTTCCTTCTTCGGTCTTTGGATTTAAAATAGAGCTTGATGCCGTTGATGTTGGTGTTCCTGACATTCTGTTATTATTAAATATAATGATAACAACACCCGTTATAATTATAAGATATAATAATGTCGGCCTGACTACGATGCTGATACAAATACGATACGCAAATTTTATAAAAATGACATCGCGGTCTTTTTCCCATGACAATCCCGGCATAAAGCGACTAAATTATCGATGTGATTGGAACCACCATGTTCTAATGCGATAACATGATCGACCTCGAACCAAGCGGGGAGCTGACGCTGACAATCGCCACATTTCCACCCTTGTTGTGCGGCGACATACTTTTTCTTTGTTTCACTTACACTACGCTTGCTAGACCCCTTGCCGGAGTTGAGCAACCGTCTTTCAGCGGGGGTTGCGCCGGGGGTTCCGCCCCCCCACGACGGTGATGCGATGGGTTGTACGGTTCTTGCGCCTATCGCACTATTCATCGCACCGCCCATCCCCCCGCCCATCGCTCCACCGTCGTGGGGGGGCGGAACCCCCGCGGAACGTCCGGTGATATCAAAAAACGGCGTGATCATATCCGCAGTTCCTTTACTTATCGGCATATACTTAATGATATCGTTGGCATGAAACAACAACTGCCTAGAGTTTTCCGGATTGCGGCGTAAAAACATGAAGAGCGATAGACCGATAAACCCGAATGTCGCCATCTTAATCCACTTTTGATTGCTTTGAAACATTTTTAACGGCTGACCATCATAGTATGTGTTTATAATCAGAACCGCCGTAATAATAAATATGATGTATTCGGTTTTTACCATGTCTGCTGCGGATAGTTTGACGTTGGCTAGTTGGTAAGTTATATATAGTCTCGAATATTTCGCTACCGATTATGATAGTAATACGCCGCATACCCCAACCCAGCCAACAATAACAAATACACGAGCTTCTCTCGATACTTCAGTTCTTCTAAGATTTGGACAGACCGCGGACGATAGTGTAAATAATATCTCTCGAGAGCATCATGTAAACTCACTTCATCCTTCATCAATAGAACATTATATCGATTGTGAATGAAATGAACCCAGCGAATAAATGAATCGCGGCTGTCTAAATATGGCGTGACCGGATATTTCCCTAACATTCGGTCAAACTCAGACGCCATTTCTGGATCAGGTATTAACATCGAGAAATTCTGGATGAAGTCGTAGTATTTTTTACGCGTCACATCATTCACATGATCGGGGTAATTTACCGCGGCTGTCATTAAAAGGAACCAGTAATGTGGTCCCCATACTTTCGCGTCAAGCTTAAGCATCGATTGCTTATAATGAAACGACATAAAAACAACCATAGAACTACGATAAGCGAATTTCAAAAGATGGAAGAAAATTGTGCCACTGAAGAAGAAACGACTGAAACACCAAAGGTAAATAATCCTAAATCAGCGTTATCGTATCTTGAAATCACCCAATTACGAAATCAACGAACAAAACATTCGACAACGGGAGGTGCAGGCGCAACGAGTAATCATACGTCACCATCGGTAAACAACGGCGAAACAAACAAGTATTTCTGTAATAATTGTAACCGAACAAATCATGTATATAATAATTGTCGCGCACCGATTACAAGTATTGGGGTGATTGCGTTTCGTTGTGGTGAATCGGGACCAGAGTTTCTCATGATACGTCGCCGAGATTCATTTGGATTTGTTGATTTTATTCGAGGGAAATATTCTTTGAATGACGAAGCATATATACAACGGATCATCGATGAGATGACCATGACTGAAAAGGCGAATTTATTGCGACTAACATTCGAACAATTATGGCGATTATTATGGGGTGAATATACGCGAGGTAGTCAGTATAAAAATGAAGAGCATATTTCCTTTGAAAAATACAGACAGGTTCTTGGCGGAATACGCACGAAAGACGGGCGTATAAGGACGCTTCATCAGTTTATTGACGAATCTGCGACACGTTGGACCGAAACCGAATGGGGTTTTCCAAAAGGCCGGCGAAATTATAACGAAAAGGATTTGCCATGTGCTTTACGTGAATGCCTAGAAGAGACCGGTTATGATATTGGAACCGATAATGTTATTCAGAATATTGCTCCATTTGAAGAAATATTTATGGGTTCAGACATGAAATGTTATAAACAGAAGTATTTTCTTGCAATGGTGGATTTAGATAAGAAACCGAAAAAGGCACATGACATTATGGAGGTTGGTCTCATGAAATGGATGTCATTCAGCGAATGTATTCAAACGATACGACCTTACAATTTAGAAAAAATCGGGATCGTTCGTAAAATCAATAACATACTATCCCGTTACCAGATATTTTAAGGTGAGATGATCTTTTTATTTCGTGTAATTATATAAAGGGTCATTATAAATAATAGCTACGATACATAAGAAAGATATGGCCGAAGAACAAGACAATATACCTATAGAAGTTACAATACAACCGTCGGGGGGACCGTCCGTTGCTTCTGTTGCAGCGGCTGCGCTTGCGGTGATGCCAGAAGATGCGTCGTCGATTGCGGGAAGTAAAAAACCGCGCACGATACGTCCAAAAGCTAAAGCCGCCGCCGCCGCCGCCGCCGCAGTAAAGACCGACCGTTATGACCCGAAAACAGCGATCACGGTAATGAAGCGTGAACTTGAAGAAGGTCGCAGACGTCTGAAACCGGAAGAACTCAACAATCCATTTAGTAAGGAGTTCAACAAACTTCTTTTAAAAAAAGAATTACTTGAACGAGAGATGACAATCCACGATATTGGTATTTTGCCGGATGACGGTGACGGTGACGGTGACGGTGACGGTGACGGTGACGGAGCACGGATTGCTGCTGCCGCCTTAACCGGCCTCTATCCAACCCTAAATGACCCAAATTTTAATACTAAAATCGCCTTGCGAAAAGAGTTTTTTGATACCAAGATGGATGTAGATAATGCGAAAAAGGTAGAAGAAGAGGCGGAGATTCTATGTAATGCGCAGATTGAACTTGCGCCGAACCAGCAATTTGTTCGTAATTTTCTTTCAGTAGAGACACCGTATAATAGTTTGCTATTGTATCATGGACTTGGAACAGGAAAGACATGTTCTGCGATTAGTGTTGCGGAAGAGATGCGAGACTATATGAAACAAATGGGAATTACGCAACAAATTATGGTGATTGCGTCACCAAACGTTCAGGAAAATTTCCGGCTTCAGCTCTTTGATGAACGCGAACTCCGAGAGATTGAGCCGGGTGTATGGAAT
>Ga0129333_10001613_pt1 | contig 20557 bp, 16 predicted proteins | sample CPB6_08_DNA_FD_94474 | JGI IMG/M metagenome (GOLD analysis project Ga0129333, IMG submission 94474) | Freshwater to marine salinity gradient microbial communities from Chesapeake Bay, USA - CPBay_Sum_0.6_0.8_DNA | ecosystem: Environmental > Aquatic > Marine > Coastal | place: USA: Chesapeake... | reverse complement strand
TTGGTCGAGTCGCAGCAGCACCACCAACGCGGGCACGACGAGGATGCCGCCACCGACACCGAACAGACCCGAGAGCAGACCGGCGCCGACTCCGACGACGAGCACCACCCAGAGCGGACGTTCGACGCGCTCGTCGTTCACGACCGACCCCGACTTCTCGGGGTCACGAGCCGAGCACCGACGCGCCCACGCGGCGGCGGTGATGAACCGCGTCGCCGTGGGCTCGCATGAGTGCCCACGATTTCTTCATGAAGAGTTGGAGATCGGCTTCCCACGTGTAACCGATGCCGCCGAGCACCTGCATGGAACTGCGACTGGCGCGATAGGCCGCCTCGGAGGCCAATGCCTTTGCCATGCTCACGTCTCGATCGGTGGTGGTGGCTCCGGAAGCCAAGCTCCACGCCGCGCGGTAGGTGGGGGCCTTGGCGAACTCCACTTTCAGCAGGGCGTCGCTCATGAGGTGCTTCACGGCCTGGAAGGATCCGATCGGTTTGCCGAACTGCTCGCGCTGCCTCGCGTACTCGGCGGCGATGTCGATCATCCGCTCGCCCAGACCGACGAGATAGGCCGACGTCGCGAGAGTGATCGACAGGCGGGCTCGTTGGACGTCGAACTCCACGTCCGTGCGACGGCCACCGCCGATCGCGGCGAGTCGCCGACCGCCGTCGATCCCGTGGCGATCGGCGACCGAGAAGTCCTCCACCAGATGGCCAACGGTCAGCACACCGTGCGATGCCGATGCGTGCGGCACGAGGCTCTCCGACTCGAGGGCGAGCGTGCCGATCCACGATCCGTCGACGGCCCCCGGTCGGACGGCGGCCAGCGTTGGGGCGACGACCGCCATGTGCTCGAGCACCGGACCGGGAACGGCGGCGCGACCGAGTTCCTGAAAGAGCAACACCGAGTCGACCGGCGAGGCACCCATCCCACCGTGTTCCTCGGCGACGAGAATCGACAACACGCCCATCTCGCCGAGCCTGCGCCAGAGACCGGGGGAGTGGCCGGTGCCGTCGTCCCACGTCTCGCGCACGTGCGATGCCGGGCATTCGTTCGACAGGAGGTCGCGCAGACCCTCGGCGAAGAGTCGCTGGTCGTCGGTGAACGAGAAGCGCATCGTCACATTCCCTTCGGCAACTGGAGGACGCGATCGGCGATGATGTTGCGCTGGATCTCGTTGGTGCCCGCGTAGATCGGACCGCTCAGCGAGAAGAGGAAGCCGTCGACCCAACGCTCGTGTTCGCTTCCCTCCATCAACTCGGCTTCCGGACCGAGGATCTGCAGGGCGATCTCGTGGATGCGAACGTCCATCTCGCTCCAGAAGATCTTGTTGAGGCTCGACTCGGCGCCGATGGGGCGACCCTCCAACATTCCGGTGACGGTTTGGTAGGTGTGGAGTCGGTAGCCCTCAGCCATCATCCACGCGTCGGTCACGGCGTCGGCGAGTGCGGTGTCCGACTTGTCGCCGTGCGCACGCCAGAGATGGACCAGCCGATTGGCGGCCTCGGTGAAGCGAGCCGGACTGCGCAGACTCACGCCTCGCTCGAATCCGGCTGTGGCCATCGCCACGCTCCAGCCCTTGTTCTCGTCGCCGAGCGTGTTCGACGTCGGCACTCGCACGTCGTCGAAGAAGATCTCGGCGAAGCCGGTGTCTCCGTCGAGCTGGGCGATCGGACGAACCGTGATGCCCGGTTGGTCGAGCGGACAGAGGATGAAGGTGAGTCCGCGATGACGCTCGGCCTCCGGATCGGTACGGAAGATGCCGAAGCACCAGTCGGCCCACACCGCCCGGCTGGCCCAGATCTTCTGGCCGCTCAGGATCCAGTCGTCGCCGTCCCGAGTGGCCTTGCTACGAATGCCGGCCAGGTCGCTGCCGGCGTTCGGTTCGCTCCAGGCCTGCGCCCACACGATCTCGCTCGAAGCCATGGTGGGAAGGAAACGCGCCTTCTGCTCCGGAGTGCCGACCTCCATGATGGTGGGACCGAGCAGGAAGATGCCGTTCTGATTCACTCGGCCGGGTGCGCCCGCCCGGTAGTACTCCTCCTCGAAGATGAGCCACTCGATGTAGTCGGCACCGCGACCGCCGTACTCCACCGGCCATGACACCGCCGACCAGCGACCCTCGTAGAGCTTCTTCTCCCATTCGCGATGAAGGGCGAATCCCTCCGCGGTGTCGAAACTCGGCAGTGGACTCGCGGGAACGTTGGCTTCCAGCCATTCGCGAGCCTCGCGCCGAAAGGCGACTTGGTGCGGCGTCTCGTTCAGGTCCACGAGCATCCGACGCTAGCCGTGGCCTTCCCGGCTTCGACAAGCCGCCGCCCGGGATCGGCGTGTCGGACGGCAACTAGCCTCGAACACGTGGAGAAAGGGAATCGTTCGTCGACGCTTCCCAACGTCACCGGCCTCGACGGGCTGCGGGGAGTCGCGTTGATCGCGGTCCTCGGCTTCCACCTCGAGATCCCCGGTTTCGCCGGCGGCTTCCTGGGAGTGTCGCTCTTTTTCGCCCTCTCCGGTTACTTGATCACCCAACTGTTGTTGCGCGAGCACGAGGTCGACGGGCGGGTTTCGTTGCGACGTTTCTGGGGGCGACGACTTCGGCGACTGGCACCGGCCTCGATCGTCGTGCTGTTGGTGCTCGGGATTCTGGGTTCGTCCGGAGTCATCGAAGGTCCGCGGTTGAGGGGCGACCTGTTCGCGGGGCTCGCGTACTTCTTCAACTGGCGGGTGGCGAGCGCCGGCGAGTCGTACGCCGAACTTTTCGCATCCGCTCCCTCGCCGATCCTGCACTTCTGGTCGCTCGCGATCGAGGAGCAGTTCTACTTCGTCTTCCCGTTGCTGATGGTGCTGCTGTTGCGAACCGCCCGTCGTTCGTGGTTGGTGGGAGTGATCTCCGCGCTCACTCTGGCCAGTTTCGTGACCGGACTTCTCACCACCTCGCGCGATTGGTTCTATTACGGCACCCACGTGCGGGCGGTGGAGATCCTGGTCGGGGTGCTTCTCGCGCTCCATCTTCCCGTTGGTTCGGTGCTTTCCCGGCGCTCCCGACGCGCCGTCGAGGCCGTGGCCGGTCTGGCTTTCGTGGCATTCGTCGTGATCGTGTGGCGGGGCGACGTCGGGCAGGCGTGGGTGTACGGGGGTGGTCTTGTCGGTGTCGCGTTGCTCGGTGTCGCGATGGTCGCCGCGGTCGTGGTCGGTGGAACGTGGTCGCGGCTCGCCTCGTGGCGACCCCTCGTTGCGGTCGGACGGATGAGTTACGGCATCTATCTCGTGCACTGGCCGGTGATCGTGGTGCTCGACGCGGATCGTCTCGGCCACGACGGAGTTCTGCTCGCCGTCACGCGACTCGCGGTCACCGCGGCGATCGCGGTGGCGTCGTACCACCTGATCGAGAATCCCATCCGTCATCGTCGTCGGTTGCGGGCGCCCCGCGCGGCGCTGGCCGCCTTCGTCGTCTCGGCGGCGGTCACGGCGGCGGTGACGGGTGTCGTTCCGTCGTCGGCACCGGCCGCGCTGGCGGGCGTGGACGCTCCCACCGAGATCGTCGATTTCGACACGGCACCTGAAACCGGTTCGGGGACGATGCCCGGATCGACCACCGTTGCGCCTCCCCGCGCCACGGTGAGGTTCGTGACGAGCGACGCGGATGTCGCCGAACCCTTCGTGGCGGCTCTCGTCGTCGCCGATCCGTCGGTGGCCGCCGACGTCACCGTTCTGCCGGAAGGTTGTCCGCTCGGCTCCGCGATCGACGAGGTGCCTGGCTGTCCCGACCACGCGAGCGCGACCGATTCCGTCGGTGACCCCGATGTGATCGTGCTGCTGGTTGGAGTGGCGGAACGCGAACTGTTGGCCGCTCGTGTCGAGCGACGGTTGAGCCTCGATTCGCCCGACACGAGCGCACCCGGCACGAGCGCACCCGGCACGAACGGCGACTCGATTCCCGAAGAAACCCCGGCGGATCGCAAGCGACGCGCCGATGCCGAGGTGTCGGAGGCCGAGAGACTCGCGGCCGAGCTGGTGGCCTCGTTCGTCGACACACCGTTGGTGGTGGTCGATCTGGTGGGCGGAGATTTCCTCGAGAGTGGTCTCTTGAACGCCGACCTCACGTCGAGCGAGGTGTGGCTCGAGGTGTCGCCATCCGTCGACGACTTCATCGAACGAAGCAACGAGGTTCTCGCACTGGTGTCGGTGACCGACGATCGCGCATCGGTGGTGGTGATCGGCGACTCGGTCTCGTTCGGTCTGGCGCAGTCACTCGACGCGGTCGCCGACGACCGGTACGACGTCGTCTGGGCCGGTGGCCAGAACTGTCCGTTGGTCGAGACGCACGAGGTCTCGTGGGGCGGCGAGATGGTGTTCGAGATGGAACGCTGTCCAACCCTCGCCGACTGGCGACCGCTCTGGGAGAGAACTCGACCCGATCTGGTGCTGATCGTTTCGTCGGTCCCCGAACAGAGCGATCAGCGCTACGAGCCGGACGGCGAGTGGTTCCGGGTCGGTGACGACGAGTTCGCGTTGCGGCACGACGAGGCGATGGCGGAACTGGTGGAGATCACCGAACAGGTGGGTGGTCGGATCCTGTTCTTCGACAGCCCGTACATCGTGAGTGGAGCGTTCGAGAACGCTCTCTTCGCCGAACCGGAACGCATCGATCGCTGGAACGAGGCCATCGTCGGTTGGTCGACCGTCCACCCGATCGTGGAGGTTCTCGACTGGAGGTCGATCGTGGAGGCGGCGGAGGCGGTGCCGGGCAGCCTTCGCGAGGACGGAGTGCACATGCAGTACGAGGACCTCGAACGACTGGTGAGGGAGAACTTGCTGGCGATTCTGGACTCCGAGCTCGCCGAGGCAGCCGGTTAGGGTGATCTCGTGGTCGAATCCAGACGCGTGAACCGGGTCCCGGCCGTCGAGGGTTGGTACACCATCGACGCGGCCCCGCACCTTCTCGGCGCCAAGTGTGGCTCGTGCGGGACGTTCGTCTTCCCGCCCCGCGACAACGGCTGCCCGAATCCGACGTGCGACGGTGACGAACTCGTGCGTACACCGTTGTCGACCCGGGGACGGGTCTGGAGTTACACCGAGAACCGGTACACGCCTCCTCCGCCGTACAAGGCCGCCGAACCGTTCGAGCCCTACGCCTTGGTGGCGGTCGAGTTGGCCGCCGAAGGATTGATCGTGCTCGGTCAGGCGCCCAAGGGAGTGCTGGCGACCGATCTGAAGGTGGGCATGGAAGTGCAACTCGAGACCGATGTGCTGTGGGCCGAGACCACCGACGACGGTTCGGTGATCGAACACATCGTGTACGTGTGGGCGCCGGCGGCACCGTCGGCCAATGGGTCGGGGAGTCCTTCGTGAGCGACCGTGATCTGGTGGTGCTCGGGGTCGGCATGCACCCGTGGGGCAAGTGGGGTCGCGACTTCACCGAGTACGGAATGGTGGCGGCCCGCGCCGCGCTGGCCGATGCCCGTTTGCAGTGGAAGGACATTCAGTACGTCGCGGGAGCCGACACCATCCGCAACGGCTATCCGGGTTTCATCGCCGGCGCCACGTTCGCCCAGAAGTTGGGATGGACGGGTGCGCGGGTGTCGTCGAGTTACGCGGCCTGCGCCAGTGGTGCGCAGGCACTACAAGGTGCCCGTGCCTCGATACTCGCCGGTTTCTGCGACGTGGCCATGGTGATCGGCGCCGACACCACACCGAAGGGTTTCTTCGCTCCCGTGGGAGGCGAGCGCAAGAACGATCCCGACTGGCTCCGGTTCCACCTGCTCGGCGCCACCAACCCGGTGTACTTCGCGCTCTTCGCTCGTCGCCGCATGGACCTGCACGGAGCGACGTCGGAGGACTTCGCGATGGTGAAGGTGAAGAACTCGAGGCACGGACTCGAGAACCCCAACGCCCGTTTCCGCAAGGAGAACACGATCGCCGACGTGGTGAACAGTCCCATCGTCAGCGATCCGCTGCGTTTGCTCGACATCTGCGCGACCTCCGACGGTGCAGCGGCGATGATCGTGGCGAGTCGTGAGTTCGCCGAGAAGCATCTCGGTTCGCTGGCGGGCGTGCCGCGCATCCGCGCGGTGAGCACGGTGACGCCCACGTATCCGCAGACGATCCTCGAGTTGCCCGACTTCGCCACCGACTCGTCGGCCGTCGTCGCGCCACCCGATCGTGGATTCAAGGACGACATCTGCTTCTCGGCCTACGAGGAGGCCGGAATCGGTCCTGATGATGTCTCGTTGGCCGAGGTCTACGACCTCTCCACCGCGCTCGAACTCGACTGGTACGAGCACCTCGGTCTGTGCGCCAAGGGTGAGGCCGAGGCGTTGTTGCGTTCGGGCGCCACCACCATCGGCGGTCGCGTTCCGGTGAATCCGAGCGGCGGCCTGTCGTGCTTCGGAGAAGCGATCCCGGCCCAAGCCATCGCGCAGGTGTGCGAGGTCGTGTGGCAGCTGCGCGGACAGGCCGACGGACGGCAGGTCGAGGGCGCCCGGGTCGGCATCACCGCGAACCAGGGACTGTTCGGCCACGGTTCGTCCGTGATCGTCAGCGTCTGATCCGCACCACCGTCCGGCTGGTTGGCCGACTTCGCGTCGGGACTAGGTTGGCTCCATGAGCACACCCGCCGCTTTCATCGTCGATGCCGTTCGCACGCCCGTCGGGCGCCGGGGTGGCGGATTGTCCACCGTGCATCCGGCCGACCTCGGTGCGCACAGCATCAAGGCGCTGATCGATCGCACCGGAGTCGATCCCAACGTCGTCGACGACGTGGTGTTCGGCAACGTCGATTCGGTCGGTCCGCAAGCCGGTTGCATCGCGCGCACCTGTTGGTTGGCGGCCGGTCTGCCCCAGCACGTCCCCGGCACCACCATCGATCGTCAGTGTGGTTCGGCCCAGCAGTCGGTGCACTTCGCCGCCCAGGCCGTGATGAGCGGAACGATGGACGTGGTGGTCGCCGGCGGCGTTCAGAACATGAGCATGATCCCGATCTCGTCGGCCATGACCGCCGGTCAGGCGCTCGGCTTCGACGACCCCTTCACCGGCTCGCCCGGCTGGACCACCCGATACGGCAACGGCGAGGTGAGCCAGTTCGTGGGTGCCGAGATGATGGTGGAGAAGTGGAACCTGTCGCGCGAGGAGATGGAGGAGTTCGCCGTCACGTCGCACCTGCGCGCGATCAAGGCCCGCGAGGAGGGCCGGTTCGAGGCCGAGATTGCGCCGCTGAACGGTGTGCAGCATGACGAGGGCCCGCGCGAGCCCAACTGGGACAAGATCCGCTCGCTGCCGACGCTCACCCCGACCGGTCGCATCACCGCGGCCTGCGCCAGCCAGATCTCGGATGGATCGGCGGCGCTTCTCGTGGTGAACGAGAAGGCGCTGAAGGAGCACGGGCTCACGCCGCGGGCCCGTATCCATCACATCAGCGTGCTAGCCGACGACCCGATCATGATGCTCTCGGCACCCATTCCGGCCACCAAGCGCGCTCTCGCCAAGACCGGCATGACCATCGACGACATCGATCTGGTGGAGATCAACGAGGCCTTCGCACCGGTGGTGCTGGCCTGGCTGAAAGAGACCGGATTCAATCACGCCAAGGTGAACGTGAACGGCGGGGCGATCGCCCTCGGTCATCCGCTCGGTGCCACCGGAGCCCGCCTCATGACGACCTTGTTGCACGAACTCGAGCGCACCGGTGGTCGTTACGGCCTGCAGACGATGTGCGAGGGTGGCGGTCAGGCCAACGTCACCATCATCGAACGCCTCTGAACCCCGCCCGCCATCACCAGAACCACAGCGGTGGGTCAGGGCGTTCGGACGTAGGGGAGACAGTAGGGATTGGCGCACGTCGTGATGCCCAGGGTGGTCCGGAAGCTCGTCGGATCGGTGGCTTGATCGAACAGAAGGGCCCGATCGTTCGCCGTAACAACGATGTCGGCATACTGGCCCCGCGGTTCGAAGAACTCGTACTGCACTCTGGTGGTCCAGATCGAGTTGTAGAAGGTCAGCGAGTTCGAGTCGTAGTAGAGACAGTCGTAGCTGTAGCAAGCGAAGTGGACGAGACGGGTTCCGGTGCCGGGATTGTCGGAGTACACCCCGACCGGCCATCCCTGGTCTCCGATCGTGATCGCGACCGTGGACACGTTCGAACCGATCGCCTTGGTGTACCGCGCGTAGTTGAGCGGGCCGGGTGCGCAGTCCTGGCGGAGGCAGCGGATGAAATAGACGTCCGACCCGTGGTGGCCGACGACCAGCAGTCCGCCGTCGGCGGTCAGCACGGCGTCTCCACCCGAAGGCCCCATGAACTCTACGGTGGGGTCCGTGCCCGAGCACCACGTGTTCGAGCACCTGGTCACGAAGGCCCGACTGTTCGCTCCGTCCGAACGGAAGTGAACGATGAACGGATTTCCCGAGGGTGAGATGACGATGCTCGGGTCGTGCCCTCCGTCGGGGGTGGTGAGAGCGTTCTGGATGGTGTCGCACGCACCTTCCTGCACGTTGCACACCGCGCGTTTCGCGGCGAGGGTTGCGGTGGCTCCGGAACCGACGCGGTAGGCGATCAAAACCCCGCCGTCGACCAGTGTGGCGATGGTCGGCTCGCGTCCGTTGTCGATACCGGTGGTGAGGATCGTCGGAGCACTCATCAGCGAGCAGGTCGGATCGTCGCACCGGACGAGACGCAGTCCGTAGGGCGCCGCCGAGTCGTAGTAGGCGATGACCGGGAGGCCGGACGAATCGAACTCGATGGACGGTTCGGTGGGATCGCCGCCGAGATTCGTCAGTTTGAACTCGTTGTAACCCGAGCAGCCGAAGTCCTCGCAGCGCACGAGACCGAGGACGCTGTTGCCTCCGGCGAGAGGTTCGTTTCGTTGAACGAGGATCCCCCGGCCGTGGAAGTCGACATCGGCATCGATGTCGTATCCGCTCCCGAAGGTTTCGTCGCCGCGCAGATACGACTGGGGAGCGGGTCTCGACTGCATCGACTGTTCGATCTCGAGGACCGACGAGGACAGATCACTCCAGCGCGGGTAGAGATCATCGTGGTTGTGGTCGGCGTAGTAACCCACGACATCGACGATGAGGTCGGCCGTGCCCCACACGTAGAGGCAGATCGAGCCGGTTTCGGATGTCGTGACGTTCAGGGCGTTGGCGATGTCCACGCCGTTCTCGAAGTTGAGTGACGAGGCGTTCGGGGGAGCGTCATTGACCGAGGTGCACGGAAAGGTGGTCACGTATCCGTAGCCGTCGCGCTTCTGGCCCTCGGTGACGGTGACGTTGATGGCGACGGCGGTCGCATCCTCGGGGACGACGGTTCGACTCGACGCACCGACCACCGGAATCTCGCCCTCGACGACCAACGTCAGGGACGAGTTCGACACCGGATTTCCCGAGCGGGTGTCGAGCACACGGGTCGGTTCGATGGCCACGTACGCGGACCGGACTCCGTCCTCCACGACGGCTCGCACCACCCCGAATCCGCCGCCACCGAGGGCAACGGCGCAGGCAGCCCCGATGGCCGCCCAGCGGACTCGGCTCCGGCCACCCGCGCCCGCCGTTTTCGAGTCCGCCACCGTTTCGTTCCCATCACACCTGTTCATGAACCTTTTCCTCCTCCGTCGCCAGAGAGGCAAGGTAACAAGGACGGTTCTCCCAGAGTTGGATGTCGGATTCGGTTGACGAGCCGCGATCGGCGTCGTAGGTCAGGAATCGAAGCCGATGCCCAGCCGGTCCATGGCCTTCAGCCAGAGGTTCCGCTTGCCCGTCTTGTCCTCGCGATCGAGGCTCCAGCGGGTGGCTTGAATGCCCATGAAACGGAACGGCTCGGGTGGGAACGGAACCGGCTTGTCCTTCACGAAATCGGTCTGTGTCGCGCGCGAACGTTTTCCGTCGAGGAGATCGAGCATCACCTCGGCACCGAACCGCGACGACGCCGTGCCGAGACCGGTGTAACCGAGCGCGTACGCCGCGCGCCCACCCATGGCGCGCCCCCAGAAGACGCAGTAGCGCGTGCAGGTGTCGATGGCTCCACCCCAGGCGTGCGAGAACTTCACGTCGTCGAGTTGCGGGAACGTGGTGAAGAAGTGCTGGCTGAGTCGGGCCCACGTCTCGGGACGACTCTCGAGTTCGCTCTGCACCTTGCCGCGGAAGAAGTACACGGCGTCGTATCCGCCCCACAGAATTCGGTTGTCCTGCGTGAGCCGGTAGTAGTGGAACTGGTTGGGAATGTCGGAGAGCCCCTGACGGTTCTTCCAGCCGATGCGATCGAGTTGCTCGGTGGTGAGCGGTTCGGTGACCATGCAGTAGTCGTACACCGGCACGATGTAGTGGCGCAGCCGACGCAACAACGGCTTGTAGGCGTTCGTGGCGAGCGCGACCTTGCCGGCCCGCACCTTCCCGAGCGGAGTGTGCACCATCACGCCGACGCCGTCGCGTTCGATGCTGGTGGCCTTGGTGTCCTCGTAGATGCGCACTCCCAACGACTCGGCGGCGGCCTTCAGACCCCAGGCCAATCGGGCCGGGTCGACGATCGCGGCTCGGTCGTGACTCCAGAGCCCGCCGGTGTAGGTGGGGGAGTCGACCTCGGCTCGCATCTGCTCGGCGTCGAGCCACGACACCTTCTGGCCGAGCGACCGCAACTGCTGGAAATCCTCCCGCAGTTCGTCGAGATAACTGGGGGCGTGCGTGTTGTAAGCGACGTCGATCACGCCGGTGCGCTCGTAGTCGCAGTCGATTCCGTAGCGCTGGATGGCCGCCTCGATCTCGTTCAGGTTCTCGAGGCCGAGATCCTCGAGCAACGGCAACTCGTCGGGAAACCGCTCCTGCCCATTGGCGATGCCGTGGGTCAGCGAGGCGTCCATGAATCCGCCGTTGCGACCACTGGCCGCCGAGCCGACCTCGTGGGCGTCGATCAGCACGACGTCGCGCGACGGGTCGCGCTCCTTGGCGATGATGGCGGTCCAGAGTCCGGTGTAGCCGCCCCCCACGATGCAGAGGTCGCACGTCTCGGTGCGCACCAACATCGGGTTGGTCTCGGGTTCGTCGGCGTCCTCGTACCAGTACGGGTACGGATCGGCGTCGGCTATCGCGTCCAGATGCCGCGGGTCGAACTCTTCGTCGTCGCCCACGATGCTCACGGGTCTCACCTCACTGGACGTTCAGGCTACTTCGGCCTCCGCGCGCGATTCGGTCATGTCGACGGTCCGTTCGGCCCGACGGCGTTCCCAGCGACCCCAGAACCAGAACGACGCCCCGACGTAGGCCCAGCCGGCCACTGCGTCGATCACGTAGTGCTCGCCGAAGTAGACCAGAGCGAGCAACATCGAGAAGGGGAAGAGCAACGACGCTCTACGCATCCAGTCGCGTGGCATTCGGTTCCAGAAGAACACCACCACGAAGAGCGCGAAGGCGGCGTGCAGCGACGGCATCGCCGCCGTGGGGTTGGCCCACTGCTGACCCTTCAGCAGGACGCTGCTCACGGTCTCGAGGCCGAGTTCGTTCCAGCCGCGACCGGTCGGACGGGCCAACTCGGGCATGATCCGGTACGGGTACTTCGGACTCGAGGCCATCCACGGTGGAACCGTCGGCATCACCACGTAGGTGGCGACTCCGGCGAAGAGCACGGTGGCGAAACGACGGATGTATCGCACCCATTGGTCGCGGTAACGAATCCAGAGGTACACCGAGGCGGCGACGGGAAGGAAGAAGTGGGTGAAGTACACGAGCGAACCGAGGACGTCGTACCAACGAACCTCGGATGCCGAGTAGAACGTCGACTGCATCCAGACGTTGGGATCGGTGCCGAGAAAGAGCACCCGGTCGATGTTGCGAGGTGCCTCCACTTGTAGAGGGAAACCGAAGGTGTCGGCGATGCCGCGGCTGTAGTCGTAACTCAGCCACATCACCGCGTACAGCACGAGGTCGCCGGTCATTCGGATCTGGAAACGCCAGTTCTTGCCGATGTTTCCGACGACGAAGGCGGCGGCAACCCAGCCCAACACGGCGAGCCGAGCCACCGGGAGTCCGTTCTCGCGGAACGACCAAACGAAGGCGATGCCGTACAGCGCGAGCAGGAAGAAGCGAGCGATCCTCCACGTCGACGCGCGCGAGATGCCGTTCATGGTTCGTTCCGGCTCTGGAGGCCGCTCGATGCGCGCGCGGCGCGCGGGTCAGGCCGAGGCTTGCTCGAGCGCCCGACGCACCAGCACCTTGGCCAGGTGCGTCCGGTACTCGACGCTCGCGTTGTTGTCGGCCGACGGAGCCGCATCGTCGGCCGCGCGCTGCGCCGCATCGGCGATCGAGGCACCACCAGCGAGAGCCGACGACACGCTGGAAGCGAGCACCGGTGTCTGTCCCATGTTCACGAGTCCGACACCGGACTCCGAACCACGCCGCCACGCCGCCACGCCGACGATCGCCCAGTCCTGGGCGCGACGGTTGAACTTCTGGAAGCTCCAACCGGCGCCGTTCATCTTCGGGACGCGGATCTCGACGAGCATCTCGTCGGGTGCGAGAGCGGACTCGAAGAATCCCTTGTAGAAGTCGCGGGCCGCGATCTCGCGCTGACCCTTCGGGCCGCGCACGACGTAGGTCGCACCGAGTGCGAGCGTCGTGGCCGGAAGGTCGGAAGCCGGGTCGGCGTGCGCGATCGAACCACCGATGGTGCCGCGATGGCGCACCTGAGGATCGCCGACGTGACTCGCGGCGTGGGCTAGCAACGGCGCGTGCTGTGCGAGAACCGGGGACTTCTCGACGTCCATGTGGCGGGTTAGGGCTCCGATGGCGACGTGGTCGCCGGCGTCCTTCACGTACGAGAGATCCTTCACGCGCGCGATGTCGATGAGCACCGAGGGCTGGGCCAAACGGAGCTTCATGAGCGGTAGGAGACTGTGCCCGCCAGCGAGGAACTTGGCTCCGTCGCCGTGTTCGCTGACGAGCGAGATGGCTTCTTCGGCCGAGGAGGCGCGGACGTAATCGAAGGCGGCGGGAATCATCGGTTGCTCACTTTCCGGCGCAGGCCAGAACGGCCTTCACGATGTTGTGGTAGCCCGTGCAACGGCACAGATTTCCCTCGAGTCCGATGCGGACATCGTCCTCGGTCGGATTGGGGTTCTCCTTCAGGAGCGAGGTCGCGGCCATCACCATTCCCGGGGTGCAGTAGCCGCACTGCAAACCGTGGTTCTCCATGAAAGCCTTCTGCATCGGGTGCATGGTGCCGTCGGCGGCGGCCATGCCCTCGATGGTGGTGACGCTCGAGCCGTCGGCTTGCACGGCGAGCAGGGTGCAACTCTTCACGGCTTCACCGTCGACGTGCAGGCTGCACGCGCCACACGACGAAGTGTCGCAACCCACGTTGGTGCCGGTGAGGCCGAGATGCTCGCGCACGTAGTGCACGAGCAGGGTTCGCGGTTCGACGTCGCTCGTGTGCTGAACGCCGTTGACGGTGACACTGATCTTCACGGGGACCCCCTTCGCCGGGTCGGACCCGGAACGTCCCCCATTCTGCCCTACGGCGGGACCCCCCACACAACGCTCCGGAGACCGTTCGGCGGCTGGTCAGCGGACCCGTTCGATCAGGTCGGGTCGGGCCGAGCCGAGCCCGTGGATGGCGGCGGCGAGGGCCTCGGCTCCCTCCACGACCCGGGGACCAGGTCGCACCATCACGGCATCGGCGTCGATGGCCCACACCGTGGCCCGGGGCGGGAGTCGGTCGAGCACCGACCTGGCCTGCTCGATCGCACCAGCCAGCCCGTATCCGCACGGCGACACCACCACGTGATCGGGGTCGACCCGGGCGACGGCGTCCCACTCGGTGGGTACCGACTTGGCCCCCGGCCGAGCCAGCACCGGTCGTGCTCCCGCCCGATCGACGATGTCGGAAACCCAGTGTCCGGCGACGAAGGGCGGGTCGACCCATTCGAGTACGAACACCGTCGGCCGCGGACGGCCGCGCAGCGACTCGGCCAGCGCGGCGATCCGACCACGAAGCGAAGCCACCAAGACCTCCCCGCGGTCGGGAACGCCGGCGGCTCTCGCCACGGTGTTCACCGATTCGATGACCTCGTCGAGATTCTGCGGGTCGATCTGCAGAACCTCGGCTCGACAGTTCAGTCGTGCCACCGCCGCATCGACGTCACCGCTCGGTACGGCGCAGACACGGCAGAGGTCCTGGCTCAAGATGAGGTCGGGATCGCAACGACGCAGCGCTTCGTCGTCGAGTCGGTACAACTCGTCACCGGCGGCCAGTCGTTCGCGCACGAGACGGTCGATCTCGTCGGGTGCGAGATGCTTGGTGTCCATTCCGCCCACCACGATCTCGCGCCCGACGCGGGCCTCGGCCGGATAGTTGCACTCGAAGGTGACCCCGAGCAGCGAGTCGCCGAGCCCGAGTTCGAAGACGATCTCGGTGGTGGAGGGGAGCAACGACACGATGCGCACGATCGGACAGTAGCGATCTGCGAGGATGACCACATGTCCGGCGATTCGTGGCGCGAACTGAGCGAGGGAATCGATCTTCCCTTTCATCCCGATCTCGAGATTCCGGCGCTGCACGAGGTTCGTCTGGAGATTCCCGATCCGCCGGCGGTTCCCGATGTCGCGGAAGCCGCCCGCAACGCGGTGGTGCGCGCCCTGCGGGGTTCGGTGACCCGGGGCATGACGGTGGCGGTCGGCGGTGGCAGTCGCGGACTCTCTCAGCGGGTCGACCTGCTGCGCGGCAGCGTTCTCGGATTGCGCGACCTCGGGGCGGAACCGTTCGTCGTTCCGGCCATGGGAAGCCACGGCGGGGCCACCGCCGAGGGGCAGTTGGCGATGATGGCGTCGCTCGGCATGACCGAGGAAGCGGTGGGTGCGGAGTTCCGCGCGACGATGGAAACGGTGGAGGTGGCGCGCACTCCGTCGGGAATGCCGGTGTACCTCGACCGTCACGCCGCGGCCGCAGACCGCATCCTTCCGGTGAACCGCGTGAAGCCGCACACCTGTTTCAAGGGGCCGATCGAGAGCGGTTGCACGAAGATGGCGGTGGTCGGATTCGGCAAACAACCCGGTGCGGCCCAGATCCATTCGTGCGGACCGGTCGAGATGCGCGAACGTCTGCTCGACGGCATCGCGGCGTTGCGGGCCACCGGGAGACTCCTCGGCGGAGTGGCATCGGTGGAATCGGCATCCGGTTCGGTGGTGGAAGTGGCCGGACTCGATTCCGACCAAGTGGGCGGAGCCGAGGAGATGCGCCTCACCGAACTCGCGCGTTCGTTGGTGCCGCCGTTGCCGTTCGACGAGATCGACGTGTTGGTGATCGAGCGTGGTGGTAAGGACATCTCCGGAACGACGCTCGACCCCAACGTCACCGGCCGGTTCTGGGTGCACGGTCTCGCCGATCTCGAACGCCCGAGGGTGGCCACCATCGTTTTGCTGGATGTCACCGACGTGTCGGCCGGCAACGTGCTCGGCGTCGGTCTGGCCGACTTCCTCCCGGTGACCGCCGCCGAGAAGATCGACTGGCGCAAGACCTACATCAACTGTTTCACGGCCGGCCCGTCGGGAGTCCGGAGGGCGCGCATGCCGATGGTGCTGAAGGACGAGGAGTCCTGCATGAAGGCCGCGCTCTCCATGTGCGGGCGGGCGGTGCACGAACCCAAGCGCGTGGTTCGCATCCGGTCGACCCTGCACCTCACCACCTGTTGGGTCAGTGATGCGTTGCTGAACGAGGTCGGCCGTTCGTCGTCGTGACGAAGCGAGTGTCTAACGTTCGAGGCGCTTCAGGCCGGAGAGAGCGAAAGCACTGCTGAGAACCAGCATCACCGCGATGGCCAACAGGCCGCCCCATGTCTGGTCCCAGGTGACGTCGCCCAGCAGACCCTGGCGGGCCAACCGCAGCACGTTGGTCATCGGGTTCACGCGCGCCACCGCGTGCAACCATCCGCTCATGGCCGCGAGGGGAACCTGACTGGTCGACAAGAAGATCGTGAAGAACACCGCGAACTGCGTGAGCGTGGCCGCCCCCATGTTTCGCATGCGGTAGGTGAGTCCGAGGGCGAAGGCCGACGAGACGAGCGCGATGCCAACGGCCGCGACTCCGATCGTGACGAAGGCCAGCCAACCGCCCGGTACGTTCATTCCGCCGACGAAACCGACCACGACGACGAGAAGAATGGGAACGATGGCGCGGGCGATCGCTCCCGCCATGGGTCCGGCGATGAGGGTCCAGCGGCGCGTGGGGGCCATGAGCATGCGGTCGAAGAAACCGGTCTGCATGTCGTTGATGAGTCCGAAACTCACCCCCATGGCGCCGAAACTCGCGCCTTGCACGGCGTTGAGCGGCACGTACCAGTCCATGGCGTTCTCGACCCCGGCGAATCGGACCGCCGCGCCGAAGGCACCGCTGAAGGCCACCAACTGGAACACCGGCATCACGATGGACGGCACGAACGCCGCGGGCATCCGCCGCACGCGCAGCAACGTCCGTCGGACGAGAGCGGCGATCACCGCCGAGGAGTCGGCGGAATGTTCGCGGCGGGGCTCGACGGCGACCGTCACAGCGCCCTCAGTCGGGTCGAGAGTGCGCGGAGCGCGAACAGGATTCCGGCCACGGCGATGCCGAGTGGCACCACCCATGCCCGGAGGAATTGGTCGGCGGCCAGCGGTTCGTTCATGAACGACTGCATGCCCTCGACGATGTGCGACATCGGGTTCCAGTCGGCGACGGTGCGGTACCAGCCCGTCATGTAGATGCGCGGAAAGAACGCCGACGACAGGAACATGAGCGCGAACACGAGCGGGAACGACCCCTGCACGACCTCCGGACTGCCCGAGCGAACGGCGATGCCCGACATGAGTCCGGCCATGGCCAACGCCAGCAACGCGCCGCCGATCACGAGTCCGAAGAACCCGATCACTCCGGTCTCGATGCGCGCACCGAAGGCGATGAAGATGGCGAGGAAGACCACCACCTGCGTGACCGCAACCACCATCGCACTGCCGAGACGACCGAGGATGATCGATGTGCGGCTCACCGGTGAGGCGAGAAGGCGCTCGAAGAAACCTTGCTCGATGTCGGTGGCCAGATCACCCGAGGCCGACACCGCGGCGAACAGGACCCCCTGCAGAATCGCTCCGGCCGCGTTGTAGTTCAGGAACGACGGAGCGATGGCTTGGAAGTCGGGACGTTCGGCGATGCGACTGAAACTGGCCGCTCCGAGAGCCGCGAAGAACAGCGGGAAGATGAACGAGGGTGCGAGCGCCGCCGGTTGACGAAGACGTCCGACGACGCTGCGTCGGGTGAGGCTGCCGGTGTGCGCGAGCAGACGGCCGAATCCACGAGCCGGACCATCCGCGACACGACCGGTCGACGACGCGAGGGTCGTGTTCAACGACGGCGCCTTCCGGGTCGACCACCCGCGGGACCGGCCGCCGCGGGGGTCGACGTTTCGGCTCCCTCGAGGCGGTAACCGGTGGCCTCGGCGAACACGTCGTCGAGGCTCGGTTCGTTCAACTCCAGATGGTGCACGTGCACTCCGGCCTCGTCGAGCGCGCGAATCACCGGCGCCACGGCCTCGGCGCCCTGCACGAGCCCGACGCCGAGGGTGCCCTCGGCGGTGGGACGCAGTTCTCCGAATCGGGCGAGCACCGAACGAGCCGAGTCGACCTGGTCGGGTTTCACGTTCACGAGCAGCGTGGGCGCGCCGACGGCGGCTTTCAGATCGCGGGGCACGCCCTCGCGCACGATGCGACCGTGGTCGATGATCGCGATGCGGTCGGCCAACTGGTCGGCCTCCTCGAGGTACTGCGTGGTGAGCAGAACCGTGGTTCCCTCGCGGTTGAGTCGGCGCACTTCCTCCCACAGTGTGAGTCGGCTCATCGGGTCGAGGCCGGTGGTCGGCTCGTCGAGGAACAGCACCGAAGGTTCGTGCACGAGCGACAGCGCGAGATCGAGTCGACGGCGCATGCCGCCGGAGTAGGTGCCGACGCGGCGATCGCCGGCCGCGGTGAGTCCGACGCGCTCGAGCAATTCCTCGCCGCGCGCCGCCGAACGGGTTTTCGGGATGCCGTAGAGGACGCACTGCAAGGCGAGCAGTTCGCGTCCGGTCATGAGCGGGTCGATGGCGGCGTCCTGCAACGCCACGCCGATCGCCCGCCGCACCTTGTCGGCCTCGGTGGCCACGTCGAATCCGGCCACCCGGGCCGAACCACCCGTGGGCTTGAGCAGCGTGGTGAGGACTCGAACGGTGGTGCTCTTGCCGGCGCCGTTCGGACCGAGGAAGCCGAAGATCTCGCCGTCGTTCACCTGGAGGTCGACGCCGTCGACCGCTTTCACGGCGGAGTCACCGGAGCCGAAGTGTCGAACGAGACCGGACGCGACGATGGGGGCGGTGGACGTCACAATTTGCACGCTACAAGTGTCGGCCACCCAGCCGAAAGCCGAGTGACGCCTGCAACTGTTCGTCCCGAGACGGGGCCGGCGGGGCCGACGTCAGGGGGAGTGTCAGCCCCGCGCGGCTTGGATGGCGGCCCACACGCGCTGGGCGGTGCAGGGCATCTCGATGTGCTTCACGCCGAGATGCGACACCGCATCGACCACGGCCGACTGCACGGCCGGAGTCGAGCCGATGGTGCCCGATTCGCCGATTCCCTTGGCGCCGATCGCGTTGAGGGGAGTCGGGGTCTCCATGTGCACCACTTCGACGCTCGGCAACTCGGCCGCCGACGGGAAGCCGTAGTCGGCGAGGTTGGACGTGATCGGGTTGCCGTCGGCGTCGTACAGGACCTCCTCGAACAACGCCTGGGCGACGCCCTGGGCGATGCCGCCGTGGATCTGTCCGTCGAGCAGCAGTGGGTTCAGCACCTTGCCGGCGTCGTCGCAGGCGACCTGACGCAGGTGGCGCACCTGTCCGGTCTCGGTGTCGACCTCGACCACGGCGACGTGCGCGCCGAACGGGAACGTCGCGCCGGCGACGTTGATGACCTCGTCGTGCGACAAGCCACCGCTCGCCTTCTCGGCCGTCGCGAGATCGGCCCACGACTTGGCGACCGCCGGGGTGCCCGCCACGTGGAACGAACCAGTGGCCTTGTCGAGCACGACGTCGGCTTCGCTGGCCTCGAGCAGACGAGCAGCGACCTTCTTGGCCTTCTCGGCGAGAGTGCCGGCCACCTGAAACACGGCGTTGCCGCCCTGCTGTAGCGAGCGCGATCCCATTGTTCCGGTGCCGATCGGCACGAGGTCGGTGTCTCCCCACACGAGTTCGATGCGATCCATCGGGATGCCGGTCTGCTCGTGCACGAGCATCGACCACGCGGTGGCGTGACCCTGACCGTGCGGCGACGTGCCGGTGTAGACGATGGCGCGGCCGTCCTCGAGCACCTCGACCTTGGCCGACTCGCCGTTGCCGACTCCGCCGGTGATCTCGACGTACACCGAGACGCCGATCCCGAGTTGCTTCACGTCGCCACTCGCGCGGCGCTTGGCCTGCTCGGCACGCAACGACGCGTAGTCGGAAGCCGAGAGCGCCTTGTCGAGCGCGGTCTCGTAGTCGCCGACGTCGTAGGTCTGGCCCACGACCGTGGTGTGCGGCTCGAGGAACTTGGGAATGAGGTTCTTGCGACGCACCTCGGCCGGATCCATGCCGAGCTCGAGAGCGAAGAGATCCATGGCCCGCTCGATGGCCGCGGTGGCCTCGGGGCGGCCGGCGCCGCGGTACGCGACGGTGGGCGTCGTGTTGGTGACCACCGACGTGGTGCGGCACTCGATGTTGGGGATCGCGTACACGCCGCTCGACATCGGACGGGTCATGAAGGGCGCGAGGATCGTCCCCATGTCGGCGAATCCGCCGGAGTCCTGAATGGCGTGCAACTGGTAGTGCGTCACCTTGCCGTCGCGGGTTCCTCCGATGGTGACGTACTGCAGCTGGGCCCGGCCGTGTCCGAGAGCCACCATCGACTCGCTGCGGGTCTCGCGCCACAACATCGGGCGACCGTGGATCTTGGCGAGCGGTCCGAGCAACAACTCCTCGGCGTAGGTGCCGATCTTGGCGCCGAATCCGCCTCCCACGTCGGGGGTGCGGACGCGCACCTTGTCGGCCTCGACGCCGTTGGCTCCGGCGATCGGGGCCACGGCACCCTGGGCGTGCTGGGTGGAGAGCCACTGGTTGAGTCGGCCGTCCGAGCCCCACGCCGCGGCGGCGCCACGAACCTCGAGCGGGCAGGGCGCGACGCGCTGGTTCATGAAGCGACCACGCGCGACGACCTCACAGCCGGCGAAGAACGCGTCACCGGTGTTCTCGGGGATCCCGAGCACGGTGGTGTCGAACACGACGTTGCTGCCGGCCGACTCGTAGATGAGGGTCGAACTGGCCATCGCCTGCTCGAGATCGATGAGCGCCTCGAGGGGCTCGACGTCGACGTACACGGTCTCGGCCGCGTCGACTCCGGCTTCGCGCGACTCGGCGACGATGGCCACCACCGGCTCGCCGACGTAACGCACCTTGTCGCTGGCGAGAAGCGTGCGGGCCACCATGGGGTTGAACTGGGCGGGCACCGGCTGCAGACCGAGCGACGCGGCGGTGTGGACGCCGAGCACTCC
>Ga0129333_10001611_pt1 | contig 20568 bp, 16 predicted proteins | sample CPB6_08_DNA_FD_94474 | JGI IMG/M metagenome (GOLD analysis project Ga0129333, IMG submission 94474) | Freshwater to marine salinity gradient microbial communities from Chesapeake Bay, USA - CPBay_Sum_0.6_0.8_DNA | ecosystem: Environmental > Aquatic > Marine > Coastal | place: USA: Chesapeake... | reverse complement strand
TGGGCAATTTGCTCAACCGTAACACCGGCCCGATAGTCGGCCACAATCTGAGCAGTTTGCTCAGGGCTATAGTTAGGGGCTTTGGCTGTTGCCATTTTAGCTACTCCTGTTGCGTTGAAAGAATCTTCATTATACGCCAATCCTAGCAACTAGCAAGTGCCGTTCGTCGGCTGACGAGTGGTAGTTGACAAACTGCTACGCATATGGTATACTAGGGGGGATGTTAGACTATTATGTTATTTATAGCCGTGGGGCCCACTCACACGTGTACCTTATGGAAATTTTTCGAAAAGCCCAAGGTGCCAAATCTGACCCTAAACCGTAAACCGTGAACACCACGCCCAAATCACCCCAATCTACCCAAAAATTTTCAACTTGCAGAAGAGCCACCACTAGTGCTATACTCACACAAAATGGAGAAATTTATGTCAACACATCTACCAGCAGAAACCCTCAAAATAAGCCCCGAAGCACTAGAAATAGCCAACTGCTACTTGCAGGTACAAGACGCCAGACAAGTTGCCCACGAGCTGGACCTAGATCCTGAACTGGTAACAACCACACTAGCCCGCCGTGAGGTACGCAACTATATAGACCACGTATTTTTTGATACTGGCTATAACAACCGCTTCTTAATGCGTAGAGCAATGGATGCACTAATAAAACAAAAGTTCATGGAAATGGAGGAGTCGGGTGTTGGCAGCAGCAAGGACATTGCAGAACTACTAGCCCTTAGCCATAAAATGAGTATGGACTTACTAGATCGCGAGATACAACTGGAAAAGGCCAAGCAGGGTCAGGCTGGCCCGCAAAAACAGGTGAACGTGCAAATTAACAACGAAGGGGATGGCAGCAAGTATGGTCAGCTTATACATAAATTAATTAGTGGTGAAGGTGTATGACAGCACTAGAATTCGCCATTTTTAGCATACTATTAAGCGTAATAGCAACCATAGCACTAGTGGAGTTAGCACATGCTAGTAGTAAGTAGACCAGATGTAGACTGTGATTATATTACCGACTTTGATCCCGGCCGTCGATTTATTAAACTGCCTATAGACAACTATCTTAGATTACTAAACATCTACGACACAATCAACAGACCCCAAATCGCACTAATCAATGCAGTCAACAGCCCGCAGTATCGCTTTATCTGCGCTGCACTTGCACGCAGATTAGGCAAAACATACATAGCCAATATTATTGGTCAACTGGTAACCCTAGTACCCAACTGCAATGTATTAATTATATCACCTAACTATAATTTGAGTTCAATCTCGTTTGAGCTGCAGCGTAAATTGATCAAGCATTTTGACCTGGAAGTAGAGCGTGATAATCTTAAAGATAAAATTATTGAGCTGTCAAATGGCAGTACTATAAGGATGGGATCTATTAGCACAGTTGATAGTACTGTAGGTCGCAGCTATGATCTTATAATTTTTGATGAAGCTGCTCTATCGGAGCGCGGTGAGGAGGCATTTAATGTGCAGCTACGTCCTACACTAGACAAGCCTAATAGCAAGGCAATATTTATTAGCACACCACGCGGCAAGCAAAACTGGTTTTCACGATTTTATCAGCGCGGCTTTGACCCTAACTTTCCAGAGTGGTGTAGTCTGCAGGCTGACTATTCGGAGAATACTAGGATGGCTCCTAGTGATGTGGAGGAGGCCAGACGATCAATGCCTAAGTCAGAATTTGAGCAGGAGTATATGGCCAGCTTTACCAGCTACTTGGGACAAATCTATGAGGGGTTTAGGGCTGAGTATATCATTGACGAGTTACCAGAGTTACGTGGTGAAGCCTTTAGTGGACTAGATCCAGGTTACCGTGACGAAACGGCTTGGGTTAATATCATCTATGATTATAATACGGACTGTTTTTATTGTGTAGAAGATTATTGTGAATCGGAGCGTACTACACGTGAACATAGTGAGCATTTTCACAGGATGATAGATCGCTGGAATATTGAAACAGTATTTATTGATTCGGCTGCTGCACAATTTGCTGCTGATCTAGCCTATAACTATGAAATAGCTACTACTCGTGCCAAAAAAGATGTGTTACCAGGCATTGCCTATGTGCAAACACTGGTCCAGCAGGGCAGATTACGTGTGCATAAAGACTGTACACATGTTATAGAAATGCTAGATCAGTATCGCTGGGATGATCGCGAGGGGCTGGTTAAGGAACGGCCAAAGCATGATAAATATTCGCACATGGCGGATGCCCTCAGGTACGCACTATACAGCTATGTAGTCTAGTACCAAATACGTTGCCACCAGCTTAATCCTTTAAAGTGTTTTATTTCATCTTTTAGTGCTCTATTAGTGTTGGCGAGTGTTGTGTTGGTGTGCTCGAGATTTTTAAGCTGTTTGACTAGTTCATTCTCGTCTTCTAACTCTTGTAATTCTTGCTTATACTGTTCGCACAACTCCTTAAATCGCCACAACCACTCAATATGTTCTAGGGTACCCAATTGCATAATCTTATGGTCGTCAATGGTAGTACGTTCCGCTTGATCAAGTTTATCTAGTTGTTCTTGTGTGATTGTTGGTGGTTTAGTACCGTTGAGTATTAGGTGGTCAACCCAGCTAACTTGTATTAGGGCATCTTCGTAGAGGTCTATGTGGTCTGGGTGTACGATCATTAGTATTTGGAAATCTGGCATACCATAGTTGTCATAGGCCCACTGCATCTTGCGTGTGTGTTTACCTTGTTGGAAGTTACGTCTATGCGTTTCCCAGCGCTTGGGTATGTTTTCGCTTTTGCCGATATAGTAGTGTCCACTTGAAAAGTTTAGTTGATATATTCCGCTGTTCATGATAGTTGTATTTTTAGTCTAAAACTACTATTATACACTGTTTTGGTTGTGGTTTCAACCCTGGTTTTTGTTTGTTAGTTGGCTATGACCTTTTAGGTTTAGGGTAGGTAAAATTTACCTATTGACAATTGTATACCTTTTAGGCTATAATTATCAAAATTGTGGAATAATATTTTATGGCAGTAAACACAAATAAACGCATTCCAATCAAGCATATTAGAGACAAAGCTAAAAGTGCCTATGAAAAAAAGTCTCACTGCTATATTTGCGGTTCGCAAAACGACCTAGAGCTACATCACCTGCACAGCCTAACACACTTACTAGAGATTTGGGTTAAGCGCAAAGGTTATGATATTAGCACTGATGAAAAGGTTCTGGCAATTCGTGATGAGTTTATAGCAGAGCACCGAGTAGAAATATATGATCTTGTTTATACGCTCTGTAATAGACATCATGTACAACTACACGGCATTTATGGCAAATCGCCAATACCTAGCTCTGTACCTAAACAGCAACATTGGATTGAATTGCAGCACAGCAAACATTTGTCCGGTGAGAGTGTATTTCGTGGCAGTAGCTATGGCTCCTATTTTGCAGAGTTTACAGGGGGCTTAAATGGCGTTAGAAAAGATACGTAATTGGATTACTACAAAGTTAAATCCAGCACAGCAACAAATACACTATGATGAAGGCGGTGATGTTAGTACTAATACACAAATACTAACAAATCAAAATGCCTTTAAATATATTGATAGTGTAAGCAGAAGTGTAAATATGCTAGTTAGTGCTTGCGCTAGCTTAGACTATGATATTAAAGATAAAGTACATGATGGGGTTGTTATAGGTGTTCGTCAAAAAACATTAAACACACTGTTAAATTTTAGACCTAATCCCTATCAAAGTGCACAAGATTTTCGTCGTGAGATTTTCAAAGACTTGTTGTTGGAGGGCAATGCCTTTATACACTATGATGGTACCTTTATGTACCACCTACCAGCACACAATGTAGATATTCTCACAGACCCTAAACTGTATATACGTGGCTATCGTTACAGTGGTACAGTAGAGTTTAAGGATACTGAAGTATTTTACTTTAAAGACTTAAACAGTGAAAGTATTTATCGAGGTGCTAGCCGCCTTAGTGCCTGCCAGGAGAATATAAACATACTCTATAGCATGCAAGAGTTTCAGCAAAAATTCTTTGACAATGGCACTGTATTTGGACTAGTACTTACTAGCGAAAACACACTATCGCAGCAGGCAAAAGAAAAAACACTGCAATACTGGCAGCAGCGATATAATACTAAAAGTGGTGGTAAGCGACCAATTATTCTAGACAGCGGACTAAAGCCAATAAAACTAACCGATCAAAAGTTCAGCGACCTAGATTTTGATCAAGCTATAAAAACACACAGCGAACGCATAATGACTACTATAGGAGTGCCGCCAATACTATTAATGGGCGGTAATAATGCTAATATTAGCCCTAATCTTAGATTATTTTACCTAGAAAGTGTGCTGCCGCTAGCCAGATTATATATAAGTGCTATAGAGCGATATTTTGGCTATGATGTAGAAGCTATAACCAGCAGCGTTAGTGCACTACAGCCAGAATTAAAAGACATAGCCAGCTATCATCAAACACTAGTAAATGGCGGTATTATAACGCCCAATGAAGCTAGAATAGAATTACGGTATCCCACAATTGCTGGTGGCGATACAATTAGAATCCCTGCTAATATAGCAGGTTCAGCAGCCAATCCGTCAATTGGCGGTAGGCCACAAGGAGCTAAGGAGTAGTATGGATATTAAAAATAAAGTTATATATTTTAATTCCAGGTTTACTGCTAAAGCGGCCGATCAGGACGGTGAAGATAGTGTAACCATTGAAGGTTATGCATCTACCAATGATGTGGACAGAGTAGGTGACGTAGTACCTACTAGCGTATGGGAAAAAGGTTTAACCAACTACCTTAAAAATCCTATTATTCTAGCTTACCACAATCATCAAATGCCTGTAGGTAAAATGGTTGAACACCGTGTTGATGAGCGGGGGTTGTGGATCAAAGCTACAATTTCCGATGCTGCCGACAATGTGTACAAACTAATTAAAAAGGGTATCCTAAGTGCCTTTAGTATCGGGTTTAGGGTCAAGGATGCCGAGTATAATAGTGCCGCAGAAGTATTTTTAATCAAAGACCTAGAATTACACGAGATTAGCGTAGTTAGTATTCCTGCTAATCAAAACACGCTTTTTAGTCTATCCAAAGCATTTGATAGTGCAGAGGAATTTGAGTTATTTAAACAGCAATTTGCAGTTAGTGATGGATCAGCTAAAGGGCTTGACGATCACGCGGTAGCAAATAGCGCAAATAAAAGGGAATGGAACATGGATCCAAAAGAGTTAGAACTTATGTTAGCCAAAGCTACAGCACAAGCTGCTGAGCAAGCTGCCAAAGCTGTTGTAGAAGCACAAGCCAAAGCACTAGCAGAAAAAGAAGCTGCTGATAAAGCAGAACTAGAGCTACAAGCCAAAATCAAAGCAGCTGTTGCCTCAGTGCAAACAGTTGACACTGGTGCAGAGCGCCTACTAGCCGACGTTGAAAAGCGTCTTAATGAGCAAGCTGAAAGCCACAAGAGCGCACTAGAAGGTCTAGAAAGCGCACTAAAAGAAAAAGCTGCTGAGCTAGAAGCAATTCAAAAGAGCCGTATGCAGTTTAATGATACACGTAGTACTGATGGCGGTGCTACATATGCAGAAAAAGAAGCTGCAGTATTTATTAGCAAAATCACCAAAAAGCCTATTGAAGAAACCAAGTATGCTAAAAGCCTAGTGCAAAAGTATGCTAGTGGTGGCACAGCTGGTGCTGCTGGATCGGGCGGTGGTGCAGGCGGTGCAGTTCGTCTACCAAGCGGCAACTGGGAAACAGAAATCAGCACTAACATTGAAAATGAAATTCGCCGTCAACTAGTAGTTGCTGGTGCAATTCGTCAAATTACAATGCCACAGCCATTTATGAAGCTGCCTATTAATCCAGATGCTGGTGCAGATGCAACCTGGGTAGCAAACAGCGATTTTGGTGGATCAAGCAGCAGTGGTACAGCTCGTACACATGCTCTTAAAGAGATTACAATTAGCAGCGCTAAATTAGCTACCAAAGAGTACATTGCCTTTGAAGAAGAGGAAGATGGACTTATTGCCCTAGTGCCTATTATCCGCGATGCAATCGTACGTCGTATGGCTAAAACACTAGACAAGTCAATGCTAATTGGCAATGACGTTGGTGCTACAACTTATGCAGCTGGTATCAATGGTCTAGCATATTACGATGCTAGCGCTACTAGCAGCCCAACAGTAGCAGTTGGTGGTAAGTTTACTATGGCTAAATTTATGGACGCACGTCGTGCGCTAGGTGTTTGGGGTCTAGAGCCAAGCGAACTAGTACTATTTGTTAGCCAAGCAGCCTACTACGATCTACTAGACGATGCTACTTTCCAAAGTACAGATAAAGTCAGTGAGTCACGTAATACACTAATCACTGGTCAAGTTGGATTAATCACACAAACTCCAGTAGTTGTTACCGGCCAAATGACTGGTCTAGCAGCTAATGATGCACTAGCTGTGTTAGTTAACCCACGTAACTTTGTAGTTGGTAACCATCGTGCAATGCGTATGGATACAGACGATGAAGTTATCAATCAGCGTCGTGTTCTAGTTGCAAGTATGCGTGTTGCTATGAGCCAGCTTACAAGTAATGAAGGTGCTGGCGTAGTTTCAGTTCGCTACGTTTAATTAATTTAAAGCAGAACTCGCAAGAGTTCTGCTTTTAAAGGCTTAGTAAATTAATCTTTTAAAAGCAGAACTTGTTATCAAGGATAAACAATGGCTGATCTAATTACAAGAACGGATTTTAAAAAATACTTAGGCATTACCACAAATAACAGAGACGTTGAAATTGATCTGCTAATACCTAAGATTAGTCAGCTAATTAAAACTTATTGCCGCAGAACATTTATAGATTACTATGACGAGTTAAAAACTGAAGTTTATAACGGCGGCTTTAGTACTATTATATTGCAGGAAACGCCTGTAGTAAGTATTGATGAGTTTAGTTTAAGCACTGATTATGGACAAACCTATACCGCACTAGTAGAGTTTACAGATTATGTACTAGACGGTGATAAGTTAGTTTCATTAAATGCCTATGGATTTCGCGAGTATATTCGCGGCTATCAAGTAACTTACTTTGCTGGATACGAAACTACACCAGAGGACTTAAAATTAGCTGCATTTGACCTACTAGAGTACTACATGAAAAATAACAGTGCTGTGCACGTTAATCGCGATGTAACTCCTAACGTTACACAAATTCAGTATGTAGCTACCACAAATTTTCCAGCACATATTAAACGCGTACTAGATCAATATGTAGCGGACTATACATAATGCGCGCTACCCAAACAGCTAACGTTAGTTTTATAAAAAACCTACCACAAGAGTTGTTAAACTCCGTTGGCACATATATCAAGCATGATATAGAGCAAGACGATATACGATTGTATCAACGAAAGACCTTAGAGTTTAGAACAATTGTAGATAATATGTTTCCTAGTATGTTGATTATCGACTATAATAACATACGACAAGAATTAAAAAAATATAGAGATATTAGTTTTTCACTAAAAGAAGCGCTAGGTAAAGAAGTAGACCCTAAATTTGAGCAACGCTACAAGCAGTTTAAGTTTAGTGACAAAGAGGTAGACTTAATTGTTGATCTTGTTCGTGCCGCTGTAGCCGCTACTAGTGCCAGCTCACTAAAGTATACCCAAGACTTTATTTACGAAGAACTAAACAGAATAGTAACTTATGGTGGTGAACAGGCTAATATACTGCGCAGATTAAAGTTGCTATTTGACAAGCATATATACTTAACTGATATTAGCAATGATAACCGTGCAGTATTTTTATTTAAAAACTTTGCTGATCTTACACAAACATTTACCAGCGGCTTAGACAAAGCATTTAACCTAGTGCCAGTACCTGGTGTAGAATCCCTAGGCGACTTTTTAGATTATGGACATACTGCTGTAGGTTACATAGAAGGTGAAACTACTAAAGTACAGTTTAACAGTCCTAAAGTTATAAATGTTATATTTGATGTAATCAATCAAACTACTGGCGGTCAGCAAGGAGTTCAAGCAGCAGAACAAGCCAGCGTTAATTTTTTAACGCAAACCAAGCAAGTAGAAGAATATGTAACAGTAACAAAAGAATTTAGCGAAGGCTTTATTAAAGTATTTGTTAGTATTGGTGGCAATATAGTTAGATTTGAAAACAGTGCTGTTAACCAACTACGTGGTAGTGTACTAGAGCGTAATGTTAACAGACAGTCAGCTGGTGCAACTATTAAAAAGTTAGGTGAACTAATTGGTCAACTAGGCGGCACCTTAGCCACAGAGATCAAGCGTAAAATGGTACTTGGACGTGGCAGTCCTAATGTACTAGATTACATGGTTAACTCTATAATAAGTGCTATACGCGGCGAAACCATTGAAAAATTCACACAACGTGTTAGTAAAACTAATCGCACAACTACAAAAGTTAAAGTTCCTACTATAGTTGGTATTACTACTGGTGCAGTAAAATTTAAGCGACCAGCTAAACGCCAAGTAGCAAAGCCTGTAATAAAAGTCGAAGGCAGAAAGCAGTTGCTAGCATTAGAAAACTTACTAAATGGCAACTTAGTACAAACTGTAAAACAAAACATGGGTACTGGCAGTAGACGTGATATACTTAACCTGCGCAGCGGCAGATTTGCTGAAAGCGTTAAGCTACAGCGACTAACACAAGGTCGCGAAGGTATGATTACAGCCTACTACAGTTATATGCAAAATCCTTATGCAACTTTTAGCGGTGGTGGCAAACAGCAGTATCCTCGTAGCAGAGACCCTAAACTGCTAATCTCACGATCAATTAGAGAGCTGGCCATACAGGCTAAAGTAACAAGATTAAGGGCCATACTAGTATGACAAAACGAACTAAAATAGTACAAGCCCTAGCTGAGCGATATAAAATTATAGATGGTACTGCACCGTATATAACAGATTTAAAAAACCAGTGTTTTGCCAAGCTAAAATTCTGGGACGAAATAAATGATTTTCCCAGCGTGTATATAACACCTGGCACGGAATTGCGCGAATACCATCCAGCAGATTTTGCCTGGGGCATGCTAGGCGTATGTGTAAAGGTATACTGCAAAAGCGAAGACGGTGCACAAGAACAGCTAGAGCAACTATTGGCTGACCTAGAAACATGCACAGATGCAAATCGTCAACTTGTTTATGACGCAACAAATGGTTACACAACAACAGAAATATTAATAGACTCGATAACTACGGACGAGGGCCTACTAGCTCCCTATGCAGTTGGCGAGATTAACTTACAGGTCAGATACCAGATTATGTAAGCAACCGTGTTCACAAAAAACCTAGCACAGATAAAAGTCTAGTCGTGGTTGCAGGAACACCCACAAAAGGAAATAGATTATGAGTTTTAATTTACTTCGTAATAGTAGAGTTTTCTTTACTACTGCTGTAGGAGACACAGGATCGGCCCTAGGAGTTATTGGCGGAGCACTAGCTGCTGGCGGTAATGCCGTAATTAGTAATACCAATACCCGCGAAATTCAAGTGTTAGATGGGTTTGGATTTAGTCAAAATACTACATCGGAAACAGTTACACTAAATGAAACAGGTGCTGTACCTGTACGTGGACAGCGTACATTTAACACACAGCTAGATCCTGTTGATTTTAACATGACTACCTATATTCGTCCATATGACGACAACACTATTCTTACAGCTGAGGAAAGTGTGCTGTGGAACGCAATGTTTGCTGTTGATCCAATTGGTGGAGCTAATCCAGCTTGGACAAACGGTGATAGTACAGCCGCTCCAGAAACTCCTGCTACTGTAGTAGCTACAAATAGTAACAAACACCAGCTACAACGCTTTGGTTTAATTGTTATTATGGATACTGCGTGCTTTTTAATTGATGATTGCGTGTTAAACACAGCAACTATTGATTTCGGCATTGACGCTATTGCCAGCATTGCTTGGGCAGGACAAGCTAAAGCAATTAGACCAGTTACAGGCCCAACAGCAATTGGTAGTGGCACATTTACTGGTAGCGGTATATTTAATGCTAGTACATTTACACAAAAGATTACTACAGCTGCGTTTATTGCTAACAAGCTTAGCACATTTACACTACAAGCAGGCTTAGGCAGTCCAGGAACACCTCCTGCTACAACTACTTACTATAACCTGCCAATTACTGGAGGTAACTTAACAATCAGCAACAACGTTAGCTACTTAACACCAGCTAACCTAGGTATTGTTAACAATCCAGTTACATATTTTGCTGGCACACGTGCAATTAGTGGCAGTGTTACAGCATATCTACGTAGTGGTAGTGCTACTGGTGCTAATAATACTAGTGATGCAACCACCGGACGTAAACAAACTATACAGTTGTTACAAGATCTGCTAGCAGGTAGTAGCACCACAGTAGATCCTAGATTTTACATGAAACTTGTAATTGGTGGTTCTACTGCTAATGATCGTGTAGAAATCGAAATGCCTGGTGTAGTGCTTACTATTCCAACAGTTGCTACCGAGCAAGTTATTAGTACAACTATTAACTTTACAGCTCAAGGTACTGATACAATTGGTGGCGTTCGCAACTTTGATCTTGAAGAAGCTAACGAAATTAATATTAAGTACTACGCTTAAGTTTTACTAACCGGAGCTAGCTAGCGCTAGCTCCACAAACCCTTGACAACACATGGCTGAAATTAATCTTAAAAGTTTATTAGTTCCCTCTAAATCTATTGAAGTAGAGTATCCTGGTATGCCAGGCTTTGTAGTTAGTGTAGCATTTTTAAGTAGAGAAACCTTAATCAATATTCGTAAGCGTGCTACTAAAACAACCTTTAAAAATCGTCAAGCCCAAGAGGAATTAAACGACGACCTTTTCCTACAACTATATGTAGAAAATGCTGTAAAAGGCTGGAACGGTTTAAAGTTTAGTTATCTTGAACAATTGGCACCAGTTGATATAAGTCACTTAGATCCAGCAGATGAGCTGGCATTTACTAGTGAAAACGCTCTTTACTTAATGAAGAACAGCGGAGATTTTGACAGCTTTATTAGCGAGCAGGTTACAGACCTGGGAAACTTTTCCAAGAACAGCTTGAAATAGTACAGCAGCAATTAACTAATTACTTTGAAAATCAAGTAGCTGGTGGCGTCACCAAAGACATGTATTTAGATATGTGTGCTATGATGGGAACAGAACCAGACGATAGTGAAATGCCTGTAGAGCTTGAAGATATGGCACTAGAAGTGCAACAAGCTATGTTAGTTTATCGCATGTTACGTGATGAGTGGGAAGGGTTTAGTGGCGCTTATTTAGGCAAAAGCTATATTGGACTTACAGAAATATTACAGTATACAGAAATAGAGCCTAGTGATCATAAACTAATAGTTATGCTAATAAAAACTATTGATAGCATACGCAGCCAACAAATCAGTAAACACAGAGAACAAAAAAAGCCTGCTAGTTAGTTTAGCAGGCTTTTTTATTACTCAAAATTTTTGTGTTTGACATTTAGCTACCCTTGTGGTATAATTGGTGTAATTCTCTGCAAATCTTATTAAGCCTGGAGCAAATATGGCAGGTAATAAAGTAAATATAGAGCTTAATGCTCAGGATAATGGTACGTTTAAGCAGCGTATTAATGATGCCAAAGAGCTAAATAAACAAGTAGAAAGAACACAACAGCTGCTTACAGGAACAAAAGCTGGTAACAAAGCTGCTCGCGCTACCTATGGTGGTATGGCGGGCGGAGATGTTGCACAGTATAACGTTGCACGTGGAGCAGCTGAATCAGGTGGTGCTAGTGCACGTGACTTTGCAGACCAAGCTCGTGGCCTTGGCGGATTAGTTCGCCTATACGCTACCTATGCCGCTAATATATTTGCTGTTAGCGCTGCCTTTAGTGCACTGCGCGAAGCAATGCAAACAGACATTATGGTTAAGGGCTTACAACAATTAAGTGCTGCTAGTGGCACCTCTATGGGCAGCTTAGCCAAACAATTTAGTGATGTAACAGACGGAGCAATTAGTTTTCGCGAGTCTATGCAAGCAACTGCTAAGGCAGTAAGTAGCGGATTATCTAGCTCACAGTTTATTGAATTAGGAAAAGTAGCTAAAGGTGCAAGTCAGGCATTAGGCTTAGATATGAGTGATGCTGTTAGTAGACTTACTCGCGGTATTACAAAGCTAGAACCAGAACTATTAGACGAACTTGGATTATTTACTAAAACAGGTAAAGCTGCAGAAGAGTATGCTCGCAAGGTAGGCAAAACTGAAGCACAACTAACAGATTTTGAACGCCGTCAAGCTTTTGCTAATGCTGTACTAGAAGAAGGTCGTCAAAAGTTTGGTGAAATAGCGCAAGCAGGTAATCCATACGACAAACTACTAGCACAATTAAAAGATGTTGCGCAAAGTATATTAAGCACAGTTAATAGTATTATTACGCCTATAGCTAAATTACTAGCAGACAATACTGGACTAATAGGTGCAGCCATTGCACTAGCCGCGATAAAGATTACTAAGCAAGCTATACCAGCACTAACTAGCTGGCAAGCTGGTTTAAAGGACGCTGCAAAAGCTGCCAAAGATCGCATGGGCGAGGTAAATGAGGCTTTTCAAGGAGTATTCTATACCAGAGCAGCCACAGCAGCAGGCATACCAGAATTAGAAAAACAGCTAAAGGCCGCACAGCAAAGCCTTACCAAATCTGTAACAGATAAGCGCACACTAGAAAGTAGCAGTTTTAAACAAGTAACTACTGCTAAAGAGTTAGGTGATAAAGACCGTGCTAAGCTGGCTAAAGATATTGAAAAATACGAAACTAGTGCAGTAAAAAGTCGCCAAGATCAAGTTGCAGCTGCTAAAGAAATGCTGCGAATTGATACTGAAATTAAAAATATTAGAAATCAACTTAATGCTGCCTATGATAAAACCATTGATCAAATGGATAAACAAGCTAAGTTTGGTACTGCTATTTGGCAGCGCGAACAGCTGACCAGAGCTGCACGTCAACGCTATGCTGAACTAGAAATACGTAGCCGTGTAGCTGAAAATGTTGATACAATGGGCGTACGCGGTGCTGTGCAGGAATTGTACAAAGAAACCACAGCTAACAAAGATCTTAGTAAAATGGCTAAGTTTAAAACAGTTACACTAGGTACATTAGCCGCTGTAACTCGTGGTATAGAAATAGCTGCCAGCGCATTTAGCAGATTCTTTTTTGTAATTGGTGCAGCAGTTGCAGTATTTGAAGTGCTTGATAGTATATTTAGTAAAAACAGCGAGCAAACACAAGCACTAAATAAAAGCCTTGGTATACTCAACGATACTACCCAAACAGCCAAAGATACTGCTGATAAGTATAAAGATAGTATTAGTAGCGATGCTATAATAGCTTTTAGTAATAGCCTAGACGAGTTAACACAATCACTAAAAAACGTTAGCAAAGGATTTGTAGAAGCACAAGAAGCTGCAGGATACTGGGATTTTATCTGGGATCGTATAAAAGACGTAACACCATTTGTTGACAGTTTGCAAGAATCAACCTCAAAAAGCATTGGCAAAAGTTTAGTAGCAGCTATAAAAAGTGTGCCTGAAGGCCCTATGCGAGACGAGCTTAGTCAAAAGTTCTTTAAAACACTAAAGCTAGGTGATACTGCACTAGTTAATACAGAAACATTTACAAATGCACTAAAAGGTTTAGATGCAGAAACATATGGCAAAGTTATACAACAGCTTGGTGTTGATCAGGCCGGTGTTAACGAAAAATTTAAAGAAAGCACAATATATCTTAAAGGATTAAAAGGTAGTGGCGACAATGCTACTAAGGCCCTACAGGCTTTTAGCAATAGTTTAAAAGATACTAGTCCTGTAGCGCAATTTTTTGGCACTAGTATAAAATATGCAGATGAATTATCTAAAGGTTTAAAAGCCGTAGATTTTAATGCACAGCTAGGGGCACTCGATGAACTATCAAAAATAGATTTAGCAATTTTTGATCCTAGTATAGCCCTAGAAATTGCTAAACAAGTAAATGCTTATAAAGATGCTGCACCTAGATACAAAGAATTGACAAGTATTGCTAGCGATGCACAAAAACGCTTAGATAAGCTAAATCAAATGGTTATTGATTCACAGCAAATTTCTCCCGAAGATGGGTTGATTACTGTTGACCCACAACTGCAGGATAAAATAATTCGTGTTCAGGGAGTTATAGATACAGCCAAAAAAGCCGCCGATGAATTAAAAGAAAAAACAAAACAAATAGCGAATGAAACACAGCTACTAATAGAAAAGAGTGTTGGAGCTACTATTACCAGAAGCTTAGATGCGTTTAGCATAAAACTAAGACAAGCAGTTGTAGAACAACAAAAATACATATTAAGTAAATTTCCAGTTAGTACGGAAGCAGGTATTCAGCTAAGTAATAAATTAGCTAAAGAACAAATTGATCTAGACTTTAAATTAATAAACAGTCAAGAAATGCTTAGTGCTTCTCAAGATTTACTACGTATACAAATCCAGCGTCTAGCAGATATTGAAGAACTAAAAAATCTACCCAAAACCGCAGAAAATATACCGCGTGCAGTAAAATTAGCAAGCAGAATTGGTGAAGCTGGCAGAGCAGAAGAGCTATTTTCTGGTGGAACATTAGCAGAGCTAAGATCAGCAGCTGTTTATAATCCAGCACTTTATGCGTTAGTAGAGCGCAGACAGAAGCTAGCATTAGCTCAACAACAAAAAGATATTAAACAGTCTACAGAAGATTTTAATACAACACTAGCAAGTATTGCACTAGCAGCTGACGACAGAATAAAAGTATTAAACACTTTTATAAAAGGCATTGAAAATAATCTTAATTTAGTTGTTGGTGATAACGAGTATAATATAGGCATTAAATCTGCTATGTTGCTACAATTAGCAGAAATGCAGCGTAAAAAACTTGCTGAAGAAGCTAAAAAACAACTAGACATAGTATTAAAAGCTGGTGATGAACTAATACAAAAATCTAAGTCAAAAGAAGATAAAGCTGCTGCTGAAAAACTCAAAAAAGAAGCCGAAGAAAAGAGTCGGGCAGAAGCAGAGACTAATAGAATACTATTTGAACAAGCTGAATCAATTAGAGTTATTAATCAAGCTAATGATGACTATGTAAAGCTATTAGACTTAAAATATGCAAAAATAGAGCGCGAATACAATCTTCAACGTGAATTACGTGCACTAGAAACTACAAGACTTGAAAATAGGCTAAAATTAGAAGAAGAACTATTAGGTCAATCAGAGAGATTTAGAACCCTAACAGATGATCAAATACGTGGTCAACGTAAACGAATTCAAGAACAGCGAATTGAACGAGAACTGCAAGATAAATTATTTGAGTCAGAGCGGGCTCGGCAACTAGCAAAACAAGATCTTGCTAAATCAGCAGGTATGCCTTCCGAGGGAGAGGTAGGACTAACACCACAAGAACAAAAAGCCATTGAAGCGTATACCCTAGAACTAGACAGACTAAGCGCACTAGAAAAGCAGTATAAACTAACAGCCGAAGGCCAACGACAGCTACTAGAAGCGCAAAATCAATTTACACTGCGCGAAGAAGCATATGCAGATGCATTTGTTCGTAGTTTTGATCGCATGACTGATGCCGTAGTAGAGTTTACAAAAACAGGCAAACTTAACTTTAAAAACCTAATAAATAGTTTCTTAGAGGACTTATTACGCTTTGAGGTTAAAACTGCTATGCAGCAAACTCTTAGTAGTTTAGGTGGCGGAATGGGTCTAGCCAAAACCGTACTAGGTCGTGTTGGCCTAGCCAGCGGCAAGCAAACACCAGAAACTATGCTACAACCTAAGGGCACTGAAGGCGATCCACTATATGTTACAATAGTTGGACCAAGCATATCAAGCTATACTGGCTTAGGTAGAGAACCAGGAAAGCCTGCACCTATATTTAGTAGAGATACAGTAATCCCATCTACACCTCCAGCACCAATAGAAAGATATAATTTAGAGCGAACAGGTACAATTTTTGAACCGCGTGAAACACAAAATCCTACTAGTTTTAGTACTCCCCAAGAAGAAGCATTTTGGCGAGCTAATACGCAAATGCTATACGGCGAAACTAAACCAGGGGCAGTTACTGTTACTGGTAAAGGAATAGGGTATTATACAGCAGAAGTTCCAGTCTATGAATGGGTAAAAACAACCGAACAAAGTATAGACAGAGTTAGCGAGCATCTTAAAGAGAGCTTTACTATAGATAGTCAATCTCTTAGTACTAGTATGATCAACGGCTTTCAAGGCGGCTTTCAAGGCTTAGCTAGTATAGTGCAAAGAACCGCACTGCAGACTGGCGGAAGTTTGCTTGGTGGTTTATTTAGGAGTTTACTTGGTGGTGGAGGAGGTTATGGGTCGGCATATGATGCACTACTAAATCCAGGACTATTTGCTGGTGTATTTGCTAAAGGCGGATCACTATCAAGTGGAGAATGGGGTATTGCAGGAGAAGCAGGACCCGAAATCGTAACAGGTCCGGCAACTGTGTATCCTATGCGTAATAACAGTCAAGGTAATGTTGAAGTTGTTGTAAATAACTACAGCAATGCTAGTGCAGAAACTCGTGAAACTACCGACAGTCGTGGTAACCGTCGTATTGAGGTAATCGTTGGTGAAATGGTAGCTGGCGAAATGTCTAGATCAAACAGCGCTGTACAGCAGTCACTAACAAATAATTTTGGTGCTAGACCAATGGTAGCAAGGAGATAATATGCCTATTCCTGTATGGCCAGTAACATTGCCACAAAGTCCGCAAAAAGACTTTCAAGAAACTATTGGCATAAATATTGTTCGTTCTAGTATGGATGCAGGTCCGGCCAAGCAGCGGTTGCGTGGCCGTAAGCCTAGTATGCTAAACTTAAGTTTTATAATGACTACCAGCCAAACACAAACACTAGAAACTTTTGTAAACACCGACTTGCTAGGCGTAAAGCGATTTACATTTACACATCCTAGAACTGGTGCTAGCGTTGAGTGTAGGCTAGTACCGCAAGGTGATGGACAATTTTTTACGCTTCAATATCGTGCGCCAGGGTACTGGCAAACTAACCTACAATTTGAAGTATTACCATGAGTAGACTGAGTACACTATCCGCAGACGCTATACGCGCTATGTTTTCGTCTGAAACAGACGAGCAATTAATTATGCTTGTAACTATTACAGATCCAGAAGATCTAGCAAATCCTATACGTTTAGCAGATGGATTTACTCAACGACTTACTGGAGCTACAGCTACAACAAACACTATTACAGGCGATACTACTGATAGTGAAGTAATCTATGGCGTCGTAAGTAACAGCCTTAGATATGTATTTTTACCAATGCAAATTACCCTACCCACAGAGCAAGAAACTGGGGTAGGAAATTGCTCAATTGTATTTAACTATGTTACGCAAGAAGCAATTTATTTAATTAGACAACACTTAACAAAACCAGCTGAAGTAAATATACAATTAATACTAGCTAGCGATCCTAACTACATAGAAGCTAGTTTTCCTAAATTTTATATTACCAATGCTACTTATAATGCTGAGAGTATACAGCTACAGCTAGAAATGATCAGCTTTAGTCGTGAGCCCTTTCCTAACTTTAATTTTACACCATTATATTTTCCAGGATTGTTCTAATGAATTATAATAAATATATTGGCTTACCATATAAAGAAAATGGTAGAAGCACAGAAGGTGTAGACTGCTGGGGATTAGCCCGACTATTTTACAAGCACGAGCTAGGCATAGAATTGCCTAGCTATACAGAATTATACGCCGGCAGCTATGACCCTAAGGTTGTAGCTGCTATTGACTATTATAAGGATGGCTGGGAGCCAGTTGCTAATCCACATCCAGGCGACCTATGTTTGTTCAATATTCTAGGCGAACCAGCCCATATTGGCGTATACATAGGCGATCAACGATTTATACACAGCAGAGATGGTTTAGATAGTGTAATAGAACGCCTAGACAACTTTAGCTGGAAACGCAGACTACTAGGATTTTACAGGTATAAACCTACTAGCATTATAGCTACTGGCAAACCGCACCCACTACAGTGGTCTAATACTGTACTAGAAGGTGTGCGTGCAGGCACTACATGCAGCGAATTTGCTAGCTATATTATTGATAAGTATAAACTAGGCAAACGATTAGCTAGTAGATTGCTATTAACTATAGACGGTGTAATAGTACCACAAGAGCAGTGGAATACCACAACTATTAATGCTGGACAAAATATCAACTATAGAGTAGTTGCTGAAGGACGTCAAGGCTTGCGCCTAGTATTAATGATTGCAGTATTTGTAATCTCTCAAGATCCAGTAATAGCTGCAAAAGTAGGTGCTGCAGTTGGCGGTACTGCCGCAGTTGGCAGCGCAATCATACAAATTGCTGGTACTGTGCTTATCAACGCAGCATTTCCTATTAGACCACCTGAGGTAAAAGATCCAGGACAAACAATTGGTGCTAGCCTATTTACTGGCAGTCAAAATCAAGCCAATCCATTTGGTGCAATTCCAGTAGTACTTGGACGCAATCGTGTTACTGGTGTACTAGGTGCAACACCGTATATAGAAACACTAACCAATACCAACCTACTACACTTATTAATCATCTGGGGATTTGGCCCACTGCAAGTTGATGAAAATACTATTAGTGTTGGTGCTACACCGCTTAGCGAATTGCACAGCGACAAACTGTTATATAATGCTACAGAAGTAGCTTATACACTAGGTGGACTAACTACTGAAACTCAAGCACAAGCAGATACATTTAACAGCTATTATCCTAGTGATGTACAACAACTACCAGCTAGCCCAGTTGAACTTGTAAATAATAACAATGATGGAAATCCTTGGACACTAGTAACATTTACACAACCAGCTACTAGCATTGATGTTGCCTTCAACTTTCCCGAAGGCTTACGTGCTATTTATACCAAAGACGGAAAAACAGATAAGTTTAACGTTAGCCTAGGAATTGAAATTGTACCGGCTAATCAAGTACAAACTAATCCTAATCTAGATAGTACTGCTAGTAGTAATATTGATTACTATAATTTAAGTAGCAGTAAAACTGAGCAGGTAGATGTACCACAGCTATGGGTTATCAATGAAAATACTACAGCTACTACTTATCAACGATTTACTGCTTGTTTGCGACCAAATGCTGACAGTTTAACTATATTTGCTGGAGCCGCTAGTGATACTAATAATAGTAATCCTAGTGCAATTTATAAGTCCTATTTAAATAGCACCGCATATACCCAACTATTGGGCACACAGCGTGACTTTATTTTTGAACCACAAATTCCCAGCGGGTATCTACGACTATACAGCTTTACACTGGACAGTGGCAATAATATATCTAATCAAACTGATCATACTAGTGCTTATACCACACTGGTAAAAAGTGGTTTTAACCTTTCACTAACACAGTCTACTAAGCAAGACTACAGCAGTGGTGGTGCAGAAACACTTTTCTTACCAGCATTTAATGTTACCATTAGCGCAGGTAGTTTAACTAGCACAACACTTAGTAGTGCTAATGTTGTAACACAACTAACTGTATTTAATAGTAGAACTAATTTTGCCAACATAACAAATGTTACTAGAACTGATGATATTTGGCACAACTTTTTAAAGCAGTATGGTGTTTGGGGCACTGCAGATATATCTACTAGCGTTAACTTTGATCAGCAAACAACATTTACTGCGCCATATGATGGTACCTACCTATTAGATTTTTCAGCTGATGATTATGGCCAGGTATATATTGATAATGTTACAGTTGGTACTAGTACACCAGTAGTTAGTGTAAGCAAAAATTTTAGAAGCTTTATTACCAAAGAAGTCTATTTAAGTGCCGGTACGCATACTATTAGAGTTACTGCTACTAGTGCTCAGGCGGTTGGAAGCACTGCTCAATCATCAGCAGGTATAGCTTGTGTAATTAGATTTGTTTATGATGGTGTACAAAATGTACTACCAACACGCGGTTATAAAATAATTACAATTAGCAGAAATTACAAAGATGCATTTAATTATGTATATAAACTAGAAAATATACCTAGAAATACTTATGCTGTACGTGTTAAGCGTATTACCAATGATGACCCAGAACAAATAGTGGACTGGCGTGTAGCTTCTAGAGTATCACTGCAGGTAGTTAGTGCCTATGACAGTATAGATAATCCACCACTTAAGCCACTGCCTAAACGAAAGCTGCGAAATAATAGCGGCACAGTAATTGCAGAAGAACCACGTAATTTAGCTAGAACTGCTATTAAGGTGCAAAGTACTAACAAAGTAAATGGTACACTGCAAGGCATAAATGCTATGGTACAAACTATAGCAAAAATAAATATTGCTAGTAACGGTACTTATACGTATGGTGCAACAAACAATCCAGCAAGTTTATTTGTGCATGTACTACAGCATACTGCTAATAGTTATAGTGTTAATGACAGCGAAATAGATTGGCCTACTATAGCCAGCTGGTATAATTTTTGCAATGCTAATCCAAGTGCCGAATA
>Ga0129333_10001610_pt1 | contig 20579 bp, 22 predicted proteins | sample CPB6_08_DNA_FD_94474 | JGI IMG/M metagenome (GOLD analysis project Ga0129333, IMG submission 94474) | Freshwater to marine salinity gradient microbial communities from Chesapeake Bay, USA - CPBay_Sum_0.6_0.8_DNA | ecosystem: Environmental > Aquatic > Marine > Coastal | place: USA: Chesapeake... | reverse complement strand
TACAAGTTGGCACACACTGTTGTTGTCCCAGCTGACTCAACTCTTGACTTTTTATCAAAATCGATATACCTCGAAGAAGGCGATGCACTTCGTTTAACAGCAAGCGCAAATAGCGACCTTGAAGCTGTTTGTAGTTACGAGGAGATAAGTTAATGCGCCTTAATGGCGGAATAATTGGACAGAAACTACAAAATAGTTCCGCTACTGCATCTGGGATATGGAACACAAAAAAAAATTTTGTAGAACAAAATGCCAAGACATTTCCATCAATGGAAGTAGTTAAAACAAATCTACAGCTTCATTTGGATGCCGGAAACTCGAATAGCTACCCAGGAAGCGGAACTTCCTGGTTTGATATTAGCGGAAACGCAAGACACTTTTCTTGGAATTCAGTTAATTTTACGAGCGGAGCAAATCCTTATTTTTCAACTTCTGGTAGAAGATGTACTGGTCCTGCATCAAATTCGTTTGGTATTACAAATACATCTGGATACACAATTTATTTGATTATGTATCAAAATTCCGCAAACAACTCAGCTGCATTTAAATTTTATGGTTCGGTCGGTAACAACAGAGCGATAACAGCACACTGTAGCTGGAGCGACGGAAATATATATTTTGACCAGGGTGGGTGCTGTGACGCGGATACGAGATTATCGGTATCTGGTGGAACTATGAACACCTGGAACATTTTTGTTTTTCGTCGTGCAACCACAACAAGGCAGCTGTTCAAAAACAACTCTCTTCTGCAGTCAAATACGACAGTTGCGGCAAATCCAGGTTTTAATACAACAGCGGTCGACCTTGGTGGAAGCGATGAGTACGGTGGTGCGAGTTCTTCTTGGGATGCAAGATTGTCTCAATTTATTGTCTATAACAGAGCTCTTACAACAACAGAAATGAACACAAATTATGCTGCTTTAAAGACTAGGTATGGGCTGTGAGTACTGCAAATGGCGGGATAATCGGTCCAACAAGAACTATTAATGTTGCATCAATCAGCGGCGTTTGGTCAACGTCGCAAATGTATATAGAGCAGACCGCTGGAACATGGCCCGGTAGCCGCCCTCCAGTCGCTGGGTATATCGGATGGTATGTCGGCGAAGCCTCTCTATCTGGGACATCATGGCTTGACTTAAGCGGCAATGGGAATCATGCAACTGTTACACGAGGTTCGGTTATAGGTGGCTCGGATACGGGTAATGGATGCAGCAAGACTGTTTCTTACATAGAGGGTAATGCAAACGGTGGTCTGAGATTTCCAGCTGCAATACTTCCATCTACATATACTCTATTTTTCGTAGCTAGGTATACCGGCGGCTCGAGAAGAAGAATTATGGATGGAATTGCTCAAAACTGGCTGTCCGGATTTTGGGGTGGTGGGACTGGAATAGCGCACCACAATGGCTGGCTTACAGGACAACCAGATACCCACGGAAATAACTGGTTTATATCTACAGACCAAAACAATCTATATCGCTCAAATAAGGTGACTCGTGGCTCATCTGGCGCTGGCTCACCATCGAATGACCAACTCAGCATAAACCACGGCAACTATGGAGAAACTTCTGACTGGCAAGTGGCTGAAGTGATTGTTTATAACTCCACTTTGTCAAGTGATAATTACATTCTTGTTGAAGATTATTTGAATAGAAAATATGGTTTCGGTCTTTAGCCGTATTATTAGGGTAAAATATAGACCATGGCCGTTCAAATTCAGTTCCGTCGTGGCACAGCAGCAGCCTGGACCACAGCAAACCCCATCCTTGCCGAGGGGGAAATGGGCATTGAAACAGATACCGACCTTTTCAAGATTGGCGACGGCATAACCGCATGGACAGCTTTGGCCTACGGTGGAATACAGGGCACCGCCGGAACAAATGGAACCAACGGAACTAATGGTCAGGGTGTTCCAGTTGGTGGCACGGTCGGCCAGATTCTCTATAAGAACTCGTCCACGAACTACGATACTTCTTGGGTCTCTACATTTGCCCCATACGAGGATGACCAAACAGTCCTTGCATCACGGATTTTCAGCTAGGAGCGATAATGGCAGCATTTGCTAAGACAATTTTGAGCGGTTCGACCGATGGTCGTGGAATCCTTGTTGCTGCCACGAGCAGCCCTGGAACGACAATCCATACTGGCTCATCAACATCCTCCCATCTCCACGAGATTTGGCTATATGCGGTCAACTATGACACTACTGATAGAAAGCTCACCATTCAGTGGGGCGGCACTACTGCTGGAACCGACGATATCGAGTACACGGTGAAAGCTGAAAACGGCCTGTACCTCATTACTCCAGGCATGCTTCTCAAGGGAAATGCTACACCACTTGTTGTCAGAGCATACGCTGCAACCGGAACAGCAATCGTTATACACGGGTACGTCAATACAATCACCTGATAGGCAAATATGACTGGGCCAATATTTAATATATATGGCGGAACAGCCGTATCTGGTGGTGCTCTTTCTCCACGTAGCCAAAGAAGCAATTTAGGGCAGGCGGATTCTGTTCGTAGGGGCGGCGCAAGAAACTACAGCATTGCGACAGGCGGTACGGTTCGCACGTATGCAGCTAATGGCGTTAACTATAAGTCGCATACATTTACATCAAGTTCCAACTTTGTTGTTACTGCACTGGGCGATAATCCAGCATTTGATATTTTGGTCGTTGGCGGCGGCGGTGGTGGAGGTGGCACACAGCTTGGCCGTGGACTTGGAGACGGTGGCGGTGGTGCTGGTGGATATGTAACAACCACAATGAATCTCCCTGTTGCTACTTACCAGGTGACCGTTGGTGGCGCAGGCGGCGGCTACGGTGGTTCCGGAGGAACATCATCATTCGGTACATCACCATTAAGCCTTATTACAGCAGGCGGTGGCGGAGGAGGTGGTGGATGTGAATATTGTTTTGGTGGTGGTGGCTCAGGTGGCTCTGCAACTGTAGGCGGTTCACTCGGAACAAACAGCACAACTACAGCAGGGTTTACTGGAAGGAGCGGTGGTGGCAGCTTGTCTGGTCAAACCAATGGAAGCAACAACTATATGGACGGAACGACTCAGTACTACTCATCGACGGCTGGCTCGTCAGCTAACGGAGGGAATAGTCCAGCTGGTGGCGTTGGCGCAAGTGCTGGAAACAACGGGCAAACTGGCCCAGGAACGTGTACTAACTCCACTGCAACGACCTATGGCACAGGTGGCGTAGGCGGAACGCCAAACTGCGGAACAGGAACGGCTGGCGCACAAGGAGTCGTAATTGTGAGATATGAGTTCCTTGCATGAAAAACTATGCTGTTATTGAAAATGACCTTGTAGTAAATGTGGTCGTAGCTGAAGATGAGTGGGTGGATGGTCAGACTGGCGAAATAGTCGAATATACGGATGAAAACCCTGCTTTTATCGGTGGCACGTTCGTAGGTGGCTATTTCTACAAGCCACAACCATATGAATCTTGGACTAGGCTTGAGGGCGAATGGATTCCACCGAAACCAATGCCGGGCTCAGTGGCAAATGGATTTTTTTGGTTTTGGAATGAAGAAATACAAGATTGGGAAGAAATAGAAATTCCAGAAATCTAGACGCTATTCACCTACAACAGAAAAGATTCAAATGAAGTTTCTTGAGCTATTTCCAACTCCTGTAAGTATTTTCGAAATCGATAGAACTTTTTCCCAATCTGAGATTGATTTCATAGACAACAGATTGTCAGACACATACGCAAATCGTGGAAATCGTACATCTAATGATACCTTTGTTTTACGCAATCCGGAGATGAAAGATATCAACAAGTTCTGTTTAGATTCTGCCCTTGAGTATTCACAGAATGTATACAAACATGCAAATTGCGATTTATTCATCACTCAGTCATGGCTGAATCTAAGTAAACAAGGTGATTTTCACCATGTGCACAATCACCCAAACAGCATGATTAGCGGTGTGCTGTATATAGAAACTGGAGAGGATGATATCATTCAGTTTCACCGAAACAGGGAAATCTCATCATTTCTTTACGAGACAACCGAATACAACCAATACAACTCATTGACATGGTACGTGCCGGTCAAAATAGGTGAGTTGTTCCTATTCCCCTCACATCTCTATCATGAAGTGCCACGGGTTAACAGTGGGAAAAGAGTGAGCCTGTCATTCAATACTTTTGTATTTCAGCCATTCGGCAGCGTCGAGCTACTTTCGCATATTGGTTGACTATAGAAATTATTAATTAAATAAACATGATTGGTATCATATTGCAATGAGTGCCAAAAGTGATACGAAGCCAAAATTATGGCATTTTTACCATGCCTATGCACCAGAAGGTAAAGAAGATATTTGGCTTCCGATAGTCACAGAGCATGCGAATGCATTATGCCTATCCGGCCTTTCTTTAAGCCTTAGCAAGACCTATGTGGGTGTAATCGGCAGTGAATCTAGTGCAAAAAAAATATCTGCCATATTTAATGAATATGGAATAAAGCACGAAATATGCGACATACAGAATGAGGGCTGGGAGCAGGTAACACTAAATAAACTATACGAATTCTCAATCGGTAATGAGGGTTATGTATTTTACGCGCACACAAAAGGGGCCTTCTACGCAACCGCGAATCGACATACTTGGCGAAGGATTATGACTAAATATCTTATTGGGAGATGGTCGGAACATGTTTTGGCTATATCAAAGGGTTTCTGTGCATCTGGTATATTTTTTTTTCCAAGTCATCCCGAATTGGACAATTCTTATATTCACGAACCAGTCCCATTGGCATTGACATACGACATACACGCGTCAACAAAATATCATCGTGGTTTTTTTGCTGGTAATTTCTGGTGGTGCAATTTAGGCATCATCAAAAATATGGGGTACCCATCTCAGAACAGCAGAATGGATGCAGAGGCATGGCCAAATCGGCTAAAAGATGCTGTGCCAGATGGCGGGTATATGCTCTATGACATGATTCCTGGAAAATGGTATGACTGGTATTGGATGATGGAGCCATGAATCGTGATGTTATATATCCCGGGATACATGCCTACAAGCAAGCAATAAATGAGCCGCAGTCCATTATTGACTTTGCAGAGAGTAATTCTCCATATGTAATTCCTTGGTATAAATGGTACGATTTTGGAAAACAGACACTTTTCACAGAGTATCCATATTGCCGATATGAGTCATTCCCATTGTTAGAACAGTGGTCTAGAACATGGGAAACAACCACTAATCAACTTAGTTTGACGATATCAAAAGCGTTTTACGAATGCACTAGTGACTACGTCGGCGTAGAAGGGGTCCAGGCCCCAAACTGGGTTCATGGTCAGCCATCACTCTGCATGTATGCATCAGAAACACCTAGTCAGAATTTGGCTATGCAGTACCATACTGATTTTATAATGTCCGAAACCGAGTGCCCAGGCTTCAAACATTGGCTTACATGCAATATCTACTTGAATGACGATTATGAAGGTGGTGAGTTGAGTTTTAAGGTATTCACTGACGATAGTAATTATAAAATTATTAAGTACAAACCAGAAGCAGGGGATGCAGTTGTTTTTCCATCACATGCTCCGTATTATCACGGGGTCAGGCGCACAACAAGTGGAAATAAGTATTTCGTAAGGATGTTCTGGGGTTATGAATATAAAGGAAGTTCCCAATGGTTGGCCGCAGAAGAGATATATGGCAAAGAGGTTTGGGCAGAAATGGAAAAACAACGGATTGACAAGGAGAATAAGTCATCTATGTGGATGAAGGGGCATATCGAAGAATATTAAGATTTTTTTTGATAAAGGTAAATCGGGTCTTCTGTAGACTGTTCTCCATTTTTAACATTTTCAAATACCATTCTGGAATCTCTCAAACGTTTAACTGCTGGGTCAAACGCAAATGTCGTCGATATGTACCGAATCTTTTCACCTTTAACTGGAAGCGTTCGGTGGGTGTACCTTGTCGACCCTGGGTGCATAAGCAAGTCACCCCTCTCCGGCTTGTAAGAGAGTGATAAATTTTCGTAATGGATTTCCCCACCCTCAAAATCAGAGTGGTACATCGTCATTCCGAACTGAACATAATTTGTTTTGTCACCCGTTCCTATCGGGTTGTCAGCATGTAGAAACATTGTCTCACCGGGTTTCATTCTGTGGACGCTCATCATTCCACCAAAACTCCATTTCTCTTCTCTTTCGTCATCGAATAACTTTCTTATTCGATTAAGAATATTCTGAATATGTTCATTACCGAGGTTATCGTCCCCAACATACAATATTTTCCCTGACCACCACTCCCGTTTATCGCGCCACCAATCCTCTTCATTGGCTGCCCCCGCTAGTGAGATAAACCAATTTTGCTCTTCTTGTGTCGTAAAATTTTTGATTACATGAATATTTTTCTCAACTTGGTAATGGTTTGGATGTGACAATATGCCTTTTACTTGGTAAATACCGTCATTGTCATCTACTAAATCATTTGAATTTATCATTCTTAAAGTTTTATTCCATATTGATTAATTTGTTTGCCCACTTGACTTGAGCTAGAGTTATTCGAACCATAAAAAAATTGGCGAAATTCATTTGTATGATACTTTTCAGAATAATCAAGCATTGTTACCATTGAGTATTTTGTTCCAGAAATAACAGGCAAAGAACGATGTGGGTACATGTAGTTCGATGGAAAGATTACAAGGTCACCAGCTTTTGGTTTGAGCACTACCCCCCACATATCAAATTCTAACTCTCCGCCCTCATAATCATCATTCGGCCATGCCACCAATGACACAGTGCAGTTATACGAAAAACCATGGTCGGAATGTTTTTGAAAATGCTGACCCGGTCCGTATTTAACAAAATTTGTAGCCTCCCAGTACTTGAGTTCTCCTATGCCAAATACTGAACGATAGTGGTTCACTGCACCAAGTTGGCGTTCGTATGCCGTATTGTACATTTTGCAAATAGATAACTCACTTTCATCAAGCGGTTTATCTCCAAACAATTCTGGTTTCCACTTAAAGTCCATACAATCTCGATAATCCAACATAGTTTGCTGAAATCCAACCAAAGCAGGGGACCAAGAATGACCATTGCGATTTGATGAGAGATATTTATTGATTGTTGGAATTATCGATAATTCTGGTGTTAGCACATCGTGGTATAGAAAAATTCCAGGGCCTATCGCTTCGAGCGACGTCCATGTTTGATGCTGATTTGCTTCCACTGTGCCTACCACTTACCAAGTGGACATTCTGCATTTTTTAGCTTTACTTTCATGGGCATAATACAACCGCATTCTCTACATTGTTTTGTTACACCAAGAAGTCTGTCACATTCAAGGCAAATAGCATATCTATCTATGGCTGTTTGCTCATCGGTATTATGAGCCTCTTGTTTAAACACATCCCACGGACGTGTCGTCCCAAGTTTCTTTTTATATTTTTGCCATGGAGACTCAGACTCAGACATAACGTTCCCCTAAATTGTTATTTGTGACAAAACTATTCCGCCGGCGGTACGAGTGTTCCATCAATCCATTTATATGCAGTCGGTCGCCCATAAAATGGGTCATTTTCTTCAACAAGGTTTGTAATGTCATAGAACGTTGGGGTGCTTGACAGAACCGCAATCATCATATCTGCGTGCGATGATGCACCTTCCTCATAGGAGATAGCAAATGCTATTTCTTCTCCATCGACAACTGCAATAAATGTTTTTCTCATTTTTCAACCATTTTCTATGTTTTTGAAATACTTTCATCCATATCTTATCAACCCATATAGAAGCAGCTGCAACCACCAAATAGGTCTGTGCACTCGCCTCTTGAGTCGCCAGAGCATGGACCAACATTGCATCCGCCAGTACATGCTGGTGGTGGGAAGTATGGTGGGGGCGGGAAATATGGGGGAGGTGGGAAATACGGAGTGAAGTCTGGTGGGAAGAACGGCGGGAAGTACGGTGGTGCAACAGGCGTGACCGAGTTTGATGCTGAAGAGCCATCAGAATTTACCCCATATGGAGTTTCAAGAGCTACGGTAAATGTATAGGCGGTGCCATTCGACAATCCGGTTACCGTAATTGAACTGCAGGGTGACGCACAGGTACCTGTTATTGAACCAGGGCTTGATGTCGCCCTGTATGTTCCGGTTCCCGTTTTCCCCTTATATGTTGATTCGGTAAATGGGACCGTTGCCTCACCGTTTCCAGCCGTAGCGGTTCCAATTGTCGGCGTAGTCGGCTTTTTGCCTTGGCTCGAGGTATTACCAGGAATCATGAGGCACTCAGGTCTCCAATGAGATACCACTCGTTTGCAGCTCTTTTAATGAGTGTTGCCGATGAGTACTGCGCTCTCAGATACTGTCCTGGCGTAGCGCGTATAAAAGTCGTTCCTGGGGTCACGGCGACAATTTGTGTTTTGCCTGTTCCGTACTGTGTAACGGTAATTTGTGAACCAAGTGGAAAGTCAACTGACGCATCTGTCGGAACACTAACTGTATTATTAGTTGCCGTAATATTCATTTCAATTATCTTGTTCTTGTCTGTCAAGGCAAGCGTATAATTCGCTGTTTTTGTATTAATTAATACATCAGCAAGTTTTCCGAGTTCTATTGAGGCTGAAGAGCTGATATCGGCATTTACTATTACACCGGACGAAATTGATGAAACACCAGATGAATCAATTGTCACATCTCCAGTTTCAGCAACTGCTGTTGGGATTCCAGATGCATTGTAGACAATTATGTTTCCAGCCGTGCTGGTTGCAAGTTTTGAAAGTGCTATCCCAGCAGAGGCGCTGATATCACCATTAACAATTGTTCCATCAAGTATCTTTGCACTAGTTACTGAACCATCTGCAATATCTGTTGCAATTACTGTTCCATCTGCGATATGTGCAGACGTAATTGCGCCATCAGCAATTTTGTCAGAAGTTACAGCATCGTCAGCAAGTTTTGCTGTAGTAATCGTTCCGTCACCTACTGTGAACTGAGAAGCGTCCTGCCATGAAATTCCGTCATAATATTGGACAACGTTGGTACTATCAAGGTAGCAAAAGCGGCCCTCGGAAAGAACTGGCTGACCAACTCCGCCGAAACTGGCATCACGGGTCGCGGCGTCGGCAAAGCGTGTAATTACCTGGTCCATCAAGTACTGATTAACTTGTGCAGCGGTGAGTATTTCTCCTGATGCAAATACTCTTGTTCCTGCGCCTGCCATATTATTTCTCCTTATTTACAAGACTTAAGTTTATCATTGGGTTATAAAGTGGTAAAACTTACTGCTGCTGACTCAACGGCACTGGTCCCCGCTTCATTAGTTGCTTTAAGCTTGACATGATATGTGGTTGCGGAAGATAGTCCGGTGATTGTTATTGGTGGGGAGCCCTTGGCTGGAGATAGCGACTGATATGCACCGTAGGTGGAACCACCATTTGTAGAAAGGGCATAATCGTAATTAGAGATAATTCCTCCGCCATCGCCACCACCAGGAACGGATAGTGGGCTAAACGTCAGTGTTGCGGTTGAAGATGTTGTCGCAGTAACTGTAATGTTCTGCGGCGCATCCGATGGAATGGTTACTGGGCCTAGCTGGACTTCACCCAATCGACCATACGAGATATCGTCAAGTGTTAGATAGAAATCTTCAATTGTTGCATGAAATATTTTGTATCCCATTGGGCGCGCTGGCTCAACTGCTGCAAGCACAAGGTGGCTTGACTCACCAGCCTGGGCATCAGGGGTTTCATTTGCAATGGTCCTAATGAGGAATGACCAGCTATCGTTATTGTAGTTTGGTGTTACAGATACCTGACGTGTTGATTCTGTTCCATCTTCGGTAAATAGCAGAACTTGCTGCGCAGCTTCAATTAGTGACTGTCTTGTTCCTGCAGCTCTTCCGTAAGACGATGTTAGCAACTGCCATTCAAGATATGAACGCTCTGCTCCATGTGTTGGATAGAAAGGCTGACCAGAAGCGTCAGAAATATTTTTTCGTGCTATCGACCCCGTGAACTGCGAAAGCCAATTTACGTATTTGTCTCTTACGTATTGCGGGAAAACCAACACGCTCTGTCCGGTTTCATTAGCTAATTGAAGTGGGTTGTCAACCTCATCACGCTCATATCTATATATTGCCTGATACTCCCTTAGTACCTCATTAGCTGCGCTAAAAAGAATATCTATAAGTCGATGAAATGGGGCGGTTGGATACTGTTCGAGCGAATCTCTTTCCCAATAGAAATCAGGCATGAAATTACGCGAAAGATTTACATACCTATTTTCATAAAAAGCAAGGTCATCAATAAGGTTCGGATATGTTAGATAGATATTTTGACCGTTATGCCCACTCAGCGTTATTGATGCGGTTACAGAATGTGGGACGCCGTCATTTGGAACCTGAACAGTATTCGACTGAATAGCTCCATATATCCCACCAGAAAGTTCTTGTTGGTGCGCGACCTCTGCGGATTGTTCATCAACTTGAAGTACTGTGTCAACAATAACTTCTGAAGGTGGTCTTACTTTTGCATTAAAGGAAAGTGTTTTACCATTTTCTGAAAGTCTTAGTTGTTCGCTAAGTAGCGCAACGGTTACATCACCGGCGCCAGATGGGGCAATACGAAGAACATATCTAAGGTTTGTTATAAACTCTGTTGGGATTACAGAAATTGTACAATTACTCGAAATCCAATTTGGAGCAGAATTTGCTATAGCAACCGTTACGCTAGACGACGTTTGCGTTGCAAGAGCATTTTCTGCAGAAATGAGATTTACTGTTGTTGCCATTGTTCGTTACCCGAGAGTATAAGTAATTGTTAAATCATCTCTTGAGACAATTGGTAGCGAGCCTTTATTCAAGAACAAGATGTCGTCTCCATATTGCGGGAGCCATCCATCATTGGTCCCATTTAGAGTCATTGACTCAACATAAAGAACACCGGGTATTCTGCTAATTAGCGATATGAGACGTGTTTTTCTTATTCGGTCGTCCGTATACGGGAAGTTTGCCGGCGATAGATAATCAACAATTGTGTTTTCGATATTCTCCTGAAGGATGTCCTGGTCGAACGCAGAGTCAATCACTATTGATGCAGTTATTTCAAGGGTGAGAAGGTCTGGGTCCCTCACTGTAAACGACAATCCTGCAACAGATTTTTCGGAAACATCCAGAAGAATTGTTTCTTTTTCTTCGGTAGACAAAAACGAATTGAGGCCATATACGAACGTAGTTACATCTCCTGCAACATCAATTCCAGCAGATGCCGTACCGGTTACCGTGGTGCTTCCAGAGTTTGTATTGACGCTGACAAATGAAAATGTAGTATCAGAGCGACCTGTTATTGTCCTTTCCCCGTTAAACGAAGAACCACAGTTTTCGATATTCACAACATCGCCAACAACGAATAAGTGCTGGCCGCTTGTTTGGACTGTTGCAAGATTCGTATTTAGATATGTTTTAATAATATTCGCTGTTCTCAATACGGAGATGTCGCCCAAATCTTCATCGCCGTCTGTGAGGTCGTATGTTTTTACGCGACCAACTATTTCTGGATACTGAGTAAGTACATATGAATCAACCTGTGACGCCTTGTTGAGCGCAGAACTTAGTGAGCGCAAATATGTTGCTGCTCGTGACAGGTAGTCTGAATCTTCGTCTGCGTTTATACCATTAGCAAAATTGGCCAATGTTTCTACGGTAAGAATGTTCGTTCCAGAGCTAAGAACCTTTAGCTCTGTCCCTGGGGTTGTAATTGGCGGAATAATCCCTGGTGTTAGGCACGATACGGTAACCGATGCGCTTGGATAGTCATCACCAGGAGACGGGTTTTCTATTTCATTTATAACAACCGCTTGGGAAGTCTGGAATACGAATTCGGTTATTTCATCTTCAAACAGGGTTTCATAACTAAATATTGTTCCTGCTGGAATTGTTCCACCGGAATATGTATCCAGAGTTATAGTTACATCCACCTCGGCAGATATGGCCTGCTGCCTTGTGAACCCTAGAATAGAGACAATTCCCTCCATCAGTCGGTCCGGGAGTCTGTTTATTGCCGCAATGCTTAGGGCGCTTATGTATGAAGCTGCTTGGAATATCGCATCCTCGGGTGTACCAACACGGAGGTTGAATTCCGGCATTGTGAGGCGTGCCTGCTCAATTGCGTCAAGATATATGTCGCCCGGCTCGGCATCAAATATTCTCAAATCAACATATTTGGAAAAATCTGCTGGCATGGCTACACCTCACTCTTTATTCTGAAAGAGAATTCCACTTTTGCTTCTCCTCCATCTGTGTCAATATCGCTTGTTAGGTTCACAATCTGCACCTCTGGGACGAATCGTGCCGCAGTAAGAACAAATACACCCTTATCTATCCCTCTAAAAGAAGGGTCAAGTACGCCGAATCGTGGTGAGAACGGATGCGTTCTGGGTTCCGTAAGCATTGCAATTGTCAGGAGTTGTGCATAATAATCTTCTGAACCCTCGACATGCTTTTGTATGCCGCTTCTATCAAACCTTATTGGAAACTTAATCATGTCCATGGCTAGTTCTCCAATGCTTCTATGCGTGCTTCTAGCGAATTTACTCGTGTGACTAGTTGCTCAAATAGTGCCTTCGATGCAAAAACGTCCAATTTAATTCTGGATGAACCAAATACCACAAGGTCATTGAAAAATTCATCGGTAAATGTGCACAATACAGTGTCACTAACCACAAGCTTATTAAGCGCAGTTGCACCAATTGGCATTATTGGGCCATAAGAGGCACCAAGCGCTTTAACGCTTACCGTTACGCGCCCAGAAGCATCTACAGCCGTGACTACGCCCTGGTAGAACTGACCCGGCTTAAGCGGGTGCGAAGAAGATTTCTGCCTATTTACTGGGTCTGATGTAGCCATTATTTATCCTGCTTACAAAGTGAATAAGTAGAGTTTACATTAATAAAAATAAGCAAAAGACTGTAAACAAATAAGCTCATTATCATGTCAAACCAGCCGTATCGGGATACACGCCACCCTTGTAGTAGTCAATATCAGGAAAACGAACTCTGAGTATTTCGATTTGCTGTCTATGGATGTATTCCCCATATGTCGCAGCAGCTTCTTTGCTGTTAAGTTTTGCTAAAAATAATCCATCAGAAAGATACTTTGCTATTGCTTGTGCTTCCGTCAGTTCTACAGCAATCCCTCCAACCGTCCATATCGGGGTAATAAGAACCGCTGTATTGCCTGACTGCCAATTCCCATAATTTATTGTTAAGTCTGGTTTTTGGTAGATAGTTATCGAGAAGGTCGTTTTAACTTCGCCATCTACGGTTATAACCGGTCTTGAATAAAGTGGGATGTTGCCCACTGAAATCAATCCTGATTTCATACGTGGGTAAGTAGCAGAAAAATTGTATTCGGTACCCGGTGTTGGCAGTGGGAAGTAGTTTGATTTTGGTTGCGGTGGAGTGGGCAGATTTCCTTTTTTGGGACTTACTTTTGTTGGTATTGGGCTAATTGCATCTGTTTGAACGAACCTATTTCCAATAGCTATTTCACGCGGCTTATCAACTTCCGGTGTCGGCTTTCTAAAAGAAACTGTTACCGGGTCTGGTGTTCTATCAGCAAAGGAAACAGAGTCAATCAGATAGTAACCATTGCTCCCTGGTACATCCCCTATATACGCGGTCATGCCGGGTCTAATTTGTGTTCCATTTTGCCTGTCTACAAGGATGGAGCCGTCCCCATATCTTGGGTCATTATTTGAGATATTTATCGTTGGATACTGCATTGCATAAAAATATCCAGGGGTTCCTTTAAATACAGCTGGATATTGCAGTGGTATGTATTTCGCTGGTTTTGTTTCGAATTGATTTGTTTTTTTATTTTTTACACGGATTGTGTCACCAGAATCGATTCCCCACTTATTTAGTAGGTACCGTTCAGAAGCAAAAATCAAATAACCATCAACTTCATAAATGACAAATTTTGCATCACTCGCAAGTCTTTTAAGTACATCCCACAGAGAGTCGGCCTGCTTATCTCCTGTTGCTTTTGTTATTGACTGCTTCTTTGATGTTTCTTCACCAAAATACTTAAGACCATACTTTTCGGCTGCCAGCTTTACAAATGTGCTCCCGGTCCCTTTGATTGTCCCTGGATTCCTATCACGCTTCATCTGTTGAATTGCTTTCGAAAAGCACTTAACCTGCCACACAGGGCTTCCGCCAGGACCAGGTGCAAAAGTAACTGACGCTATTTCAAAAAGCTGTGATTGCTTTTTGAGCTCAATCGTTGCATCAAAATCATTGCCAACTTCATTAAGGGTCTGTGTTTCATAAATAACATCTCTGCCAACATTAAAATAATTATTTAGACCAAACTCGAGTCTTCTTGGATGTGTTTTTTCTGGGTCTATTACCGACGAGTAGTCTGTGGTCATTGTCTCAATAACATCAAAACTTAATTGCGATGCTTCAGTCATTGAGTAGTCAACAGATACGTTTGTTATTGAGTGGTCAATTGTCGCCATTATCCCATCGGACAATGAAGCGATAAGAATTTTCCCAGCGCTATTTGGTGTATTGCCGACAAAATTATCAAGATTTGGTGGGAGGTAAGGAATCACTGCCATAGCACTAATTACTCTCCGCTGTTTGCTGATACCCCTTTATTTCAACAAGGTCATTTGCCTGGTCGGTTATCAATAGCCTCTCTCCATACTCAACCGGGTCATCTATTCTGGGGGGCCTTATTGTTTGTCCTGGTATTAGCTTTGGAAGAGAAATAATATTTATATATTCAATTGGAACCTCTTGCAGCGTTATGTCGCACTGCGCTCTGTTTATTGAGCCATTAGAAGTTCTAATCATCGACGAAATTGAGAAATCAGTAATTGCAAATTGGACGCCAGCACCAGTAGAGAAGGAATATGGGTTTGCATTTGCCAGCAACTCATCAAAACCGTACAAAATTACCGGATATGGGCGCGATGCCATATTTCGCAATACTTCCAATTTTGAGTCAATTGAAAGTGTTATTCCATCATCTGCAGTCTGACCAAATGCTCCAAGCCTGTATGTTGCATCTGGTATGACAAGGAACTGAAACGAAACGCGCATGAGCTTGTAATTTTTCCAGTCAACAAGCGGAATTCTCCCAGAGCGCTCTATCTCCGTCCACTCAGAACCAAGGTTTTGATAATTAATTTCATTTGGCTTGGGTGTAAAAATATGCCGTGCGGTGAGTGGCGCTTGGCTATTTCCAGCTTTGTAGTACTGAACCATCTGAGCTCCACCACCCTCAATCTCGCCTGGTTCAATAAAGCCAAAATTACCACGCACTCTTACGGTTGCTTTTATGGTCGAGTTTGGGGCGGTACCGGTGCTTGATGAAGTGCCACCTCCTCCGGTAGCAAGGTTGCTATTGCTACCGGAAGTGGTTGATGCTGGAGAGGTTTTTGTTCCTTCTTGTGAGTTATTTAACTGCTCAAGTGCTTGAGCACGTGTTTTCCCCTGGAGCATGAGCGATAGGACCTTCCCCTCACGCAAAGAATCTTCTTCTGTTGTCCCTGGTGAATTGAGCAAAAAATCAATTTTTGGGTTGATTAAGTGAAATGTATTAAGCTGCGGGTTGAACCAGTACGTATACCCAGTCGACTCACTTAGATTAGACCCGGAAACTTTTACCCATACACGTATTACTGAAATATTGTACGGATTTCCATATGACATTCTTTTTGGGGTTGGGAGCGTATCGTATTTTGAAATACTTTCCCAAGAAACGAACTGGGACACAGCCCTATATATTTCTCCCTGAAAAACTTTCTGTGTTCCTTCTGGAAGATTTGAGTATTTTGTTTGTGCTACAGAAGTTGGACTATTAAGAAATGAAACAGTGCCAGAGGGGTCCTTTGTTGTTGTAGATGTGTTCCTACCGGCGAATGTTTGCTGAACGAACTCATCACCGGCTGTATATTCGTAAAATTGCGCATACCCAAGAAATGGTCGCCAATATTCTTTGTCATCTATTCTATCAAACCCACCGCCAAGAGGATTTTCTTTTTTAGCAATTTTTGCGTTTACGACTTTAAATAGCCAGGATATGTCAAAACCCTCATAATACGAGCTTGGATGGTTCGGCAAACTGCGTACTTTAACATAGACGATTTGTCCATTGGAAAAAACATTTTCGTTTGCCATTATCTACGCTGCTCTCGATTGCGATTTCTTTCATCAATCTTCTTTATTACAGCAGATGCTATTGCCTCAGGTGACTGCCCAGGTGCAGCATTGATTGTTATTGAGTTATTCGTTACTGCCCCACCAGACATGGCTGGCATGGTTGACATCTTCGACATCGATGGAACCGACGTGTCGCCGAATGGACCAGGACCAGGAACAACATGAAGATGTCTTGAACCGTTCCTTCCATGGAATTCTGCGAAGCCACCATTTGCATGAACAAGGCGTGAATATGCGCCAAGGTTCTGTCCAACAAGGTCGTAGGCCCTTCCTGTCACATGGTCAGAGCTTGGAGAACCGAGAGCGGTCGTTCTGTAGGCAGAAGTGATACTACGTACCCCTGTTAGCTGAGAATTCATTGCAGCATGTCGAGCCATTGTTTGCGAAAGTCTCGATGAAGTGGTATCCCCAATTCTGCTTCCTCTCGGGCTCGATGTGTCACTGCCCATAATCTCTTTCATGGCTTCTTTTGACCACCACTCTGGTCGTCCACCATCTGCGCCAAAGAACTCTTGTGTATATTTTCTATACTCTTCCACTGCGGTCTTGAAGTTCTGTGATGCGTTCGAAAGGTCAGTGAATTTATCTGCTTCATCAGTATTAATTTTCTGCAATGATGCATAATCTATGCCGAGGGTTTTAAGGTATCCCTCCATTCCTGTTCCGCTTGCCTTTCGCTCCGCAGCGTCACCGGTGCCAGCGAATGTTGGTATTGCGCCCTGCTGAAGCATGCCAAGCTGCTGGAACAGTTGCTCATCGGTCATGTTCCCAAATGCTGCTCGTATCTTTTCTACGTCAGCTACTCTCCCAGATTTGTTGATAAGACCAGAAAGTTGAGTTACTCCGGTATCAACCAAATTAGATTTAGCTGTTGTTAGGAAATTCTGGAAAGTTGCATTTCCGCTGAATAGCTGCTCCTGGTTTTCAAGTGCACCGCCCTTTTGGAAGGCGGTACCGCCAGCACCATAGAGACCCTGTATTGCCTGGAAGGCCTTTACTGAGTCACCTCCGTATAGGGCTGTATAATCAGAACCTAGCCCTTTCATGTATTCAAGAACAGAATTCCTATCAAGCGTCCCAGCCGCGGCCTGGTCTGCGAGGGCGCGAGTTTTGTCGTTTATTGCATATTCTGCTTTATTTTTATTTATTTCCGTATCGAAAACAGCTGAAGCGCCCATCAATGCATCTTGGTTTGCTGCCAACATTTCAGCGGCAGAGCGAACCATATTGAGTTTGAGTTTTGTCACTACATCGTCAAACTTTACAGTTGCATCATAAAGATTGACCCCCATTTCTTTGGCCAATGCCTCAAGCTCTGGCCTCGACTTTCCGCTCATTTTCTCGAGCATGTCGAGGCGTTTTGCGTTGACATCATCAAGCTTATTAAAAGCTTCCCCGCGCTCTTCTATCTGTTTTACAAATTCTTTGACAGAGCTTTCTGGGTCCTTGAGGGCTTTAGCGAGTTCATCTTCGGTCATTTTCATACCGTATTTAGCCTGATTGTTGAAGATGTCCCTAATGAAGTCTTCGTTTCTAGTTGTTCGACCGGTTTTTACATCCATCCCAATTAGGCCTTTTAGTGCACCCATACCAGGAATTTTGTTGAGACTTCCCATGCCTGGGATTTTCCCAATGAGGCTTCCGATATTAAATATGTCAGGCATTAAAGCACTAAGAGTTTTTGTTGTGAGTGCAACTGGATTGATAAGCGCTGTAAAATTACTATTCAATACGTCTTGGACATTCTCTCCACGTCTTGTTTTTGCTCCTGAAGAAGCTCTTTGAACAAGACCGCTAGTTCGAGATGCGAAATCAGCACCGATTCCTTCTAGTGAACCCCTTCTTCCAGCTGTGTTCTGTCCAGCTGCGACAGCACGCATATTGTCCATATACTCAACAGAACGGTCTGTCATTATCCCTGTTAGGAGTGAGCCAACAGTCGACTGAATCGCTTTTCTTGCTTCCTTTGCCCTTACCTTGACCTCATTTACGCCACCCATGATTCCGCCAGCAAGGAGTCCAAGACCGGCACCTATTGCCATTCCGTACGGCCCGAAAAATGCTCCCATCGCAGCACCACCGGCCATTCCGGCTAGAGCGCCTTTCCCTGCGCTTCGTGCCTTCATCGCTGAACCAAGACCGCCTACAGCGAGTCCAGCCATCGGATTGAACATTCCAACAGTTCCACCAAGCGCAAGTGCTCCCCGCATTTCTTCGGGTGCAAATTGGCTCATCATCCCAAGTCCAAGACCAACACCCATTCTTGCGCCCATGGTGTTGTTGATTCCTTTTATGCCAAGCTTCTCATTGCCGAACAGACCAGCACCAAATCTTGTTTCTGAACGCTGTTTGCGGACGGCCTCTCTGAACCTACCGAGCGCTGTTTGAGGCCCTGTGTAGTTTGGGGATAGAGGTCCCTCTGCCATCTTCGTCCATCCACCCATCCATGACAGACGAGAGGCAGCACGCCCATTTGAATATGCATTTGCAGCATTCGGCGCAGCATTTTGCATTTTTACATATTCGCCTACGTCTAACCCGCCGCGTTGTGCACGAGTCAGTTTTGCTGCGTCTGAATAAGTTATTCGACCGGTTTTCCCAGATGACATCGTGTTTTGTGAGCTTGGCGGAACCGCTGTACCAGTGGCAGCAGCTGGTCCGCCAACACCAGGACCGCCAACATTTACAACTTGGGCATTAACGTTCATGCTCCCAAGATTTTTAGGTAAAAATCCACCTTTTGTTTGAGACATCGTTCTTCCACCAACGAAATATGTCATCAGTGGAATCATTGCAGCAAGACCGCCAAACTTTCCGAGTCCACCAGCAAGTATGTTAAAGAACTGCTTTACACCAGAAAGAATGTCGTTTATTACTGGAAGTATCCCAAAGAAGGCTTCTTTTAGTTCCATTGAAAAGTCAGAAATTGCAGTAATGAGTTCTCCAACTCTGGTACCGAATTCAAGCACATCATCTTGATTTTCAACAAGGAGTTCATTGAAATACGTGAAGTTTTTAGCGCCACCTTTGATTGCTTCCCAAACAGGCGAGAACGCTCTTTCTAGTACGCGAGCACCATCTATAAATGGGCGCATACCATTGACCATATTTCTCCATCCACCCTGGAATCTTTCCCACCATCCAGCTATTCTGTCCCCCATTCCTCTGGCCATTGGTAGATATTTTTGAATAAGGTTCACCATCCCGGCGCTTATTTTGTCAACAGCAGAAACAAGGCCGTCCATAAAGCTTCCGGTTCCAAATTCAGAAACAATCCCAGTCAGCTGCCCGAGGTCACGCTGAATAATCTTAAATATCTTCTGCATTGCAACTTTTGCTGGTTCAAGGAATGTCAAACCAAAGTCGGCAAACTGACCTCTAACGAGATTGAAGAATGTCTTTATCTGACCAATAAGCGTCTGATTTACTGCATCAAACTGACCAGCAACTCCACCAATCTTTGCAAGCTCGCCAGACATAATCAATTGTTTGAGTTGGTCTTTTGTTTTTACGTTCGCCTTTTTTAGGGCATCTGCCATTTCCGGACCGATTGCTTTTGCTGCTGCGGTAACATCTGCAAGACTTTTCTTTTTATCAGAAATAGCAGCTATCACTGCACCAACTTTTTCCACTGCGGCACCCGGGTCCTGACCAGCCGAGCCAAAGTCCATCAATGCCTTGAACAAGCCTGTACTTGCATTTATTTGTGGCGTTGTCATTGTCTTTGACATTGTTGCGTAGGCCTTGTTTAGATTCGCAACTCCTAGACCGGCAAGGCTTGCATCCATCTGAAGTGCACGCATTGCGACTCTTGCTTGACTTAGCCCACTACCAAATTCTGCTGCCCCTTTTCCTCTGTATGCAAACATTGCTGCCTGCTGTTCACGTATTGCGGCTGCCGCTGTAGCTATTGCAACCGCCGCCGCTGCGGCACCGCCAGCTAGGACCTGCATTGCCCCCGAGTACGCCTTGGCAAGACCTTTTCCAGTTATGAAAAGTGCATGAATTCCGAGCATCGCGGCACCCATGAGAGCCATTTCAACGATTACACCCTTGAGTGCGGTGGTAACAAACTTTTTGAGTACCGTGCCCATCGCTTTGACGCCCTTGTCGAAAAAGTCAAAGTGTCGGCGATAGGCCGTAACAGTCTTCCCGAGCTGATTCTCCCCCTGCTTGAGGTACTCAGCCATATCGTTTTTGCCAGAGCTAAATTTTCCGGCCTCGCGTCTAAGGCGCTTTACCGCTTGCGTGGTCTTTTCAATTGCTGTAGTTCTTGCGTCTACATCAATTTTTATGACGATTTTCTCGTCTGCCATACCTTTACTGCTCCGTGTGAGTTTTTAAGTCACGTGAGTGTAAAAGCGG
>Ga0129333_10001609_pt1 | contig 20585 bp, 22 predicted proteins | sample CPB6_08_DNA_FD_94474 | JGI IMG/M metagenome (GOLD analysis project Ga0129333, IMG submission 94474) | Freshwater to marine salinity gradient microbial communities from Chesapeake Bay, USA - CPBay_Sum_0.6_0.8_DNA | ecosystem: Environmental > Aquatic > Marine > Coastal | place: USA: Chesapeake... | reverse complement strand
TTACGATATTTTCTCATATTGGGCTCGTGGCGTAATTGGCAACCGCAACGGTCTTAAGAACCGTAAAATTGTGGGTTCGAGTCCCACCGAGCCTATTGTATCAAAGATTGGAAGTTTTTCCAATCTCCCAAGTGTGGGTTCGAGTCCCACCGAAGGCATTAGTTACGCAAGTTGCGTGACTTAGTTCGTTGTTTAAAGGAATGCATATTTATGAAGTCTATTATCCATATCGAGAAGATCGAGTCAGCGGGTGTTGTGTTCCACAACATCAAAATCGAAATCGACAACATCAAGGCCCACCTCCCGGGTACGTGGAAGTCCGGTTCGGACGACACGATCCCCACTGAGGCCGCGAAACCGGAAGCGCCCAAAAAAGCGCCCAAGGAGAAGACCGAGTCGGTCAAGCAAGAGCTCGAAGAAGCTTTTGCAAAGACGGGTTTGAGCACGGCCGAAATCGCCGATCTTATCGGCGTGACCGATTGGGCCGTACGTTCGTGGTGCCTTGGGTACCACCGACCGACGATCGACAAGATCAACAAGATCTCCGATCTCATCGGCGTATCTCCCCGAGAAGTTCAGCGAATTCTCCCACGCGCCCGCCGTAAGTCGGCGAAGCGGGCGATTTCGCGGAAGCGCCGTAACTACACCATCGAAGCGATCAGCAGTGATCGTTTCGTGGCGAAAGACGGTACTACGGAGGTCACCTTTACGGTTTGCAAGCAAGGTCCTCGGACCGTGCTCGCTCAGATCGAAGGTCCGGTGGATACACCGCTCGCGAAGAAGGTCGCGCGCGACGGTCGCGTGTCCGGCTTCGGCCGTGTCTGCCAGGCGGCCCGCATGTCCGCCAGGAATCGCCGAAAGGCGTGATAGGTGTCCTCAGCAGCTCGACGGGAGCTGGTGCCGGTGGGTTCGAATCCCGCCTGAGGACTTGAAGAAGAGGAATCACCTCTTCATGGTTGGTGGTAACTGTACTCCCTACTCGCTGCTCGTGGGAAATGCTGAAATATGTTCAGGTTCAGCATTTTTACGGGTGGCGTCATGCGAGTAAGTTTCGGCAGGCGCACATGCGCGAGGGAAATAAGGAAAAGGGCACCGGAACGTTCGGGAGATTATTTAAATTACCTGACAAAAAACAATACAGATCGAGTGTTAATGTAGCTGTGCGTCCCCAAAAAGGGGGCAGCTTTTTTTACGCTATAAAAGAGCCCAAACTATCTTCCCATTCTCCTCGTACTGCTTAACTGGCATATCGGCGACCATGAATTGCAAATAGTCATAAAGATAGAGCGGGGAGAATCGCCCATCGCGAATCTGCTCTTGAGCTGTGTAGGTGTCCTGCTCTACTAAAATAGACTCGATATTATATCCGGCTGATTTAGTGGTCAGCGTCCACCACTGGATAAGCTTGTCCAAAACATCTTCGCAACCAACAGGGACAATACGAACAGAATAAGGGCTGCAAAGTTCGGTGCAAATGTGTTTAGGGCTACGGCCGTTAAGTTGGTGGCCCTCTGGACCAGACGGATTACGATGTTCAGGAATGACTGCATCATGGTACTCTACCTGCATCGTTTTGTGATTAATCTGCTTATACAGAATGCGATATACACGGCTTACCGTAAATTTTCTCTGCTTACGGGGAGCGGCGAGGAAATCAAATACGGATAAACCCTCTAAATCCGACTCAACTATTTTGGCTGTTTTCGATAATTCCGCTTGGCTTAACGGTTTGCGACTCTTGGGAAGACTCGATTTCCGCTCGTTCGAGGACATAGGAACTCCTTTTCGCTCCACGGTTGATGAGATCGGAAAGTTTGTAGGTGGCCCAGGTGTCATCGAGGGCAAGGACTTCGGCGGCCGAAGCCTCATCATCAACCACGACAGCAAGCGGTAAGTAGGAACGATGAGTAAGAACAATAGGATCGACTCCCACCAACTCAACGTTCCACTGATGATCACAAATCTTACCTCGGCAAAGGAACCGAACAAATTTATTGTTCGTTGGGGTCCATCCTTCAGCCTCGATCTTTGAATCAATCGGTCGAAGGATCTGAAAAGAGGCTGACTTGCAGCGAGGGCACTTATCGGGCCAGTTCGTGATAATCATTGAGCAAATTTCGTAATAACGCCTTTCAGGGCTTTGGTGTCATCTTCCGAGCTCAATACGGCATCCATTAAATAAGTAACAACACCGTGATCTTGAGTTGCGGATAGACAAACAAATCCGCTGCTTGTCATAAATTCGACCATGTACTTACCAGGACCAAAAAACTGAGTCATGGTAGGCCAGCCGAGAAGAGAAGACAACGCGACGATCAGCTCATCGCCAAAAACAGGGGATCCAATCGCCGATAACCGCACCTCGTAGCTGTCACCCATTTTAGGTCACCGTGAATAGCAGCTGATTCGACTGACCTCCGCCCGGAGACGGCGTGACTACGTAAATAGATACGTAGCCTGGGACAGCCAAAGCAGCTGCAGGGATTGTAGCGAGAAGATTCGAGCCCGACAAGGTCGTTGTTGCAGGAACACCATTTATATAAATGGCCGACGTATTGTATAGATTTGTCCCAGCTAAGCTGATCTGCGTTGCGGGAGAGGCGGCGGAAATGGTGTTGGGTGTAATAGTACTAATGTTGGGAGCTCCGTTTATGATCGGCAAACTAAACGTGTTAGAAGTCCCGCCACCAGGGCCGGCCGTTCGGACCTGAAGCAGGACCGATCCCGTAGTCGTGAGCTGAGTTGATGCGACCGTGCCGCTGAGTGATGTAGCGGAAGCAACAGTGGTAGATACGCCGGTTCCGTTGACGTACAGCTGAGTAGAGCCTGATACGAATCCGGTTCCTGTGAGCGTGACGACGGTATTTCCAGCCCCGCGGGTAAAAGAAGTCGGGCTGGTCATCGTCAAGGTCGGAGACGGATTCACAGCGCCGATCGACGTTTCTAGTTCGGCAATAATAGTATCCAACTCAGCGATCTCAGCATTCATCTCGTCAATGATGTCCTGAAGATCATCGCGTTCTTGAATAACGGTAGAGCGCCGAAGCGTCTTCTGAAAGAGCTTCTCGCGCATTGTTTTTAGTGATGCATCTTCAGCCATGGTGGTATCCTAAATAATTATAAGAAAAGATTCAAGGGCTGTGCGGTCTTAAGGTTCCCCGTCTTATGACTACCAGCTTATCTGACTCGGGCCACTGAAACGGCCGCTCACCAAATATCTCAGCTTGTGTCAAAGTCATGAAATACCCGGTGTTGGTGACTTTCATAACTCCGCCGTGCAAACCAACCGAATCAAGAAGGAATACGGTTCCGGGTTTATGGTCTGGTGAAAGGAATCCTGCTGGGTATTCTGAAGGTGTGAGTATCGCTATCTTATCGAATTGGTGCGTTGGTCTCATCGGACTTTGGAGATTTTGTCTCCGAGCTCTTTTTTAATTTGATAGACCTTGTCAGTCGTGATGCCGACTTTACGGGCGATCTCGGTCACGCTCTTCAGCGCGGGTTTACCATGCGCTCCGAGCGAGTAGTCATATACCAATTGCTCTTGAGGAGTCAATCCAAAGTACATGAACTCACCAGCGTTGGTGAACCGATTGGTGACGTTACTTACCTGATCGAAACTCATGGCAGATGCGGATAGGGTCTTAGTGTTTACAATCTGCTCCAACTTAACCGCATCAACGACGGATATCTTAAGCTCGTGAGCAAGTTCTTCGGCCGTGGGTTCTCGACTCTTATCAGCGAAGAGCATGTTCTTCGCGGCGACGTAACGACCGATCATAAGAGACCGATGTTCAGGAATGCGGGCAATAGTTTTATGATCATTAACGAACCGGGTAAGGCGGAGATTAGCTTCGAGAAAAGTCCTAAAATTCGCCCCCTCACTCGGGCTGTATTTCTCAACCGCGGTCTTAAGAAGTTTTATGGCCTGAGCGTGAATAACGGACGCTGGTACCGGAGCAAACGCAAAACCACCCACTTTGCGGTTTATTAAATCAGAATGCCGATCAATCAACTCATTTAAAGCCTGTGAATCACCCTGCTTAGCCTTCTTGACTAAATCAAGATCAGACGTGATTCCAGTGGAGAGCTTTATAAAAGAGCTGTTATCCACGATTAACCACCACCCAATTTCCTGCCTAACTTAAGGCCGAGTCGAGAGCTGGCGAACATAGAAATTGGTTTGACCTGCTCGTATTTGTAGGTCTTATGAAGGGAGTTGCATAGCTGGGCACCCCGCTGAAGTTCTTCCGGCGCCTCCTCTTTGAGATGCTTCAGAGCGTAATTCTGAGCGTCAACATTTAATCCGGCTTGAAGCTGCGGAGACAGTGATCGCATTCCTAATGAGGTATATCGCTGAACACCCTTATCTCCCTTGAACATCCCTAACCGAAGAGCGAAGGCGCTGGCTTTGTAGGGAATACTTTCGGTAATTTGGCGAGCGACTTCGGTTTTAGGGCTGCTGATCGCCGCTTTAGCGCGACCTAGTGCGAGCAGCCTGACGACCGGGTCATCAATATTCGAGTAGGGTGATTTGCTTTCGGGGACGGTGATACGGACGCGGCGTTGGCCGTTTTTGCGGGTCACCTTTACCGAGGGCGTTTTACCGCCCGAGTCATCGGAGGTAATCGTGACATTACCTAATTTGTGCTTCTTTATAAACGACTCAGCTAAATCATCTGCTAATGATTTATTTGTTTTTACGTGCTTATTCGCCTCTTCGTAAGCTTTATTTTTTGCATATTTATGCGCGAGCGCAGCGGCAATATTGCCCGCGAGCATACCGCCAATTCCATAAATTTGGGGTTTATGTTGAATAAAAAGATCCTTTATCTCCTGCGGGGAGATCGGTCTCAATTGCGCATATTTTTTAAACCAAGTCATGCTATTAATCACCGCGGTAGGCTCGACTACCCATGTGCCTTCTAGAGTAGTTTATTATTTGCTGCTGCCTGAACTCACCGCAGAGTGAGGGGTCCCGAGCCTGAAGTCTGCGAGAAAATACTAACGGGTCCCCTTCGGAGGATATTCGGCCTACAACCGTAGCGGCGTTGGTCACGCCGGGTATGGGAGTCATAATCCCCGATTGAGAAGACGCGCCCGGATCTACGAGCCGCGATATGGCGGAGTCGTCCCACACAAATCCGGTAGACCGTCCTGACGGATCAAATACCTGAGGAGCCGTGTATGCCAGCTCCTCAGGGGTCATTTGGAAGAACCGGGTTGGGGACGGCTCAGCGGATATATTTATGGCCAGATCAGATTTAAATCCGTGTGTGCCTAAATACTCCCTAAGTGTTTGATAGCCGCGCTTCAGGAATGTTTGGTGCTGCCAGGCCAGGCTATTCCCTCCGGGTCTGACAATCTCGGACGACCACCCTTCCGTATACAGCTTACGCAAACATTTAACCATGCTTGAATAATTAGCGGTAGTACTACCAGCGAACGACGGAGATCCGTCTTTAAGCGTATTTAGAAGATTGGTGTAAAAATTGGACTTAGTTCCAAGAACTCGCGCATACAGCTTATCTAGATCGGTGAGATTTATGAGTTCTTGGGGGAAAAAGGACGGAGGAACAGGGAGGTCGTAGATGTTCTCGATACGTCGGAGGAGCTCTCTGAGGGCTATTTCGGCATCGCGAAGTCTGGCCCCATCGGATACGAGAGTTTTAGCGAGGTCAGTCTCACCAACAGATGTCGACGCGAACGCCGGTTCTCCGTTAATGGCTTGTTGTTCTTGCGCGCTGAGTGTTTGATTTATCAGTGACCCGAGCTTGCTGCAGAAAGACGATATCTCATTTATAAGATCGGAGACGGCAGTAAAGCTGGAAATGTTCTGAGGTCCGGAAGCTAAATTGAGCCACTCGGTAGCCAAACTCGGATAGCGCTGCATGGCAACGGCGCCGGCGGTATTCCGATTCGGTCCCAAGGACTTAGCGAAAACCTGCTCTCCGATAGCTACGAGCGTGGCTACCGAGCCTAGATATGTAAGGAAGGTGGCTGCATCTGTCGTGGCTGTTGGGATCGGTATGGCAGATGGCTGTAACCGAAGTAATTTACCAGCAACATTTTTTGCGTAATCGAAGATGTCGTTACGAACAGCGGAAGCGGCGAACTGGGTCTTGAGACGCCCGGACTCGGAAACAATGCGAGCTACGAGAGCGTCAACCTGAGCTCGCTCGGAATTATAAACAGATTTAACCTGATCCGCGATTTTGGTCTTCAAGCCGCTGACATCGTTCGTGAGCTTTGTCGACGCATCGATCAGATCAGCGGGGATATCTTGGATAGGTCTTACGTGAGATACGCTTATAGACGTACTCTCGTCACCGGACGAATCCACGGTATAGGAAACGCTGTCGACCAAAAAGATAAGAGAGATATCCTGATCAAATACGACCCCGGTGAATCCTGGGGTTATCCAGCGGTGCCCTTTAATCGATATCTCAGCTGCGCGATTAAATCGGCTCAATCCGTGTTTGTAATCCAACCAAGATTGCACATAACGAACATATCTGCGCGCCTCATTATCTTCAGGAGTTCCTGAGTTAGAGTCGGATACGAGCCCACGCAGTTTCTCAGCAGCCACATCCGTGTTGGGCTTATCGCGATTCTCGACAGACGGCAAAAGAGAAGATGCCGTCAGCGCGGTCAAGTACTCGGAATCACGGGGAACTTTTGCCGTGATAATACCCTTAGCTAGCTCAGTGTCTGCAACCGAATTCAGAAGATTAACTGTTTCAGTAGAATTATCAGAGCCGACTTTAACTAATCGGGCGTACGGCGAATCAGATGCCGACGGAGTTGCTATATCTTTTTCAGATTGGTACATCTGCTGTACAGAACCCCAAAACTCAAATGGACTTTTTAAGTTAGCTACGCCCGGAATCTTATCCGTAGAGGCGAACATGAGTCGAGGCGCGGTGGATCCGGTCAACGTATCTTCGTAAACGGTTCGAGTAAATTCTGAGCTAAATACGCGCGTGTACGTAATACCTTGTATCAGATCAGGGAATATGATGTTGCACGGTGGCGGGGCTGCAAAATACAGATTCGGTGTAAGAACAATATCGTGCCGAGCCCATGATTTCGTGTAGTACTGATTAGCGTAATTAGGGTCAGAACTTCTATTAAGCGGGTAGGTTACGGATCTGTGTAAAGTTCTAAATGCATCGTAATTTCGTTTTGTAGAAATGTAGGGCGGTGTCGCGGTTGATACGAGACGATAATCAGGAACGGAGTTGAGATTATTTATAACGTCTAAAACAGACTGATCCGCCGATAACATATCTTGGACAGCGCTGTTTAGCCCAGGTGCAACTTTTCGCGTAATAAGATCTCGGGTCATCGTGTTGTCGATAGACACGAATTTATTCATCAATCTATGCTGGCTTACTCTATTCCTGAGACTGGCGCTTCCTGAGGCGAACCAGGCTATGGCGCCTAACAATCTCGACGAGTAATTAAATGACTCGGGGTCATCTTTGGGATCCAGAACCCCCAGCGTCGAAATCGTGAACAAATCAGATTGATTGGAAGTAAGGAACGGGTTTATGATCGTACTTCCCGTCACGATAACGCTGGTGAACGATCCGCCAATTCCGGTAGCAATCGCTCGGTGCTGCTCCAATATCCCAAGTTCGTGTGTAAATGCTATCTGAGCTGTTTTTGAGTTGGGCCTTTTATCAATCGTGACGGACGATACTTCACCTCCACCGAAATAGACATACTCGTCTTCCACAGTCGGTGCTGGTTGCGAGGCGTCTACAGGATCACGATATAGATCCTTAAAAAAGATAGATACAACAGCATTTGGCCGTAATGCCGCAAGAATAGAGTCTGGTTCGAGCTGAATAACCCCTCGGGGAACGACATCTCGACCTACGGTATAAGATAGAGAAATGAAAGGAACCTGAACGCCGTCCAAAAAGACGAGCCAGTCATTAGCTTGAAATTGAACGGGTGAAGTCATGATGGTGTGATCTTAAACGAATCGAGAGTTGCGCGCGTACGAAGAGAGGCTCTAGGCGGCGGAATCGCCGGGAGCTGAACCGCCGTCTCAACTGTATTATCGTCTATGATATACAATTTAAAGATTTCTTGAGTTGTGTTTGTGTTTACCAGATCGATCATAACATTTGTAGGGTCGTAAGAAATTGGACCGATAACACCGGCATGCGCCAAACCCTCGTAAGAAATCTTACCTTTGAAGTCCGTCCCATCTACGGTTGATATGACGTTGGACGGCAATCTAATCTCCGAGCAGATAAAGGTAGTCGATAGATCTAGCTTGCTCGGCTCGTCGGCGTTTCCTGTGATGTTGTAGGATGCGAATGCGCCGAAAAATTTAATCCCGTGAACATCGACCGCTACGATTTTTGGCGTGCTGGCTATCTGAGAAAATCGAGCTTTCTCATAAAATTTTAGCCAGCGATCGTGACCCCTATGTCGAACATCGGACGACCCGACCGCACCTCCGTCGAGGATAAATCCAGCCATCGTCAGATTACGGAACAACCGATCACCAACACGTATTTTCGTACCCTCAAAAGTGGATACATTTTCAACGGCCTCCTCATCATGCATCACTAACGACATAATATGAAAATCGGAGAATCGATTTGAGATCTTCAGCTGAGAGTCTGCATCAACTGAATTGCTTAACGCATCTCGCTGACAGATGTAGATCTGGGCAGGAGTAGCCGAGCTAAACGGCATGGATGTCAAGTAATCGCGCGTTCTCGACACCACCGTTCTATTGGAAGAGGCCGCTGGCAGAATCGGATAAAGCATCAGGAGCGCCCTTCAGATTTATTAGGCCCGCCTCGTGAAAACGCTTCAGTGATAAACATTTGGAAGCCGAATGAAACCGTGTTATCGAAACTGGACGACATCGAGTACTGCACCGAAAGTAAATAGCCTCGCCGAACTTGATCCCGATATAAGAGCTCTGCAACTAAGGGTGTGCCGCGAGACGCAAAACTTCCATTTACGTCTACAATGCAACTCGTCGCTCGAAGATACTGATCCCATGCGGACAACATGAAGATAAACGACGACTTCTCGATATCGTTGAAAACGAGAGATCCGTTGTACCCGTATATCCTCGGTGACCGGCCAAATTTAGAGGATGTTCTAATTACTACGCCGCGAAGCGTGTAAGACGGGGCCAGTCTTTCAGAATCCTGCTCCTGTATGGATTGGAGCAGAAAATTATCCGTAGCAAATTTAATTGCTCCGATAGCCGGTCGAAATGCGCCAGAGGACGCTTCTGGAGTGTTAGGCGCTACCGGATAGTTGGGTCGAAGTCCGGTCGTAGATGACGTGTCAGGTGCTTCTCTAATAAGAAGAACCGCATGTTGACCGTCTACAATATTAACCGGGTTTACGATCGACTCGGAAGATCGCTCTGAGACTAAATCAAAATTCCGTTGAACCAGAGTTTGGGCCGTCGGATCGTACTTAAGATTCTCGGGCTCGCGAGATTTGTAGCTGCTCTTAAAATCGATATCCCACGTATCGGGATTTCCTCTGAGCTGTGAGCCAGCAGCGGAAGATGAGCGCTGGCGATCTATCGCAGCGATATTTAAAAAATTTATAAGTGGATCTGGCATGATTACCCGGTGTACCTGAACTCGCCCGAAGACTTTCGGACCTGAGCCACAAACATCGGATTATTCTCGGTTTGCCCTCGGCTGCTGGCCAATGTCGAGGCGACCCGGCTTCCACGGAGATACTGAAGATTCTGCATAGACTCCTGGCTAGCCTGCTTCGAGAACGCACTTAAAGCCGCGCTCGCGTCAATATCGGGTCGACTGATCAGTTCGTAGAGATCCTTCTGATTGGCACCAAAGGTGGCCGATTGTAGCTGGCTGAGTAGTTCCGGATCCTGCAACAATGCCGCCTGATCCGAGACGCCGAGAAGACCGCTTTCCGATCGACGAATACCGACCTGTCGCACAACGTCCGCCTGCTCTAAGAACGAGGTCTCGGACATAGAGGTCATACTACGGATGGTCTCGGCAGCCTTTTCCCGCGTAGCTCCTCTAAGCACGGATTCCGGAAGTTGCTTAGTAGTTTGCAGATTTCGGAATCCTGCGACAAGCGCCGACTTAACTCTAGAAGCACGACCAAATCGAGTGGTGGCATCGCTGTCGTCTGGACTTGTTCTATCTCTAAGGTCACCGCTCGCATCAAAGAAGAAATTAGTCGCGCCGGATTCCATGAGCATCGCATTAAGTTGGTGATGACTCAAACCGCGACCCAGTAACTTCTTAGCCGCTGATTCGATATCGGCTTCTGAATCTCCTAGCTCACTAATTAAAGCAAGCAGAGGATTAACGGCAACACCTGATCTATATGAAGCCTCGGAGAATAATCCCGACTGCGTCAGATCGCCAATACCAAATATTTGATCAGCGGCGGCTCCTGAAGAGAGCGCATCCAGAGCAGCATTTCGAGCATATTCACCACCCACAGCAGCACCGGCCATAGGCGCAGTGAATAAACCAACGCCTCCGGTGAGCGGTGCCGCAGCTATTCCAGCCCCGAGCCCGACTAGCGCACCTCCTATACGACCCCGCGTTACTCGTCGATTTACGTACTCTTCCTTCTCAAGCTCGGTTGGTGTGAGATCAAATCTACGAGCACGCTCAACCAGCATTCTTCGTTCATATTCCGGCTTAGCCATAAAGCTGTTTATGTCACCACCAACGGATTCGAGTACCCGATTAACTGTAGATTTTGCCTGATCTACGTCTAAACCCACAGGAGATAGCTGCTGCATTTGATTGTAGATGAACGCCTCTTTAGCGCCACCCAACATCTTCTCGGATCGAAGTAGTCGATCGTATTGGCGCGCAGCCTCAACATCGTCATTAATACCGGCAAGCCGGGCAAATTCTGCGATAGCCACAGCGCGGCGATTAGCTGACCCCTCAGCCGTATCTGCGCCGGGGCCGAATACGGTGCTGAAATTAGCGATGCTGCGTGCTTGATTAAATGCAGCTAAAAGCCCGGTTGTCGCTTGGCGTTCCTTTGCTTGCGGATCAAACCTGGATCGCAGAGCGGCGTACGGATCGGCGGCAGCTACACCTGCCTGGGCCGACATGAAGCCAACTATACCCCCCGGAACACCACCCGCCGCTAATTGATTCATAGCCTGAACACCGCGACGATTCGCGTACATCATAGCTATGCCGGGATCAGCGGCAAATTGAAGTCCTAACCTGCGATTGGCCTGGGCCATAAGCATGGCGGCTTCATCAGCATTTGAACCTCCATACATGAACAAATCGCCGTAGCTGAGGAGGCCAGCTCGTCGCTGGGCTAAGATAGCTCCACGTTCGTTTATGAACGTGCCGCCAAATTGCAGCGCTTGGGCATCGGACATCCCCAATCGAAGTCCGGCTTGAGATGCCTGCGCCCGCATACGCATAAGCTGAACGGGCGTAAGAGCGCCGGCAGCTCCGGCGGCAGCCGCCTCCTGAGCCCCGATAGTCATCTGATTAATGCTTTCGGGACTGAAGAACTCGCCGAATTCCTTAGCTATACCGACGGCTTCTTTAGCTGAGACGCGGAGGTTGGCCATCATCTGATGGACAACGTTGCGCATCTTTCGGATATCCGCATCTCGATCAGCAGCACTCAAATTGGCAAAATTTTGTCCCTGAGTGACCGACATCAGATTCATGGTTGCTGATCTGATATCGAGTTCTTCCTCTTTGGAGAGCGAGTAGCCTCGAGCACGGTCAAACCGCTCACCGGCATCTTCCAGACTTCTGGCTATGCCCTCGGCTAAGGCACTAGTAGACCGAATCCCTCGACCTCCGGCTAAAGACGCGGCTGGGCCGGTTAAATAAGAGAACCTGCGCGCGACATCGCGCTGAGTTACATCGCGAATATCGTTAAATCGGAATCCGAAATAATCACTGAAGGGTAATCCCTGCCCTAAGGTCGTAAATACCTTCTGGCCTCGCAAAGCCAGCTCATCTCGGGCCATCTCGCCTACCATGGCAGGCGGAAGTCCAAGAACCTGATTAACGTCTCTGAAGAACAGATTACCGGTCAGAGCATTTAACCCCCGACCTAATCCACCTTCATATAAAAGACCGCCAAACGACTGACCAGCTGAGAGATAAGGTCCAGGTATGCCTCGAGCGTCAGGACCGCTCAGATTTAAATTTGCCATCCCGAAGGCGGCAGCTGCGGAGCTGGCCCGTTGAGCGGCGTTGGCGTACATATACGCCGCGCCGGTAGCCGCATTTGAGTAAAAATGCGCGGCTCCGCCCATAGCCATACCACCCATGGCTTGGCCAGCCTGAGCAGCTCGATCTGCGATTCCTTGATGCCAGGCGGCTCGACGTTGCATCTCATCGACTTGCCGCTGCATATCCGCCATAGCCCGCTGCCGGGCAAGTTCGGATTGCTGTATCGACGCACCGATTTGAGAATTCATGTCGGCCATAAGTTATTCCGGTGAACACAAGTATTTTAAATAAAAAGGCCCGATACCGATGAGTGTTGAGGGGGCATCGATATCGGACCCATGGGCAACGCGCCCATACCGGCTACTTGTCTGGGATAACCGGTTTATTTATTTTTATCGAAGTCGATTCTTGCGTTTTTGAGCTCCACGTCCAATTCTTGGCGAATCATTATATCCAGAGAACTTTCAGAACTGTGCTTAGCTAGGAACCGTAAAAGAGCGACTTCGTAATCCCGAAGCTCGAGGTATCTGTCCGGAGTCACGATGTACATACCGTTGAGCCGGCGCTTGGCGACGAACGGCTTAGTGCCGTCGATAAATACAGCGACCTGGACCTCATCATCAGAAATAACCTTCAGGCCATTATTGATGGCAGATCCGGAGTCGATCAGGTGAACGGTGTGCGTCTCGGTCGTCTTCTCAACGACCGAGCAGCCCGTCACGCCGTACGCGATCAAGCAAACGCCCAACGCTAGGAGTAGGCGGCGCGGGGCGATTCTGATTAGCATAGGTAGTGTTCTCAGTAATCGTGGTAGTCGAGGTCGTGTTCTTGAAGATGATGTCTAGCACCGCCTGAAGCAGCGGTGCCAGAAGCGCGGCTAACGCCGTCATCAGATCGTTACCTTGACGCCGGCCTTATCGAGGATGAGGCCGATCATGCCCTTAACGCGCTGCTCGCCCCACCCGAGGATCAGCTTACCGACCGGGCCCTTAGCCTCGTCCTTGATGAGTTCCCACGCCTTCTGGCGGATGTCCGAGAGTTCCTTAGCGGTGATCTTGACGCCGCCGTCAGAATCAGCGGTCATCGCAGCCTTCACCCACTCCTGCGACTTATCGAGCGTGCGCTGAACGAGCGCCTCGATAACTTCCTTGGCCTGCTTTTCGAGGTTCAGCTTGCTGATGCCCCACATAGCGAGCGCCGAAATTATGCCGAATACGACGGTAGGGAGATGCTCTCCGAGAACGTTAAGAAGTGCGTCCATGTTACACCTGCAAGTATCGGGTTATGTATTCCCGCATATTACGAATACGAACCGCGGCATACACATCCGCATCTGCTAATACGGGAATATCTGGTTCTGCAAGATGCTCCGATGTTGAAACATCTGCTTGATTTCTGATTCTATCGCGAATATCGGAAATAGACAAGTTAGGAGTTCCGGATTTTTTGGTTACGTACGCCGAGCGCTGGCCTAGGTCCGGAACGATGATAGTGGAGGACGCTTCGGCGAAGTCGTCGGTGTACTCGGCCTCAATACCGGCGGCGAATAAGAATTTTTTAAATAACGCCGACGATGCGCCGCGAGTTTGCTCAGAATAGTCCGCCTGGCTTATAGCCCCAAGCCCCGCATCCTGGGTTAAAGTTTGCGCAGCCTTGAGCCCGTCCGATATCTCCGTAGCTGGAATATTGGGTCCGGTATAAAAAGGCGTGAGCTCGCTGTTATCCAGATTACGAAGATTAAGCTGGACCAGCGTGGAGAACGAGTTAGTTAAATCGGCGGCAAGATACGTATCGGTCATGAATTTTTACGGATTTCCAGAATGCCCTTGGAATTCGTGGCGGTCATCGCAAAGGTGTAATTCTGGAGTGCCATAAGCTCCTCAATCTTAGTTTGATCCTGACGTTTTTCTGTGTCTTTATATCCAATAAAGAATTCGTCACGAATAACGTCAAGGAGCTTTTTGGCCATCTCCTGCGATTTAGCGGTTGCTAGAATTTGAGTTGATTGGGATATGTATTCCCGGATTTGCTCTTTTTTCTCGAGCTCCATAAAATCAACCTGCTCCAGGGGGGTTAAATCCTCCAGAGGCACCTCCCCCGTTCGCGAGAGGATCTTTACTCGATAATACGCTAACGGGGTGCTTAAGGGTTTTTGAGATTCTCGATCAAGGCAAAATATTTCGCCTGATCTAGATCGTTTACAAGCCCTAATAAATGACTTATGTACATGGGGTCCATGTCCATAAGATATTCGTACTGTTGTTTTATCGAGGAATCGGATCTCCAGGCGTCGCGGGTCTCTGGCGTAAGCTTAAGATCGGGGAAATTAAGAGTCCCTAAACTTTCGAGCTGAACCACCAAACGAAGCACCGAGTACTCCATCTGCTGGTCTCGGAACTTAGATTGATCTTCGGGATTCCCAGAGGTGGACGGTTCAAAAAAAGTCAGTGCTTTTTGTTCCCGCTTGGTCAGACTTCGAATAACGATAGAAGCTGCGCCGAGTTTAGTCGTATATCGGATTCTTTGAGTCAGATATTCTTTAGTAGCGATCTGATCCCACACCGGTTGGTACCGAGCTTTAAATTCGGCGTACGTCAATTTTCCGTGAACATCTGAGATAACGTTCGTCGGAAGCTTAGAGTCGATCTCCTGAATTCGAGCTTTTTCCTGGTCCGCCTCCCGCGAGTCGGAAACAGCCTGTTGGTCGCGTTTTAAGTTCTCAACATTCTTCTGATCACGAACCTGCTGTTCGAGTTGATCACGGCTAAGTCCAAAAGATCCGGGCATGGGAGCCTCCTGAATGGAAGGCTAACAGACCGAACTCGCAGGGTCAAGGGCAGGCTAAAAAATTCAAAAATTGTGTCATAAGAATATTGGCAGCTATTTCAGCTGATCTCAGGAGGCTCTATGAGCATAGATGATGTGGGTGACGACGGCTGGTCTACCGTTCAGGTACTAGCTCTTGGCGGCGCATGCCTTATTTTAGGCGCTGCGGCTACGGCTCTTTATTACCGATATACCCAGCCGCCGCAAACAGTAGAAACCATGCTGAACCCCACCGTCGCCAGCGCCTTCGGGGCTACGGAAGAGGAGCGAAATGCCATGATAACCAGCCTAGGAAAACGGGCGGTTATCGAAACTACCGCGCTCATCGCAAAAGTGCGCGGGACACACGGCGCGGTTTGTTTTAGCCAAAGCCTGGTAAGTATCGCCAAAAATCGCGGATCGAGACGCGCCTCCGTTGTTTTGGCCACGACGCTGGGCTGTCCGCAAGTCATAACGACAACGGATCTCACAGAAAAATCTCTGATGGATTCAACCGAGGCCACGGCGGTTTCGGAAGCCGAGAGAGGCGACAGCGCTTGGGACTGGTTGCCGCCTGTAAGTATGGGCGGTGTAGAGCTTTATCAAATTTTGAAAGCCGCATCATGATTATTGAAGTAATCAAGGCTTTCTGGAACCTCTAGGAAATAACATGACTACAATCGACTCGATTGATGACAAAGGCATCCTCGCCCTGATGCGCAAAATTCAGGGAAAGACCTTCTCCAAGGCCATGTATCGGGAATTTAAAATCCCGAAGGCTACTGGAGGGATGCGTACTATTCTGGCCCCTAACGAGGAGCTGATGGAAATTCAGCAGCTCATCTTGACGACGTTGAACGGGATGAAGATCGCGGCGTCTCCGTACGCCTGCGCCTATATTCACGGCAAGGGCATCGTCGATATGGCTAAAAACCATGTCGGCAAGGCAGTCGCCGTGAAGGTTGATCTTAAGGACTTCTTCCCAAAGATCGGCAAGGCCTCGGTACGGGAGGCTCTTATTCGTAACGGAGTGTCTCCCCGGGCGGCGATCCTGGACATCGTAATGGCCTGGTGCTTTTACGATAACGGGTTGCCGATCGGCGCCCCCACGTCACCGTTTCTGTCGAACGTAGTCGCGATTGATCTCGACTATCGTTTGGCAGCACTGTGTAAGAAGTGGCGCGCTGTGACTTCCCATTCGAGCCTCTACACATCTCGCGGAACAAAAGTCCGTGAGTTCTGTATGAGTCCCATCGAATATTCTCGTTACGCTGATGACTTGTGTTTCTCCAGCAACTACAAAAAGTTGCCGGAAATCATCCACGCTGTAAAGCGTGTCATCACTCGGTGCGGGTTTATCGTCAACGAAAAGAAGGTCCGAATCATGCGTAAGGGACGGCCTATGGAAATCGTCGGCGTGTCTCTTAACAAGCTTGGCAAGCGGACCAAAAAGCGACGAGAACTCCGGCAACAACTTCACCAGATTGCCATTAACGTGGAATCTGGTCGCCTTCCTAAAGGCAAGATGTTTCGGAGAACGAAAACTAAATCGGGCGTGATTGAGTCCATCGTGGACATCAACATGAACGAACTTCGAGGTCAGGTGGCGCACATCAAGCACCTGAATGCTGAACAAGCAAAACCCTTTGAAGTACTCCTTCAACGGATTGAAAGGATTTCGTAATGCCAATTATCTCAAGTAATGGAGATCGTAATACCTTCATCCTCCTCCAGGAGGATAAGGGTCATATTGTGGAACTGAAGATCACGCGGACCTTTTCGGCTGATGAATTTCAGCAGAAGTGTTCGCGGCCGGAAACGTACCTATCTCCGGTACTGCCGGAGAACTGTGTGCTGTTCCGGCAGAACGGCGGAGCTTCTGGTACGACGAAATTCGTCATTCAGAAGCCGCCAAAACAGGTCGTCGCTAGGTTTCAGGCGACGATGGGCAGCATCCGAAACGCGGAACTGCCCATCTGGTTCCCGTGGCAAGTCTACGTTGTGACCGTCCGCGATTCCCGATACGTCAGTCATCAGGCGTATTGGCGTCCGGGTCCGATCACTTCGATGGCCGACTCGCTACTCCGATTTACGACTCCGAACATGTACCAATCAGGCGGAACTGCCTGTTTGGGACAAGGATTTACCTCACAGGTATATTCCATGCGATCGGCGAATGACATCTGCAAACTCGTGGTCAAGTACCACGAGGAGGGTGCTTACAACACCGACCTCAACGGCGGAAGTGTTGAAAGTTACGAACCGCCTGAAATCGCCGCTCAGTCGATCCCGGAATTCTACATGGGATATCCTCAGATCGATTGGACATCGAACAGCGCGAGCAAGTATTTGCTCAAGCTGCATCTGTGGGGTCAATGGACCCCTAATCCGTCAATCGACATCTGCCGAGTCGGTTGGGAACGCGTAGGCGTTCTGTCGGAGGACCTCGCATGAGTGATGAGCGAGTGAGTTTGATGAGCATAGCGAATAGCTGTCAAGATCTGCAAGGTCCTACCATGGACCGGCTCTATAAACTAGAGCGGATCGTAAAGATCGTGCAGATGAGGCGATACGAGCCGATTTCGGAAGTACCTCCGGAATTCAAACGGATAGTCGATCTGCTGGAGGCGGTGGATGGTCTTCGCACCCCTGCAGAGATCTCCATCGTTCGGGATGCCCTCTACAGGGGTAGTAGTGCGTATCACCAAGTGTTCCGAGCCGCAAGGGAGTGTGAGCAAATTGTACCCAATCCTGCAACCAGGTGAAAAGCAGACGTCCCGAGATGCTTTCATCGTAACTAAGGACGGATTTAAAAAGTCCGTCCTTGTTGAAACTTCGGGTGGCTCCTTCTCCAGTGTCATGGATCTTAACGACACGGAGAAGGATTACATTATGAGAAACCTACCCTCCGGCGCGCCGTCGCTTGAACTGAATCTCAAAAAGATTCCGTTCAGCAGCACCTCGGCGGGGTTCTTACAAGCGTGGACTTATTTCCGCGCTGTGTGGGACAAGCAGAAGTCGGAAGCATTTATTTGGTGGCATTACGACGATTTTCTGCAGGAATACATGATGGTAGTCCCGCCGTTCTATTCGGCGAGTGCTGCACATCTGAATTATCCAGATGTTTCCCATTTCTGCAGAAAGTGTCAGGTCGGTCTGTTCGACGGCCTGAATAAATGCCACCACTGCGGAGAAAAGAACACTGTGACGCGTTTGCAGGTTTACGGGACCTCACACAGTCACGGTGCGCTGAGCGCCTTTCACTCAGCGACGGACCACGCTAACGAGATGAATCAAACGGGATTTCATATCACGTTTGGTCAGATCGATAAGGGTCCGTTCCTCGCCCCCTCCTTCGTAGTGCGTGATTCCAATACTCGGTTTAATACCGATTGGCGGCATCACTTCGCCTACGACCTGGAGGTGGAAGAGTTCGCGGCTAAATATCTGGGTCTGTGGTTATCTCTTGTCACGGATCACACCGGGACGGGAGATTTCCGCGTCGTTGTCAACAACATGACGGTGTTTGAAAATCAGTCACGTACCGTCTGCGAAGCGTATGTTAGAGCTCGCGGAGAGGGTACGGTTGAAGCGAAACCGGTTATCGTTACGTCGACAACGTCGCCGTGGACATACAAAGCACCGACGATCGTTGAGCACAAGCCTGAAAAGGCGAAGATCACGATCAGTGCTGTGGATGTAAATGCGGCGGAAGATATCGATGCCGAGATCGACGAACTGCATGACACCATACAGGTATTCGGTATGTTCTACGTCCTGCAGTTAATTGATTCCGAGATTCTCGACGCGTACGAGTTCACGGATCAAATCGGGATTGGTACCGCCCTGACGGCGAGCCTTGAAAAGGTTAACGTCACTGTGGCAAAGGTAACCTACAACTGGTCTGACCGCATTAAACAGATGATCGATGCCGCTACGGACGAAACAAAGCAGGAGGTTGTTAAAACCTGCATGCAGCGTCTTAAAGCGACTGAGATCTTTGATAATCCGGACTCCTTCGACGAAGATGAGGATATCTGGAACACAACCGCTGAAGGGAAGTGGGCTAGCCCATGAAACAAACGGCGGTTGTCATCGGATGCGGTGGTATCGGCTATCAGTTACACGAGCCACTGGCTCGGATGCTGAGTTATTCTTCGGTCACAGAGTTAATCTTTGTGGACGGGAAAGTCGTTACCCCGAAAAACATGTTGCGTCAGCATCACCCCGAAAGCGTCGGCCGTAATAAGGCCAACGTGCTCGCGGAAAATGCGCGCAAATTTGCGCCAGAGAACGTGGAGGTCAAATCAATTCCGATGTACATATCGGAAGACAATAAGGACTACCACGGCTGGCTCAAAGCGGAAAACTTGATCGTCTTCGCCGGCGTTGATAATAATCGGACGCGCGTGATGCTTGAGGAAATGCTCGAGCGTCGCAAGCAGCTGATGTTTATCAGCGGCGGGAACGATCTTACGAAGGGGCAGGCGGTGCTTTGGACTCGTGAGGGTTACAAAGACACCACCGCGCGACCTTCGGAAATCGATCCCGACATCTTGGATAATCTCGGACGTGCTCCGTTTGAGATTCCTTGCGATGAAGTCGTAATCTCGGCTCCGCAAACCTGCTTGGCTAATCGGTTTGCAGCCGACGCCATGCTGGGTCTATGGTGGTCAACGCTCCAACCGAAGCGTCGTGATTTTAATTATACGACCTTCGATATTGGTGTGCCACACGTATCACCATTCAATCGACCGGCGCTTCGTGACGTCAGCGCGCCGGTCTAGTCGTGTCGTTCTGGAAGATCTCCGATATCATCCCCCGGGTGTCGGAGATTGGTTTGGGGGAATCGGTGCGATAGAGCTCTCGTATCATGAACAACTACTTTTCCACTTTCGTGCAATCGAACTCCGCGTTCGATGCGAACCCCACCTACCGCGTCAGCAACGGCTCGACCGTTGCCGACGTTCGTCGTCAATTCGGTGAAGCCCTCGGGCTTTCCTCTGACCACCGCGCCTACGTTCGTGGCAACGCGGTCAACGACGGCTTCACGCCCGCGGCGGGCGACGACCTCGTTTGGAAGGAATCCGCGAAAGATCGCGGCTGATTTCTGAACGGTGTCAAGGGGAAGCGGGGGCAGACCCGCTTCCCCAAGCCGTAGAGCCGTATTTACCGGCTCAGCTTAACGGAGTGCGCCCTTTGTTAAGTCGTGCCGCGACTTCGTGTTGAAGTCGGGCTCAACCCGGAGGGCGCGTGCAAACGCGCCTTCCACCTTACCTATAGGAGTATCTATGTTAGATGAACCCGTTATTATCGGTACGTACGATCACGCAGAATCGCTCTTCTTTGCCGGCGTAGTGACCGGCGCGGTATTAGCAATTATCGCAATCAGCTGCCTGCCATCGTCCAAGCCGTAATCAAATTCCGCGGACCGTGCGCCAAAAGCGACGTGTGTTACGTTGAGAACCAATAAGTATCCCAACCGCTTATCGGGTGTTCTCACACGGTCTGCAACTTATTTTACGTATTTTTGCGGTTAAAGCGCCACGACTCGTGGCAAGGTGAAATGTG